>Ga0206126_10005976_pt1 | contig 10944 bp, 8 predicted proteins | sample Helgoland_Spring_5_FD_148621 | JGI IMG/M metagenome (GOLD analysis project Ga0206126, IMG submission 148621) | Pelagic subsurface seawater microbial communities from Kabeltonne, Helgoland, North Sea - Helgoland_Spring_Bloom_20160412_1 | ecosystem: Environmental > Aquatic > Marine > Epipelagic ...
CCTTGTTTTCAGGTTGTAGCAGTGTTTCGACTGTTCCCTCTGGCAGCGCTGCGAATGCGTCATTTACGGGTGCAAAGACGGTGAAAGGGCCCGGGCCCTGCAAAGTTTCCGCCAAGCCAGCGGCGCTGACGGCCGCGACGAGTGTTGTGAACCTCTCGTCCGCCAAGGCAATTTCTACGATGTTGGCGGCCTGTGTGGCTGTTCCAAGCGTTATTGCTGTTGTGGTGATCGCTGCAAGCGTGCGCAAATTTTTCATAATTGTTGTCTCCTGTCTGTGCATCCATGCCTTTGGACATGTGCAAAGAGTACGGAATAACGCGGGCGGTGGTTCATACCGCTCGCGTTATCGTGAAGTGGTATTGACCATGCAGTCTTTACGGCACTTATCGTTTTGCTTGCTGTAAGCCTTGTCCAGAGCGCCTGTGGCAAGAGGCGCATCATTTCGTTTCAGGTCTTTGCGCTGCTATTCGCGAAGTCGACCGTCGAAAGAAGTGTGGCCCAGACGATTGCGGGGCCGTGAGCTTTGGCCTAATCAGGGCGAAACACTTTTCAAGGAGCGCACGCATGCGTCTGAGCCGCTATTTTCTGCCCGTTCTCAAGGAAAACCCAAGCGAGGCGCAGATCGTCAGCCATCGGCTGATGCTGCGTGCTGGCATGATAAAACAGGCCAGTGCCGGGATTTATTCGTGGCTGCCGCTTGGGTTCAAGGTACTGCGCAAGATCGAAAATATCGTTCACGAAGAACAACTGCGCGCAGGCCATTTGCCGATGCTCATGCCGACCATTCAGTCGGCTGATCTGTGGCGCGAGAGTGGTCGTTATGACGCCTACGGGGCTGAAATGCTGCGCATCACCGACCGTCACGATCGCGACATGCTGTTCACGCCCACCGCCGAAGAACTCATCACTGACATTTTCCGCGCGCATGTCGGCAGCTACAAAGATCTGCCGTTGACCATGTACCAGATCCAGTGGAAATTCAGGGATGAAATACGCCCGCGCTTTGGCGTCATGCGTGGGCGCGAATTTCTGATGAAGGATGGATATAACTTTGACCTCACCAAAGAAGACGCGCTGCACAGCTATAACCGTCATCTTGTAAGCTATCTGCGCACCTACGAGCGGATGGGGCTACAAGCGATCCCGATGCGCGCAGACAGTGGCCCGATTGGCGGCGATGACACCCATGAGTTCCTGGTGCTGGCGGAAACCGGCGAGAGCGAGGTGTTCTATGACAGCGCCGTGACGGACCTGACATTCGGTGACCGCGAGATTGACTATGAAGATGTGGCGCAGTGCGCAGGGGTGATGGCCGAGTTCACCAACCTATATGCCCGCACGGATGAAACCCACGACGAAGCCTTGTTCAATGCCATCCCCCAAGACCGTCGCCGTGTGGCGCGCGGCATCGAAGTGGGTCAGATCTTTTATTTCGGGACCAAGTATTCCGAAGCGTTGAACGGCGTTGTTCAGGGGCCGGATGGCAAACAAACCCCGGTTCACATGGGCAGCCATGGGATCGGCGTCAGCCGTTTGCTCGGCGCGATCATTGAGGCAAGCCATGATGACAAGGGAATCATCTGGCCCGAAGGGGTGACGCCATTTCATTGTGGTATCGTGAACCTCAAACAGGGCGATGCGGACGCCGACAGCGCTTGCGAGGCTCTTTACAAAAGCCTCGCAGCGCTAGGCCTTGATCCGCTTTATGATGATCGCAAGGAAAGGGCTGGGGGTAAATTTGCCACGATGGACTTGATCGGGTTGCCTTGGCGCATCACTGTGGGGCCACGTGGCCTCAAGAACGGTGTGGTTGAACTTACATCGCGCCGGACCGGCGAGAGTGTAGAACTGCCGCCCGAGGCAGCGGTCCAGAAGGTGGCGGAGATTTACGCAGAGGTTTGATGCAACGAAAAGCGACAATTTTCGTGATGTTGTGGCTGGCCCTGCCCGGGTCAGCACAGCCTGTGCACGATCAGATCGCCGACCGCTTTAACGCATGGGCCGAAACACAGCGTGTTGTCGGTGCCGTTGGTGTCGCGCAGCGCGGTGGTTTGGGCGTGTGGACAATAGCCGCACCCGACACAGCCACAATGCGCGAGTTGGCCAGCCTGTCGAAATCCATCACGGCGGCCTGTGCCTTGACACTGGTCAACGCGGGCAAACTTGGGTGGTCTGACAGGTTGCCCAAGCTTTTGGGCGAAGCGCCGGATGTGACCGTTGCGCAAGTGGTGACGCATAGCGCAGGCCAGGGCGCGGATGTCACGCAAGTTGCAATGCCGCTTTGGTTGGATCGCTCCGCGCCTGACGCGACCCATTACAGTCAACAGGTCCTGGACGCGATCAACGCGCGCCCATCGCGAACAGGCACTGCTGGATCCTATCATTACAACAACGAAAACTATGCGCTTTTGGGCTTGGTGATCGAAGCGGCAAGTGGCAAGTCCTTTCATGACTACTGCTGGCCCGCACTTGGCCTGAACACAGATATTGCCCCAAGCCCAAGGACCGGACGCATGCAAACCTGGGGCGGAATCGCAGCGACACCCGCCGCATATTTGAACTTTTTAACCGACTGGTACGGGCCTGACGGGGCCATTGGCCGCGACCCTTTCGCCTTGCCGCACATAAAGATTGCAGATGGCGTATATTATGGAATGGGAATGCTTTTTCGTGTCCGGGACGCGGGGTTCAATTTCTGGCATTTTGGTGCGCTGTGCTTTCCGGGGCGACTGGATCGGGGCAGTTATGCTGTGATCTGGGAACGGGAAGCGGCGGCATTGGCCACCTATGATGCCTGTCTGGACTGGCGCGCAACGCAGGCCCTGGATGCCGCGCTCGCCAGTGGCTTTTATGGAGCGTGGCAGTAACCGCGCCATTGGGTATTGTCTTTTGATAGGGCGGGGAACCGTTCTGGGACTTGACCTCATCGCGCCATGCCGCCACTTCTGAACAAACCCCCGAGCAGGAGCCTGGAATGGCCAGTCAACCCGCCCCGTTTGCCCCGTTTGAGTGGATGATCGCTTGGCGCTATCTGCGTGCACGCCGCGCCGAGGGCGGCGTCAGCACAATGACCTGGATCAGCCTGATCGGCATCACGCTGGCCGTTTTTGCCCTGATCGCCACGCTATCTGTGCGGTCAGGCTTTAGAACGGAATTTGTCGACACGATCCTTGGGGCCAATGCGCATGTCACCGTTTACCAGATCGGCGAGGTGACCGAGACGGGGCGCATTGACCGCAGCATTTCTAATTACGACACCAAAGCTGGGGCATTGGCCGCTCTGCCGGGGGTGACGCGCGCCGCTCCGCTGGTGCGCGGGCAGGTGATGGTGAACTTGCGCAGCCGGAATGCAGGGGTTCAGGTTTTTGGGCTTGCGGCTGAACACCTTGCCGGGTTGCCGCGCATTGCTGATCCCGAAACCTCACAAGGGGACATCGGGCGCTTTGCCCAAGGCGTTGCGATCGGATCAGGCGTGGCGCGCGAACTGGGTGCGCAGGTGGGCGACCGGATCAAGCTGGTGTCGCCCAATGGGGTCAAGACGGCCTTTGGCACCAGCCCCCGGATCAACGCCTATGAGGTGACCTATATCTTTTCCGCCGGGCGCTATGACATCGATCGCACGCGGATCTATCTGCCACTCGCCGAGGCGCAATCCTTTTTCAATCGCGAAGCCGTCGTGGACGAAATCGAAGTCATGGTTCAAGAACCCGAGGCGCTTGACCGATACATCCCCGACATTCTGAAGACCGCAGGCGAACGCGCTCAGATCTGGACATGGCGCGATGCATCGGGTGGCTTTCTGCGAGCGCTCGAGGTGGAGGATAATGTGATGTTCATCATCCTGTCGATCCTTGTTCTGATTGCTGCCATGAACATCGTTTCGGGGCTGATCATGCTAGTCAAGAACAAGGGCCGCGACATCGGTATCCTGCGCACAATGGGCTTGACCGAAGGGTCGGTTCTACGTGTCTTTTTTATCTGCGGCGCATTTACTGGCCTTATCGGAACGGCACTGGGCGTTATCCTTGGGTGCCTTTTTGCCATCTATATCGACCCTCTGTTTTCACTGGTGAATTATGTAATGGGTGGTGGCGTATGGGATCCTTCGATCCGGGGTATCTATGCGTTGCCAGCCCAGCTTAGGCTGGACGATGTACTCAGCGCGATTGCGCTGTCCTTGGGCCTTTCATTCATTGTGACCATATTCCCGGCCCGACGTGCTGCACGAATGAACCCGGTCGAGGCCTTGCGTTATGAGTAAACCGGTTCTCACCTTGCAAGGGATCACAAAGACCTACAATCCCGGTCAGCCTTCAGCAGTCGAGGTGCTGCTTGGTGTTGATTTAACACTTGGCGCGGGCGAGGTGGTTGCGCTGGTGGCCCCATCGGGAGCGGGCAAATCTACGCTACTGCACATTGCAGGTTTGCTTGACACGCCAGATTCGGGTGCCGTGGCGCTGAGTGGATCAAACATGACGGGGCGGTCTGATCGCAAACGTACCGCGGCGCGTCGCTCTGAAATTGGCTTTATCTATCAGTTTCACCACCTGCTGCCAGAATTCTCGGCGCTTGAAAACATTGTGTTGCCGCAACTCAGCGCAGGCGTTGCGCGGGCGGTTGCAGACGCACGGGCTTATGACCTTTTGAGCCGCGTTGGCATCGATCATCGCGCGCACCATAGACCTGCGGCTTTGTCCGGCGGAGAACAACAGCGCGTGGCATTTTGCCGGGCACTGGCCAACGCGCCGGGGCTTTTGTTGGCGGATGAACCCACTGGAAACCTTGATCCGTTGACATCTGATCAGGTGTTCGAAACATTGCTGGGACTGGTGCGCGAGACAGGCTTGTCGGCACTGATCGCGACTCATAATCCAGAACTTGCCGCGCGCATGGATCGAACGGTTGTTCTGAAGGCTGGCCAGCTTTTACCACAATAATGCATGGCAATGCGCGCACCCTCATCATGGTTGGGTTCAAAGATATCGATGCCTCAGACGCCTAAGACCGATCTGAATGCGCATCGCGCGGTGTCCAACCGGATAGAATGCTGGACGCGGATCCCCGTTTAATTCTGTGAGTTGAACGCAGGCAAACTTGACCGCAAAGGTGCCATGTGGCTGATAGGCTTGGCTGACCGCGCTTCACCGGCAAAACATCTCAGTGCTGTCGGTGAAGCGCGCTTGACGTCAGGCTGACTGTTTGTTCTGACTTGTCTGCGCAGTACTTACCGCGGAGGGACAAAACCATGACATCTGTCACCCAAGCCGAAATCGAGAAAACCGTCCAGGCCGCGCTTTTGCGACATGGGGCCGGAGCCTTTGCCTCAGCCGAGGTTGCACGTGCCGTTGCCCGCGCCGAAGCGGTCGGCAACCGGATCTGCGGACTATACTATCTGGAAAGTTACTGCCTGCAACTGAACAGCGAACGCGTAAAGGGCGATGTAGTTCCAGTGGTCAGCACACCGCGCCCTGCCACGATTGTGGTGGATGCGCAAATGGGGTTTGCGCAACCGGCATTCGCCTATGGGCTGGCACCCGCGCTGGATGCTGCACGCCAATTCGGGGTTGCCAGTCTAAGCATTTCTCACGCCCACACATGTACATCTCTGGGCTACTTTACAGAGCAGATAGCACAGGCCGGGTTGATGGCGATTGGCTTTACTAACGCATCACCCATCGTTGCCCCGCCCAGCGGCAAGTCACGGGTGATTGGCACAAATCCGATTGCTTTCTCAGTGCCGGACGGGGCGGGGGGCGTCGCGATGCATGTCGATCAATCGACCACCACCGTCGCCCTGGGTAAGATCACGATGGCCAAAGCTGCAGGTGAAAAAATCCCGCTTGGATGGGCACTTGATGCAAACGGCGAACCGACCACTGACCCCGAGGCCGCCTTAGCTGGAACGTTGGTGTCGATGGGGGGCTACAAAGGTTGGGGCTTTGGGCTGATGGCAGAGTTGATGGCCGCGGGAATGGCCGGCGGTGTGCTTAGCCACGACGTAAAACCGCTCAAGGCACCACAGGGCCCCCCGCATGATCTTGGTCAGTATTATTTGCTGATCGACCCCAGCACGTCGAGCGTTTTTGTTGAACGCCTCGATGCGCTGCGCGCATTTGTTTCGGTTGACGAGGGTGGGCGTATGCCGGGACAAAACCGTGTGTTGGCTGACCCTGTCAAGGTTGATCCTGTCGCTTGGTCGCAGGCGTTGGAACTGGCTGCGCAAAGCTAGGCAGTAACCGGAATGCCCGTACAGTTTATGGAATAACATCAAACATCAAGCATCACCTAACCTTTTGAAATATAATATTTCAGGCTATGTTGGAGAGTTAAATTTTTGTATATCGCTTTATGTTTGTTGTGTAAGCCAAACCCCGGCCGCCATTAATGCAATTCCCCCCAAACGCGCGAGACCCAAAGTGGTTGACTGTGCGCCAAACAGGCCGAAATGATCGATTGCAGCAGCGCTGATCAATTGTCCCAAAAGCACAAAGAAAACTGCGTTTCCAATCCCGAACCGGGGCGCGATATAGGTGATCGACAAAACGTAAAATGCGATCAACACCCCGGCCAGAAATAAATGCCGCGGCGCTGTTGCCAAACGTGTCAACCCTTGCCCACCAGTCGCAGTAAATACCGCTGCCGAGGCGGTTAGAGCGACCAGAAACAGCACCATTGCTGCTGCAGAAGGGCTGCCCAGCCGGGTGCCCAAAGCGGCATTGAGAGCCGCAAGTATTGGAATGCCGATTCCGGCGAGCAACATAATCAGTGCATGGTGTGCCATGGGTGTCTCCAGGTGTAGGGCATTAGGAATATGTGCATTCTTTGCGTGGCCCGCTCGGAAAATAGAGCCGTGATAAGATATATGACGCGGTAATTTATCACCCGCTAATCGCGTCAAGCTGCACCTGAATCCAATGCAGCCGACCGCGTTTTTCACTGAATGTGTCACAGTGCAAAGTGCGGGCAAAGGCAGGTTCCGTGTTCGTCAGCGGACGTCCGCACGCAACCAGAAGGGTGAAGATCAAAAATAGGCACAGTATCATTGCGCCAGTAAGGGGTGGATGGCGGCCCGGATCAAGGGCAAACCCATACGGGCGTAACCAGAGTGCCGAAATGAGGCTATAGCGACCAGAAAGCGCCAGTCACTGGATGACGCCGCAACGGGAGCGTGCGGGCTGAGCTATTGTGCTGAGAGCGATGCAATTGAAGTATACGCTTTAATGAAAGTTGCTGTGACCAATGAAATATCAGCCAAGGCTGGCAGTGGTTCCTTCCCGTCTTCACTTGCGTTCAAACGGATCAACGCCTGCTCGCTTCAAACATCCAACTCTTCCACGAAGCGCGCGTTTTCCTGAATGTACTGAAACCGCATTTCGGGCTTTTTGCCCATCAGCCGCTCGACAAGATCCCCGGTTTCGCCCGGTTCGTCCTCGTCGATTGATACCCGGATCAATTTTCGAGTTGTGGGGTTCATCGTGGTGTCTTTCAGGTCCTTCGCGTCCATCTCGCCCAAGCCTTTAAAACGTGACACATCGATCCTGCCCTTGCCACCAATGCCTTTGTCCAGCATCGTGTTCTTTTCAGCCTCGTCCAGACAGTACACGCGCTTGGCACCCTGCGTCAGGCGGAACAGCGGCGGGCACGCAAGATAGAGGTGGCCCGCGTCGATCATTGGGCGCATCTGCGTAAAGAAGAACGTCATCAACAAAGCCGCTATATGCGCGCCGTCAACATCGGCGTCAGTCATAATGATAACCTTGTCATACCGCAGGTCATCCACATTAAACTTGGTCCCAAGCCCAACCCCAAGCGCCTGTGTCAGGTCTGAGATTTCCGCGTTTGAGCCTAATTTCGACGACGCCGCGCCCAATACGTTCAGGATTTTGCCGCGCAGGGGCAAAAGCGCTTGGGTTTTGCGGTCCCGCGCCATCTTGGCCGAACCGCCCGCACTGTCGCCTTCGACAATGAACAGCTCAGTGCCGTCCCGGGCGGTTGCCGAACAATCGACCAGCTTGCCGGGCAGGCGCAGTTTCTTGGTGGCCGTTTTTCGTGCGGTTTCTTTCTCCATCCGGCGGCGCAGTCGTTCCTCGGCGCGCAGCACCAGAAAATCGAGGATCGCCCCAGCCGATTTCGTATCGGCCGCCAGCCAGTTGTCAAAGTGATCGCGTACAGAATTTTCGACCATCCGTTGCGCCTCTACCGTGGCAAGGCGGTCCTTGGTCTGGCCCACGAATTCTGGTTCCCGGATGAAGCATGAGATCAACGCACCTGCGCCTGTGATTAAGTCTTCGCGCGTGATTGTGCTTGCCTTCTTGTTGCCTGCCAGTTCGCCATACGCCTTAATACCCTTGAGAATTGCAGCCCAAAACCCTGCCTCGTGGGTGCCGCCTTCGGGTGTGGGGACGGTATTGCAATGTGATTGCATAAAGCCGTCGCGCGCGGGCGTCCAATTGATCGCCCATTCGACCTTGCCTGGCACCTTGAACTTTTCAAAAGACACCGATCCGGCAAAAGGAGATTGCGAATAGGTGGTGGCACCAGCCAAAACTTCGTTCAGATAGTCAGCAAGCCCGCCTGGAAAGTGAAAGGTTGCTTGATCTGGTGTTTCGCCATCTTCAATCGCTGTTTTCCAGCGGATCTCGACGCCGGAAAACAGGTAAGCCTTAGAACGTGCCATTTTGAACAATCGCGCCGGCTTGAGCTTGAGTGTTCCAAAGATGTCTGGATCGGGATGAAAGGTCACGGATGTACCCCGCCGATTTGGCGCGGCACCGATCATTTCCAGTGGCGCCGCTGGCACGCCGCGCGAAAATTCCATCGCATAAAGTTCGCGATTGCGTGCCACCTCGACGCGCAGGTGATCGGACAGGGCATTCACGACCGAAGAGCCGACACCGTGCAGACCGCCCGATGTCTCATACGCGTCGCCCGAGAATTTGCCGCCCGCATTCAGTGTGCAAAAGATGATTTCAAGCGCGGATCTCGACGGATCCTTGGGGTGTGGACCTGTCGGAATGCCGCGCCCATTGTCGCGCACTGAAACGTGGCCGTTTTCGTGCAATTCGACCTCGATCCAAGTGGCGTGTCCTGCTACCGCCTCGTCCATCGAGTTATCGATAATTTCAGCCACCATGTGATGCAGCGCTCGGTCATCTTTGCCCCCGATGTACATGCCGGGACGCAGCCGGACGTGTTCCATATCTTCCAGAACCTGGATCGAAGAGGCGTCGTATTCATCTCGGGATGCTTTGGCGAGAAGGTCTGACATATTTGCTGCTCTTTTGCTTGTTGGTGCGCACTATGCCAGAGCGTAGCAAACGGGGAAAGTGGCATTGCAATATTTACGGTCACGTTCCTGCTAAGCGCAGCTGCGGGGGTGCCTCCGGCCGGGGATAATTGAAGTAAGGCAAGCCTCCAAGTCGTGTGTCTACTGTGACACGTCCGTGCACGCAGGGCTTATCAGCTGGGCCAGTGTGCCTTTAATCGCCCATCTGCCAGCTGTTCATCGATCACCTTTTTGTAGTGCTTCATACTGTGATCTGGGCCAAAGGCTGACCGTTTTGCGCGGGCCCTGTGCACCTTGCCCATGTGGTGAAATGTGCTGGGCAGATCACAGATCATATCGTCATCGCGATTGATGCAAAGGCACAGTTCAGCATGTTTGATTTTTCTCTTGTGGCGCTGCGGGCGTGGCGCGGCAAAGCCAATGCCGGGCACCCCGTAGGTGCGCACAAGAATTTGTGTCGCGGCGGCTCCAAGGGAATGTCCGATGATATAGTCGGGCCTGACATCTTCGCGCTTGAGCCAGTCAAAGATCACTTTTGCATGCGCTAGAAACCCCTGGTGCCAAGCGGTGCCAGAATGCCCTTTCTCTATAGTTTCGTCATTCAGTTGATACTTTTTGCCACCGATATTGAAAATTCGAAGATTATATTTGACGTAATCTGCGATCGAGTTCGATCCTGGGATCAAAAGAATGTTGCCCTTTAGGAAAAAGGCCTGAACGTCATCTTCGTCCAAACTGCGAACAATGCTGGGCTGTAGTGAGCGATTGTCGTGACCCTGATAGGAAGCTTCGGCCATTTTTGCTGCCAATGCGATGTCGTATCTATGCAACATAAAGCCAATTACTCTTTCAAAGGGTTCTAACATTGCGATGCTTGTAGGGCGCTGACGCCCCTAAGCTTGGTCTAGCTCATCCAATTGGAAACGATGCGCGCAATCTCATGTGGTTTTTGGTGCAAAACCCAATGATCAGCGTCCTTGATCTCGGCGCGGGTCAGATCGGGAACAAACGCCTCCAGCCCTTGGGTAGCTTCCGGCAAGAGGGCAGTGTCATTCATACCCCAGATCAACAGATGTGGGCAGCGCACCTCGAACCGCTCATGAGGCGGCTCAGGCACTTGCACCGGCGCGCCGGGGTCAGCGACGATCAGGGGCGACGCGCGATACCAGTTGATCATGCCCCGCAATCCCGATTTGCGCCAAGCGGCCTTGTAATCTTTTTGCGTTGCACCGCTGAGCCAGCTCATGTCCATATTTGTCGAAAACATGGTCATCAAACGTTCGAAATCATTGGCTTCCAGTGCGGCCTCGGCCGAGGGTCTGCGCAAGCGGTTGATATATTGAGAGGCCTCAGATTGCGCCCCACCGGCCGCCGTGGCCCTTTGGAATATGATCGGATGCACCCCATTGGCCACGATCAACCGCTCGACCTTTTCTGGCCAGAGCATGGGCATCGCATAGGCCACCGCTGCGCCCCAATCGTGCCCAAAAACCGTCACTGGGCCGTCGTCTCCGATTAAGGCTGCCATGTCTGCGGCAAGGGCTGGTACCGCATAGGCTTCAACCTCATCAGGCGCATAGCTGCCCCCATAGCCGCGTTGATCCGGCGCGATGCAATGGTACCGGTCGGCCAGCATTGGCGCGAGATCATCCCACGCG
>Ga0206126_10005978_pt1 | contig 10939 bp, 9 predicted proteins | sample Helgoland_Spring_5_FD_148621 | JGI IMG/M metagenome (GOLD analysis project Ga0206126, IMG submission 148621) | Pelagic subsurface seawater microbial communities from Kabeltonne, Helgoland, North Sea - Helgoland_Spring_Bloom_20160412_1 | ecosystem: Environmental > Aquatic > Marine > Epipelagic ...
TCGTAGGTAAGGCCTTCTCCAATAATTTTGTTTTCGTGTGCGGTCATTGCAATCAAGATTAAACGCTGAAAAGACAACAACGTTATTAGTGTTTAATTGCGTGTAAATATACTATTATTTATTGTGATTTTGATTTCTTAGGACATAAAACACGTCTACAACTTAATCTGTAATAAACCATAGAAGGTTCTTGGCTGACTTGGAATGATACCTGGGCCTGGATACCCTGTTGCTCTTCTTGTAAAATAATTAGTATTGAGCAAGTTATTAATGCCCGATTCAATTTTAAATCTCTTATAAGTATATGAAAGCGAAAAATCTAAAATATCATAGGATGGTATTTCACCAATCACACCACTTTGACTGCTAAAGTCTCTTGGAGAATTTGTAGCGTCAGTAAATTGTTTTGTTAAATAGGTGTATTGAACACTGCTCAAAAAATCACCATAACCAAAACTAATACCTGTTTTTAAATTTACTTTTGGTATAAACTCTACTTGTTTACCTTCTACGTTATTTTCTTGTGATTTTGTATACTGGCTCTCTGTAAATGCTAGGTTTAAAAATGTATTTAATCTAACGTTTTCGTTTGACGAAAAGGTCTCCCAAATATTCCAATCAACAAAGCCCTCAAAACCATAGGTTATGGCATCACCTATATTACCTCTGAAACGTTCATCCTGTATATCACTAACTCCTCTAACGATAACACCTAACCTGTCTTGATAACTAAGATAGAATAAACCAAAATCATACCTAAGGAAATTTTTAAACTTTCCACGCGCACCCAAATCAAAAGTATATCCTTGCTCATCGGTGATATTTGGATCTATTGATAATGAAGGATTAGTTATTCTTATGTCACTAAAGGTAACAGATCTATAATTTTGGCTCAAATTAGAATATATTTCGGCAGCATAAGAGACCTTATAACTAGCTCCAACTCCCAATAAGACAAAACTGCGATCAAAACTACGATTATCTGGAATGGATTGATTTAAAATAGCGTTACCCGCTAAATCGAAAATAATATTTTTATACACTCCTTTACTTTGTGTTTTTATAAAATCAAATCTTACACCAGGAGTTACAGTAAATTTTTGAGAAAGTTTAAAAATATGCTCGGCAAATAAAGCGACATTTAAGTTTGGGAAAGTAAAATCACTTTGTCTTGAGTACTCAGGAAACTCTGTATCTGCAAAATTAAAATCAGCATCTGCTGAAGTGCTCCCAGGCCCTTGTCTTTCCTTATTATTTGATTGATAATATTTCGCACCAATCAATAGCGCTTGCTCTGTCTTAAATAAATTATATCTTGTTAAAAAACGGGCCTCTGCACCCCAGTTTCTAAAATTACCAACAATTAAATCTCTAGGAGCTTGCAGATCATCTACCTGAGAGACCCTGTTCTCTCTGAAACCCACAGACTTTCTCGAGGCATCAAGTGCAAATATGTTGATACTAATATCAGTTTTTGGTGATATAGCATGATGTAAATCAAGGGAGTACAATTTCCAATCTATATCAAACCAATTACGTGTTCGATTGCTGAAATTAGGCTGTTGCTCGAATTGTGCATCTGTTATACCTCCAGGTTGCTGAGCTAGATAATCTAAGAAACTAAACTCAAAAGATACTTTTGTTTTTTCAGAAAAGCTGTAATCTATATGAGCATATGCATTGTAAGAATCAAACTGAGAATTAGGTCTAAAACCATTGCCTTTCTTGTAGTTAAAATAACTATAGTAACCAACCTTCCCAGAGGTGCCACTAAGGCTATTAAAACTAGTAAACAAATCATTACTACCTATAGATTGCCTTGAAACTAAACTGATTTTTTTGGAAGTGTCTGGCATTTTTAACTTAAAGTTGATAAGTCCTCCAAATTGAGTTCCATATTGTAAAGATGCTGCACCGCGGACTATTTCTATCTGCTCAATAGCTTCAGCTGGGGGCGTATAATAGCTCTCTGGGTATCCCAAAACATCGGCTGATATATCATATCCATTTTGACGCGTATTAAAAGAGGATGTTCTATTTGGATCAAGGCCACGACCTCCAATATTAAGTTGTAATCCTGCATCACTGTTATCGTAAATGTTTAATCCTACGACTTGACCATAAATCTGTCTAGCAGTTCCACTTGCTAAATTTGCAGTAAGATTATCTAGTACAACTACTTCACTCTTTTTACCTGCATAAATAGCCGTTGCTTCAATATCTCTTAAATTTCGTAATGCAAAAATTCTTTCTTTACGTTTCGTGATAACAACCTCATTAAGAGTTTCACCTAACCTAGGAAGCACAATAGTTATAGAAGTATCTTTTGATATATCAACAATGGTCTGGACAACTTTATATTCAAAAGAAAAAGCATCAAATATATAGGTGCCCGCTGGAACATTTTCAAAAGTAAAAACACCTAAGTTGTTTGTAAGTGTAGCACTAGATAGAGTTGTGTTATACACTTCTGTATCTGGGACAGGAGTATTAGTTTCTTCAGAAATTACCTGGCCCGTAATAGTATATTGCCCATACACAAGGCAATGAAACATTAAAAAAAATAAAACTAAATAATAGCTAACGTGCTTCATAAATTAAATGCCTTGAATGGTATCATTAAACTCTAAGATCCAATCTTTATGGGTGAAGGTATCTTCTAGGTCAAGCAAGTTAACCTCTGGATTGATAAAAGGTTGACTTAATCTGCCATTAAGGGCCACATAACTTTCCACATGCACTGCTATATTTTGATGTCCCTGAGACTTAAAATGTGCGCCCAAATAATGAGCATACTCTAAAATAAAATCAGGCTGTGTACTCATTTGTTTTTCTTGAAATGGTGTTAAAAAATCACTGTTATTTACAGCAAATTGACTTCCTGTTTTTGTGTTTTTGACTATAAATTGTGCATATCCTGCTTTTTCCATTAACATAACACGCCAAGAGAAACGATATCCTTCTTCGGTCCAGAATAATTCTTTTGGGTACAATACATATCTCCACGGCAAAAGTAACTGAACTACAATAAAAAGTGCTACAACATAAGAGGCAATTTTAGTAGTCTTTCCTTTTTGCAAATCGTTTGCTTTTACCGCCCTGTATAACCGTATTTTTTTGAGAAGCCAGGAGAAAAATGAAAGTATGCGCTCATGAAAAGTAGCATCAAAAAATATTAGGGCGCTTACAATCATAATATATGGAAACATACCTATGGGAAATAGTATACGTGTTAGGACATGAAATATAACTACAAGAACAAAAGCAATTGACCGAGATGGTTTCCATAACAATAAAAAAGGAATCGCTAAATCGTAAAATGCGCCTCCCCAACTAAAAGCATAATGAATCCAGCTTTGTTGCAAAAGATCACCAAGAAAAGGAATATCATATTTTGAAGGCAACCAAATTTGTAAAGGCATGGCATTTAAAAGCCAATCACTATTTAGCTTAGCAAGGCCCGCAAAAAAATAAACAATACAGAGCAATAATTTAATACTGTTTATGTTCCAAGCAGGGATAATATTAGCTCGTATTTTTTTATAACGCAGCGCGTCTATTGAATAATAACAATTCGCAGGTAAAAAAATAAGCAAAAAGCTTAAACAACTAATAAAGTAATAATGGTTGAGATAGGTTGTTTTGTCTAGTAACTCTATGTAGGTGAAACTTAAGAAAAATAATACTATTGCTAATCTATATCTATAGCCGATAGCCACAGAAAAGGCCGAAACACCACAAATTATAAAAAGAAGATAAGTAAACTGTCCTGGGTTTGGAAGCCAATGAAAACCATAGTATGAAAAAGAAAAAATTGGCTCTAAATATAGGGTTTCTATCCAACCAAAACTCCAAAAGCGAATAATGCTTGCAAGCATCATAAAACCGAATAATACACGAAATACGGCCAGTGGCGCAGCACTAGTTTGTTTTGTGATGTATGTATGGTAGTTTGTATGCATCAATCACCATCTGCATCAACATAATTCACATCAATGCTTAGTGCTTGTAACATATCTACTTTCATTAAAATCACGTTGCGTTGTAATTCATCGTATGCCTCTAGCATTTTTGTATTATCGTTTGTAATTTGCTCAATAAAATTATCATCAAGTAATTCAATTTTTGAGAAGGCTACTTGAAACTGATTATTAATCAAGGTGCTTAAATCGCTTCCATTTTTTTCTGTATTTAATGCATCTAAATACGAATTTAAACTAAAGCCGTTTGATGGGAAATCTGCGGTTGCACCCTCTCCATTAAAAAAGCTTACTGTTGCAGAAAGTGCTTGATTTAACAACAATTTTGAAACAAATTGGTTGTGAAAAGACTCAACGTTTTGTGGCAGTGAAGTTTCAGAGAAAACACCTGCTGGTATGCCTACTTTTCCTGCACGAAGGGCTTTTTCATAATAAAATAAGAATGCATTTACAGTCTGGTCTACAGCCCCTGATGCGGAAGAACTTGTATTTGTAATATAGGTATCTCTATATCCATTTTCCCAATCAGAGATTACTTCATTGGTAAGTGTTTGCATAGTGGTAACTAAATCCAATAGATACATTTTGTAGCTCGATGCATTTTCATCTGTAGTGTATTTATGAAGAGTTTCCTGATCTGTACCTAAACCATAAAGCAAATAATCTAAGGCTGGGAAGCCCTGAGAGTCTATTGTAGAGGGTAATGCTAGGTCCCAAGAATTGGATAATATATACCCTTCAATCTCACTGGTATTGGTTGGGTAAACATTCAGTCTATTTCTATAGTTTAATGTTTCTGCCCTACCAATTTCAAACATTGATACCTTTTGAAAGGCACTGTAAGCAGTTAACCAAGATGCTCTAACTCCTTCTAAACTAGAGGGGTTAGGTGAGTCTGTAAAGCTTTGTGAGGAAATAACTAGATTGCTTAGTGAGGTAGCAAAGTTATCGTACCGCGGAATGATAATATTATCTGCCCAATTTACTAATAATGCGCTGCGATCAAAAGAATCTGAAGGTGTTGGTAACGAGGTGTCATCTTCTCCGCAAGCGCCTATAAAAGCCAAAAAACAAAATAAAACGTATATAATATTCTTCTTCATATTTAATTTTCTACAAAAATAATCAAAAGCAACTGCTTTTATTTACATAAGAGCAGTTGCTTGATAAACTTTAACAATTAATTAGAACTTGCTGCTTGAGCCACTGTAAAACTAAATCTTGATGCAATTTGTTCAGAGATAGCATCCAATGTTGCTGGAGTAACATCCCATAATCCATTTGGACCATCATTCATAAGATCTGAAATAAAACTAGCTACGTCAGATTTAGTGAAAATAGACGTTCCTGTTTGAGTATCTCTGGTAAAACGCAAGCTTGTTAGAAAACCGTATCCCTCAGACAAATCATGAAATGCAGCTCCAAAATCATCAGACTCAATAGATGATTTACCCGTTTGCAAGTAGTAAATGGCACGAATAGCGATCACTTGAGATATTTTTTGTTGAAGTATTGCTGCTTGCTCATCTCTTACCTGGTAATTTTTTGCAACAATAGCTGCACGACCTAATTTAAAAGCATCAAAAATATCTTGCGCAATAGTGTTAAAATCTGGGTCGCTATTAGTTTTTCCAACATATTTATTTAAAAAACTATCATTGTCACCTATAGTTGGAAGAGGATTAGATTGGCTATCTTCGGGAACACCTCCAAATAAATACCCATAAGCTTCATCCCATTTATGCTCCATGGTAGTGTAGTTATTATCTCCATCTGTTATATCACTGTCATTGTTAGAAACATTATCACCACCATCAAGTACAGATGGGCTTAAGTAATTATTTAAAATCTGGTCTGTTACAAAAGCACCTATTAGCCCTTTTGCAAATGCTTGGTTATATTCTAGACCATTTGCTGCGATATAACGTGTTGATGAGCCATCAGCAATTTGACCTGCAACCCCAGGAGCTGCTACAATACTCCAGTTTGGAAAAACTTGTGTTGTTTGAATACTGATGTAGTTGTCAAACATTGCTTTAATTTCAGTTGCTTCTGTTGCATTGGCAGAAAAGTAATCTGAAGATGCAGCAGTTTTACTTCGCACACTTTTACTAGAGGCATTTAATTCTGGATCAGAAAAATCTTCTGCACCTTCTTGGTGAGCGAACATTGCTTGAAGTGATTCTTGTGTTTGATCGTCTACACTTTTAAAAGCAGTAATAATTTCCTCTGCCATAAAAATACGTGTAGTTTGACCAGTAAACTTTACTGTAGACTCATTGTTTCTTGTAAAAGTATAATCTTCAGGAGCCTGAACTTGAGCAGGTAAGTTTTCAGATTGATTATCATCATCACTTGTACAAGATGTAAAAAGTGATGCAACAAAAATCGATAGTAATAGTATTTTTTTCATGTTATTCTTATTTAGACTTAATATAAATTGTTGATATTCGTCTACAAAAATAAAACTGATTTTAAGTTTATGCAAGTTTATTTAGACTAAATTTAAATAAGGATTGTTGAAAAGTACTTAAACTATTTATTTTCAGTATTTTAAAGTAAAATATATTTACAAGAAAAGAGGTTTAAATTACTTATTTAGCTAACATAAGCATCTGTTTTTGATATTTTATTCGTGAAAGTTGAGCCCATTGCAATAGTGTTTCGGTGTCTTGAGTAGATAAATCACCATGCAACCAAGTATAAGAATCTAAAGGCATCTCACCCTGCTCTACATACTCTATAAATTCTTCAAGTTTATGCTCTTTTTTTCTAGCACTGTACGTATCCCAGGCAGAGACGTTAAAATGCTTTTTCCCGTCTACAATATGCTCTTCTAACCAATAATTTACAGGAGTAATTTCACTATACCAAGGGTAATGTGTTTGATCGCTGTGGCAATCGTAACAATTATTTTTGAGAATGGATGCAATTTCTTTGGTGGGTACTATCTCTTGTTCAAACAAAGCCACAGATTGGTATCCGTCGTTGTTTTTATCTGGTTTGATAAACTGTATTACGACTAGTGTTAGTAATAATAGTATTGAAAAGTATTTTAAATATTTCATGTTTATATATTTTTTAAACAAAAATATATATTATTTAGAATTATTCTAAAGTAATTTAAAAAATTGTTTTACAAAGTTTTCAGAAATGTAATTACTGCCTTGCGAATGTCATAGGCATTCTCAGAGACTATGGGTTCATAAACAGATATAACTCCTGGGTTTTCTGGCGTTAAAAATGGAATGTCAAAACCCTTCAAAAGGTAATCACTAAAGGCAATGTTATAGGTTTGTGAAGCATCAATAGCCTCATTGTTAATATACCAAACTCCCATTTTTTGATCAAAACCATAACGCTGCAGATACGCTCCTGTTCCTGCCTTGGCAAGACCAAAATCTAACACCTCTAGAAGAAGAGCTCCAGTAAGTGCTACTTTTAAAACACCTCCACCAAAGGGCAACACCCTAAATATATCTAGACTCACGATATCCCCTTGCAAAACATCATCTAGTCTAAAAGAGCCGCCATTTACAAGAGCTCCATCTACTGGAGTATTAAAACTCTCTTTCATGGCCTGGGCTATTAATACCCCTAAATTGGTTTGGGTACTTCTAGTGGGAGTGTCTGTACCGTCAAGAAAATCTTCAGCTTTATAGATAACTTCATTTGGGTTATCTACAACGGTTTTAATTTCTTGCTCTAAAATTGCATCCCACTTTGCAACCACCCTCAGAACCCTTGGTAAGGAAGGCACCTTGTCTGTAATAAGAACTAATTCAGAAGAAATAGCCGATGTTTTTGAAACTAAATCATAGACTAAGGTATGCACATATACAGATTTCGCATTGGCATCTGCCTTAGCAACTGTAGCCCCTTTTGTGGGTACCAACATATTAAAATGTTCATGTCCTCCCATTATAAAATCAATATTTGCTACCTCATCAGCAACCATAATATCCTGCTCTAGCTCCAAATGTGTTAAACCAATTACAATGTCACTCCCTTTTGTTTGAAGTGTTTGTACAGATGCTTTAGCAGCAGTCAAATAATCACTGTAATACACAAAATCTTTTGGGTTAGAATCTATAGTAACACCAAAAAAACCAATACGAACTTTAGAGGTGTCATTGACATTAAGATCATAATAAAGAGTCTCTGGAATTGCAATACTATCACCCTTTTTAATGGTATGAAACACATCAAGTGACTCACCGCTTTTTTGAAACACATTGGCAGATACCCAATTAAAATCACTTTCGTTAAGGCGCTGCTGCAGCTCCTTTTCTTTGATATCAAACTCGTGATTTCCAAAAGTGGCTAGATCAAAATCCATGGCATTCATCACTTCAATCATTTGGCGTCCTTTTACTCGTTGACCATCCACTTTAAGAGTGCCAAGCAGGGAAGGATTTAAAAAATCTCCCGCCATTACCAGATAACTATTAGGGAATTGCCTTTTTATAGAATCGCTAATATGCGCTACTCTTGCCATACCTCCATATTTGCCGCCACCCAGAGGTGCAATTTCATATACATCATTAACCTGTATGAGCTTTATGGTAACAGTGTTTTGTTTTTGGAGCTGTGAAACCTTTGTCTTTTTACAACTAGTTACTACAAAAGAAAAAAGACCACACACAAAAAACACACCATAGATATATTTGTGTATAGCAGAACTCGATTTAAATCTTTGTAAGAATGTAGTATTTTTCATGTGGTACTTTTGGTTTTAATGATACTTGTTAAATATATCACTTGCATTATTGTGGGCGCTTTCAAAACTCATGGTGCGTATATTGGTTTTCGCCTTTTGAGAGGTAAAGTAGCTTAACATTTTTTCTGTGGGCATATTTCCAGTGAGCTCATCTTTAGCCATTGGGCAACCGCCAAAGCCTTGAATTGCACCATCAAATCTTATGCAACCTGCTTTATAAGCAGCATCAACCTTTTCATGCCAGGCGCTTGGCGTTGTATGAAGGTGCGCTCCAAACTCAATATTGGGATATGTAGGAATTAAATTTGAAAACAAATAAGAAATACTCTCTGGAGTTGAGGTCCCTACCGTATCACTTAATGATAAAATAGTAACTCCCATCTGGGATAGCTTTTGAGCCCACTGACCTACAATGTCAACATTCCAAGGATCTCCATAAGGATTTCCAAAACCCATAGAAAGATAGGTCACCACTTGTTTGTTTGAAGCAGCAGCAAGAGCTAAAATTTCTGAAAGAGTAGCTATAGATTGTGCAATAGTTTTGTGGGTATTACGCATCTGGAAATTCTCTGAAATAGAAAATGGATAGCCTAAATAGGTGATTTCTGGATGTGCTACAGCAGCTTGAGCTCCTCTTACATTAGCCACAATTGCCAGTAATTTTGTGGTCGTAGAAGAAAGATCTAGCCCAGATAAAACCTTGGTAGTATCTACCATTTGCGGAATGGCTTTTGGAGATACAAAACTACCAAAATCAATGGTATCAAAGCCGCAAGCCAATAGAGATTGAATGTACTCAACTTTTTTGTGGGTGGGTATCCAGTCTTTAATACCTTGCATGGCATCTCTTGGACATTCTATAAGTTTTACGTCTTGCATCTTCGTAAAGATAAAAGTAAAAAGTGTAGATAACCAAAAGTGAGGTATTACTTTTTGCTAGAAATTTTAGTTATCATTTTTTAATTATATTTACCAAAAGAAAAATACTATGAAAACCCTTGTAAAACCTACCCTTGTAATATTGTTTTTTGTTGCTTTATGCGCCCTACCATCTCAAGTGACGGCTCAATTAAGTGCAAATACAGCTACTAGTTTTTCGATAACTATTGAAATAGATGGTAACAATACTACCCTAGCATGTAATGGTGGGTGTGATTGGAAAAAAATCACAGTACAAGACAATGGCACTATAGTAGGGGAAAATGGTGTTGAAAACAATAAAAAAGCCGCTGACGGCTCCGCATTTTTATTTGAGGTTCAAAAAACCAATTCAGGAATCACACTCCAACAAATACAAGGAACACAATGGGCAGCGCCTATAGATATTACATGCAGCTCAAAATGCACTCTTGTTGTAAACCAGTTTGGATTGGCACAGTAATATTAGGGTACTAGTATAAAAGCTGCAATTGCTAAAAATACCAAAATCTGCAACCACTTTAAAACGACTCCAGTGTGCTTGTTTTTATTTAAAAAAGAAGAAACACTTCCTCCTAGCAAAGCAATTGTTGCAAAAACAATAAAACTTACCACCATAAAAGTAACCCCTAGAATATAAAATTGGCGTACAGTATCTGTTTGTGGTTCCCACAAAAACTGAGGAAATAAGGCAAGAAAAAAGAGCATTACCTTAGGGTTCAATAAATTCATGATTACCCCTTGTTTAAATAATTGACCGTAGCTCTTCTTTGGTGCATTTTCTGAAAACTCAAGGGTTACATCATTCTTAAAAACAGCATAGGCGAGGTATAACAAATACAATGCTCCTAGTACTTTTATGCCAAAAAAAAGAGATGGGTTTGTTGTAATAACTGCAGAAATTCCAAAAGCCAGCAAAGTAGTATGAACAATACAGCCGCTTATCAGCCCTGCCGTTGTGGCTAGAGCGCTTTTACTTCCATTAACTAGAGACTGAGTTAACACATACATATTATCTGGCCCTGGGCTTAACGCTAAAAGACAGGTAGCAACAACAAACGAAAGAAGGGTTTCTAACATTTTTTTTTGTTATGCGGTTTGAGAAATAATAGCCTTATTGATGTTTTTTATTAGACGAGGCCCTTCATAGATAAAACCTGTGTAAATCTGCAGTAAATCTGCACCTGCATTTATTTTTTCTAAAGCATCTTCTGGACTATGTATCCCTCCTACTCCAATAATTGGAAATGCTTTGTTACTTTGTGAGGACAAGTGTTTTATAACTGCTGTACTTCTGTCCTTAATTGGTTGGCCACTCAAG
>Ga0206126_10005979_pt1 | contig 10939 bp, 11 predicted proteins | sample Helgoland_Spring_5_FD_148621 | JGI IMG/M metagenome (GOLD analysis project Ga0206126, IMG submission 148621) | Pelagic subsurface seawater microbial communities from Kabeltonne, Helgoland, North Sea - Helgoland_Spring_Bloom_20160412_1 | ecosystem: Environmental > Aquatic > Marine > Epipelagic ...
AATTTTTATTATATTCGGTACATTAAAAAAAGGCTCAACTTCGGTAGCTGCATCTGTTGCAACTTATATTACTGCAGGCTATTGGTTTACTTCTTCGACTTCTTTTGCAAATCCTGCAGTTGCATTAGCCAGAACTTTCACAGATACATTCACAGGTATTAGTTATTTAAATACTCCAAGTTATATAGTTGCAGAAATACTAGGTGGGATAATAGCAGTTTTTGTTATTAAAAAAATAATCTTAAAATAATTAAAAGATATTTATAATATATTTTACTTTATTAATTTTCTAGAGAGTATCCAGCTGAACGAACGGTTCTAATTAAAGGTTTTACGCCATCAATATTAATTGCCTGCCGTAGTCTCGTAATGTGAACATCAACAGTTCTCGACTCAACATTAATATCATCTCCCCAGACTTGCTCTAATAATTGGTCTCTAGAATAAACTCGCTTTGGTTGCTTAATTAAAAAGTTTAATAATTTATATTCTTTTGGACCGAGATTTATTTCTTTTTCTTTTCTAGATACTTTCATTGAAACTCTATCTATCTTTAAATCTAAATAAATTGCCTCATCGCTAACTATATTTGGTTTTACTCTTTTCAATAGGGATTTTATTCTTACAAGTAATTCGGGAAAACTAAAAGGTTTTGTCATGTAATCCTCGGCCCCTGTGTTAAACCCTTTTATTTTGTCTTCCTCTTCGCCTTTTGCTGTGAGCATTATTACAGGAATATTCTTTACAGTTTTATCTTGTTTTAAATATCGACATATTTTAATTCCAGAAAGATCAGGTAACATCCAGTCCAAAAGAATTAGGTCAGGGACTTTTTCTTTAATGGTTTCTAGTGCTTCTTCTCCATTTGCACTTGATGATACTTTAAAACCTTCTTTCTCAAGATTGTATTGCAATAATTCTTGTATTGGTTTTTCATCTTCAACAACAAAAATATGTGCATTCATCAGCTATCTATTGGTTTTCCTTTAGGTCTTGCTCCCTCTAAGTATTCGCCTTCAATAAGATAATAAAGGGACTCCGCAATATTAGTAATATGGTCACCAGCTCTTTCGATGTTTTTGGTTACAAAAAGTAAATGAGTTGCTATTTCTAAATTTTTTTTATCGCTTTGAAGATAATTTGCAACCTCATTCATAGCTAAGTTTGTAAGATCATCTACTTGTTCATCTTTTTTCCAAATTTCGATTGATTTGTCTTTTGACTTATTTAAATAAGCATCTAGAACTTCTTTCAATTTTTTTTGAACCAAATCTCCTAGTCTTCTTAAGCTTCCAATAAGTTCATCTGGTAAATCAATAGGTAGAGGTTTAACTTTCTTTGCAATACTTTTAGCTAGGTCACCGATTCTTTCTAAATCATGGGATATTTTCAATGTTGATAATGTTATTCTTAAATCTACTGCCATAGGTGCTCTTTTAACTAAAACAGTAGTAATTTGTTCATCAATAATTGATCTGAGTTCATTAATGCTTCCATCATTTTTTACTATTTTATCTACTGAATCTTTATCCACTTTAATCACTGCAGCCATTGCTTCTGCTATTTGAGTTTCTGTCAAACTTCCCATTTTAACAAGATTGTCGTTTAGACTTTGCATTTCCTCTTCATAAGACTTTACTGTATGTCCTGTACCTGCCATTTATCCAAACCTTCCCGTTATGTAATCTTGTGTCATTTTGTTTGACGGATTTTTAAAAATCTTATCTGTACTATCTACCTCAATGATTTTACCCATATGAAAGAAACCTGTTTTTTGGGAAACTCTTACTGCTTGGGCCATCGAGTGAGTTACAATAACAATTGTGTAGCTTTTTTTCAATTCATCAATTAATTCTTCAATTTTTGCTGTGGCAATAGGGTCTAAAGCTGAGCAGGGCTCATCCATCAATATTACTTCTGGACTAACTGAAAGTGCTCTTGCGATACATAGTCTTTGTTGTTGCCCTCCAGATAAACTTGTGCCTGGTTCATCTAAACGATCCTTAACTTCATCCCATAGGGCTGCTTTTTTTAAACTTGTCTCCACTATATTGTCCATTTGATTTTTTTCTTCTGCTAAGCCGTGAATTATAGGGCCATAAGCAATATTATCATAAATACTTTTTGGAAAAGGATTTGGTTTTTGAAACACCATACCTATTTTTTCTCTTAGCATTACAACATCTACTTTTTTATCATTTATCTCAGAGCCATCTATTTCGATTGAGCCATCTACTTTACAAATATCAATCACATCATTCATTCTATTGATGCATCTTATAAATGTAGACTTTCCACATCCAGAAGGTCCTATCAAAGCTGTTACTTCTTTTTGGTTAATTTCCAAATTTATATTGAATAAAGCTTGTTTAGCTCCATAATAAACATTTAAGTTTTTAGCTTGTATTTTAATTTTTTTATTTTCTAGTTCCATTTTTTTTCAAATTTTTGTCTAAGATAAACGGCAATAAAATTCATTACAATTAGAAACCCTAGCAGCATCATTATAGTTGCTGATGTTTTTTCCACAAATCCTCTTTCAGCCTGCTCTGACCATAAGAAAACTTGCACAGGTAACGATGCTGATGGATCTACAGGAGTTCCTGGAATATCAACTACAAAGGCTACCATCCCTATTAATATTAAAGGCGCTGTCTCACCTAAAGCTTGTGCCAACCCAATAATCGTTCCTGATAAAGTTCCTGGCATAGCCAGTGGAACTACATGATGGAATACTGTTTGAAACTTTGATGCTCCAACTGATAAAGCTGCTTCTCTTATTGAGGGCGGCACGGCCTTTAAAGATGCTCTACATGGAATGATTATTCTTGGTAAAGTCATTAATGACAATGTAATTCCCGCAACTAAAGGTGTTGACCTAGGAAATTCCATAACACTTAACAATATGCCCAGACCGAGCAATCCGTAAACAATTGATGGTACAGCAGCAAGGTTATTTATATTTATCTCTATGAAATCGGTAATTTTATTTTTAGGAGCAAATTCTTCTAAATAAATCGAAGCCATGATCGCTATTGGAAATGATAAAATTAAACAAATAACGATTGTAAAAAAAGAACCCATTAAAGATCCACCAATTCCTGCTAGCTCTGGGTCTCTAGAGTCTCCTTTTGTAAAAAAATAATCATTAAACTTTTTTCCTATTTTGTCTTGTTCAACTAAGTTATCGTAAATATTAAGCTGAAAATTTGAAACTCGTCTCCTATCTTCTGGAAGATCTCTTGGAAAATTTCCTTTATTTAACTGATCAACATCATCAGATGCTGTTAAACGTATAGGTACTATATCATTAATTTTATTAGGTTTTTTTGATAAAACTCTCTTAACTTCGTATTCAAAATCTGGACTAAATAATCTAAGAACCTGTCTTTCCTCTTTAGCGTTCTGGCTGGGGAAAATTTTTAATATACTTTCTACAGACAGATCATAAAATTCAGCATTATTTAATGCTTCTTTTGTAATAGGGCCTTCTATTTCAAGTAAATTTGCATTGTAAATAATATCTACTTCAATTGTTGTTCGACTAAAAGCGGAGCTACCTTTTGATACGATATTTTGAATTAGCACTAAAACAAATATCATGGCTAATGATACTGATAAAATACCATAAAATTTAAATCTTTTTTCTGAATTGTATCTTTTTTTTAATCTTTCTTCTTTAGTCATATTTTTCCCTGTATTTTTTTACAACTCTCAAAGCGATATAATTCAAAAATAAAGTAGCAATAAATAATGTAAGACCTAGAGCAAATGCAGCTTGTGTCTTAGGGCTATCAAACTCTTGGTCTCCAACGAGTATCATAACAATTTGCGTTGTTATTGTTGTTGTAGACTCTAAAGGATTGATAGTAAGATTGGCTGCTAAACCTGCCGCCATCACTACTATCATTGTCTCTCCTATCGCTCTTGAGACAGCTAATAAAATTGAGCCAATAATTCCTGGTAATGCAGCAGGGATAACTACTTTTTTTATTGTCTCAGATTTAGTTGCACCAATAGCATAAGAACCCTCTCTTAAAGATTGAGGAACGGAATTAATAATATCATCTGACAAAGATGAAATATAAGGGATGATCATTATCCCCATAATTAATCCTGCCGCTAAAGCACTTTCAGATGATACAGTTAAACCTAAGCTTTCACCTAACGATCTAAAAAAGGGTCCTACAGTTAAGGCTGCAAAAAATCCATAAACTACAGTTGGTATACCTGCTAGTATTTCTATAATTGGTTTTGAGTACTTTCTTACGCTAGTACTTGCGTATTCTGCTAGATATATCCCCGCAAATAATCCGATTGGAACTGCAACACACATTGCTATTAATGCAATAAAAGCTGTGCCTGCAAAAAGCGGCACTGAACCAAAAGCATCTTTTAATTCTAAAAACTCTTCAGGAGTTATAGTTGAAGCGTCTCTCACAAAAGCTCTTTGCGGACTCCATGATGTGCCGAATAGAAAATCAATTATATTTATTGTAGAAAAAAATTTAATACTTTCAAATAATAATGAAGCTATAATTCCTAAAGTTGTTAAGATAGCTACCAGCGAAGAAGTGAATAACAAAATTTTTAATATTTTTTCTACATCATCTCTAGCTTTATTATTATTTTTTATCTTTTTGTAAGCGAAGACAACAGAAGCAATAATTGCTGAGGCAACTAACGCTATTTTTGAATTATGGGCAAGGTTGTTTAAGTAAGCATATCTTTCCGATGCAACTTTTATTTCATTAGTTATTTCACCTGAAAAATTACCATTAAAAAATGATAGTGTTCGTTCATAGAATAAATCTCTTGATTGTATATTTGAAAAATCACTTAAAATTAAAGTCTTAATAATTGTAGATTCAAATAGTGACCAACCACCAAAAATAATTAATGCAGGTAGTCCGCACCAAAGTGCTAAAAAATATCCATAATAAGCAGGAAGTGCATTTAATTTAATATTACCTGTAACAAGTTTACGGGCTTCTGACCTTCCAAAAAAATAGCTAGATAAACTAAAAGCTAGAATAATTGCCAGCAATAATAAATTCATCGTCAATGTTTAGCGGGGTTATGTTACAGATTTGTTAAATATTTAAACCTAGAATTGAGAACAAAAAAAAAGGCCGAATAATCGGCCTTTTTTTCATTAATTAACAAACGATTAATTTAATTTTATTGTAACGAGATCTTTAGCTGCAGTTCTAGTTACTTTATATTTGTCAGATGCAAGTGGTACTAATCCGATATCAGTTAGATATCCTCTTGAACCCATTGCTTTTTTAGACGTAAACTCTGCTAAAAATTCCTTTAAACCAGGAACTACACCTACGTGAGCTTTCTTAACATAAAAGAATAGTGGTCTTGCTATTGGATAAGAGTAATCTTGAATTCCTTCTAAAGAAGGTTTTACTCCATTAACAGCTGCTGCTTTAATTTTATCTTTGTTAGCTAAAAGGTAGCTATATCCAAAGAAACCATAAGCATCTGGATTAGCTGCAAGCTTTTGAACGATTAATGTATCATTTTCACCTGCTTCAACTGCATAACCATCTTCTCTCATTTTTGCACATTCCTTTTTAGCTTTTTTACCGTCAGCTTCATAAAGAGATTTTGCTCCTTTAGTACATCCTTTTACCATCACTAAAGAATTCCAAGCATCTCTAGTTCCTGAAGTTGGGGGTGCTATAAGAATTTCGATTTTTTTACTTGGTAAACTCGAGTCGATATCGCTCCATTTTTTGTAAGGATTTTCAACTAATTTACCATCTACATCTACTTTAGCAGCTAATGCTCTCCAAAGTTGTTCTTTTGTAAAATTTGCATCTGGCGCTTTTGTAGAATGTGAAAATGTTATTCCATCGTTTCCTACAACGACTTCAATAATATCTTTAACTCCATTTTTTTCACAAAGTGCTTTTTCTTTTGATTTAATAGCTCTTGAAGCGTTTGTAACATCTGGGTGATTAACACCTATGCCAGCACAAAATAATTTCATGCCTCCACCAGTTCCTGTACTTTCAATAACAGGTGTTTTAAAACTACCTTTTTTACCAAACTGCTCAGCTACCACTGTAGCGTATGGATATACTGTTGATGAACCAACAATTTTAATCTGATCTCTTGCTTGTGCGTAAGATGCAAAAGATAGCATCACTAAAACTGCTGTAATGTTTTTTAATATTTTCATATTTTCTCCTTTTTTTTAATAAGCTATAAGTACCTTTAGTAAATTTTGATTTTATTAAGAAAATATTAAAGTTTTGTTACAAAGCTAACTTTATGGTTGAATTAATCAGCTTTTAGGGAAATTTATAGAAATTGTAGTTCCTTTATTTTCTTCGCTAGAAATATTCATCTCTGCACGGTGTTGATTCACAATATGTTTAACGATAGCTAAACCAAGCCCAGTACCACCAACTTCCTTACTTTTAGCAGGATTTGCTCTAAAAAATCTTTCAGTAATCTGAGGTATGTTTTTTCTTGAAATGCCTATTCCTTCATCTTTGACTATAGCTATCAAATTTTTATCATCTGATCTTGTTGTGATAGTTATTTTTTTATTTTTTTCACTATATTTAATTGCATTGTCAATAAGGTTATTAAATACCTCTATTAAACGATTTCTATCACCATTAATTATTGGGTCTTTTGTTTTCTTATCAATGTTGCAAATAATATTGTTCTTTTTTAAGATCTCTTGATGCAGATCTACTGAATGTGAAATTATTTCATTGATATCGATTTTATCGTTAGGCCTTATGTGTTCTTGTAATTCAATTCGAGATAAAGACAAAAGATCGTTAACTATATTTTCCATTCTTGTTGTTTGCTGTAGCACTAACGGTAGAATTTTTTTTTGACTTTCAGCGTCGCCAGCTGCGTGTCCATTATTTATAGTTTCTAATCCAAGTTTTATACTTTGTAGTGGTGTTCTAAGTTCATGGGAGACGTTTGCAACAAAATCAGACTTTAATTTTTGAACTTTGATGATATCTGTCAAATCTTTAAAAAAAATTATTACGGAATTTTCTTGATTGCATATTTTTGATGGTCCGGGTATTACACTAATTTTATAATATTGAAAATTTGGCAATTTAGTTTCTATGTCTACAATGTTAGTTTGATTAGTCTTGACGGCTTTATCAATTGCTTCAATGAGTTTATGGTCTCGAACCACACTAGAAATATTTTTACCTTCCAAATCAGATCCAAATCTTTTTTGAGCACTAATATTAGAACAGCAAATGTTTTTTTTTTGGTCTAAAATTATGACTTGATCTAAAAGTTCATTAAGAAATTTAAGTTCCTGAAATTGTATCCCTGAAAAGTTATCCATGGTTTTTACATAAAATTTTTATAACCCAGTATAGAAAATAAATTATTAAAACTCTAGGTAGTATATTACAAAATTATTAATTTGATGTTTGTATTAAAAAATATAATAGCTTGTATAATAAATGACTTTAACTCTTTTTTATACAATTGTAGGGTTCGGTTTAGCAGGTTACAGTGTAATTGCTAACGACTCTATTCAAACACTGGGAACATTTATTGCTTCAAAGCAAAAATGGTTCAAATGGTACACGCTCGCAAGTGCTGCCTCATTAGTAATGATTTTTGCCATAACTTGGGGTTGGTACAGTTATGATGGGGACATTTCTTATGGAAGATTAACAAGAATTCCTTTTCAAGAAATACAATGGTATCATGCGGTTGCTCCGGCAATTCTATTGCTGCTTACAAGAATTGGTATTCCAGTATCCACAACCTTTTTAGTTTTATCAGCATTTGCTTCAACAATAGTTTTAGAGAAAATGCTTGTAAAAAGTATTGTGGGTTATGGTATAGCGGCAACTGTTGCTTATTTCTGTTGGATAGCAGTTTCTAAATTTATTAATGAAAAATTTGATGAAGTTAAAGGTGATAAATGGATTTCATTTTGGCGTAATTCTGTCTGGGTATCATCAGGTTGGTTGTGGTGGGTTTGGTTATCACATGATGTTGCAAACATTGCTGTGTACTTACCTAGACAATTAGATTTTTCATTACTTTTAATTGTATTAGCGTATTTTACCGTTCTGCTTTTTTACATCTTCTACATTAAAGGTGGTCCAATTCATCAGGTAGTCTTAGAAAAAACTGGAACCAGATATGCGCGATCAGCAACAATTATTAACGTAATATATGCAGCAGTGCTTTATTACTTTAAGGAATTGAATGATCTTCCAATGTCAACAACATGGGTATTTGTTGGACTGTTGTGTGGAAGAGAATTAGCTATTTCTACTATGAACAAAGACTATAAATTTAAATATGTATTTCCACTTATTGGAAAAGACTTTGTGAAAATGATATTTGGTTTAAGTGTTTCGGTGGCAATAGTGTTAGCAATTCACTACTTTATAATACCAAGAGGATTATATTAATTTTTTTTCCTCTTAATTTCGTCGTAAAGGTTCTTGAGATCTTCGGGAGATAAATCTTTATCTTTCAATTTCTCAAGGATCTTATCGTTTTCATCATCCTCAACACTTTTAAATGTATAAGGGTCTTCTTTATTTTTATCTAAAGTACCGTCTCTTTTAAGCTCACCTCTAGCATCCATACCTCTACCAATAGCTTTAAATGTTAGGAATAAAACAGTTCCCATAATTGCAGCAATAACTCCATAAAGAATAATTTCCATACTTCATTATACTTAAATTATTTGAGAGTGTTAAATTAAAGTTTATTAGACAAGCTTTGTAAGAATATAAACTTGTAATAAAAGGATTATAAATGGCAAGATTGTTCTAATTAACTCCATTGTATGGTTATATTCGTCTAGTTTTCTTTCTAACCAATTTCTATTATATTTTTTTTTTGCCATGCGAATATTTATAATAAGATTAAAAAAAAATCAAGTCTTGGAGATTAAAACCAGGCAATATTTTTAGATTTACAAATTTCTTGAACTTTTTTTGGATAGTCAGTTATTATTCCATCGACACCATACTCGATCATACGAATAATATCTTGTTCTCTGTTCACGGTCCAAACACAAGTAGCAAGCCCATGTTTGTGTGCTAATTCTACATTTTGCTTTGTAACGTCTCTGTAAAAGACGCTCCACACATGTCCTTCCAATGATTTGATAATATTTGGTAATAAGAATAATTCTTCTAATGGATAATTTTTAACCATCCACGGAGAGTTTTCATAAATATTTTTTCCAGTTGTTGTTAAACCTTGCTGTAAAGTTATAAATCCTCTCAATATATTTGAATTTTGTTTTTTAAGTTCATATAAAATTCTCCAATCATAGGAAGTTATTAATGTTCTATCTTCTAATTTATGTTCTTTAATATCTTTTAAAATCAACGAAACCATTTCTTCCGGATTAGGTGTAAGGTTATCTTTAATTGGTGTTGATTTAATTTCTAAATTTAAAAAAACGTCTTTATATTTATCCTCATTAACAAGTTTTAGAAAATCTGTTAACTTTGGTATTCTTTCCCCTTTAGCTGGTTTTTGATTTTTAAATCTTTTTGCATACTTTGTTTCTGGTTTTAGACTTTCAATATTATATTTTTGAAGCTCTTCGAATGTTAAACTATTAATTTTAATATTTTTGTCTGTAATCCAATTTCCAGATGAGTCTTTTACTAAATCGGGATTTAGGTTGTAATCATGAAATAGTACCGGAATATTGTCTTTGGAAATTACGACATCAAATTCAACTGCTCTAATTCCTAAATCAAATGTATATTTGAAACCCGATATAGAGTTTTCAACAGCATCACCTCTTGCTCCTCGATGACCGTATATTCTCACATAATTAGGTTTAGTTAAAAAAGGATTGGTCAATTAATCCTCAAATCAGTATTTGTATCAAACAAATGTAATTTATCATTTGGGAAAGAAAGATTTATATTCTTTCCAATTTTATTCTCATTAAGAACACCTGCAATACTTGCAACTAATACTTCATCACTGTTTTCAAGTTTCCCATGAATTAAAGTATTAGCTCCAATTAATTCAACTAATTCAACTTTTAATTTTATTGGACCATTTTCATTTACAGTAAAATCTTCAGGTCTTAAACCAATATTAACTTTTCCAGTATGATTAGAATTAACTTCTAATTTTGCACCATTGCTTAAGCTAATTTGTTCTTTTTGACTTTCGCCTTTTAAAATATTCATTGCCGGGCTGCCAATAAATTGAGCTGTAAATAAAGTTCTAGGCTTTGTGTAAACTTCTAAGGGAGTGCCGATATGCTCTACGTTTCCATCATTCATCACGATCATTCTATCTGCAAGTGTCATGGCCTCAACCTGATCATGCGTTACATAGAGTGATGTTGTTTTTAATTGTGTTTGAAGTTTTTTAATCTCTAACCTCATCTGTACTCTTAATTTTGCATCAAGATTAGATAAAGGTTCATCAAATAAAAAAGCCACAGGGTTTCTTACGATAGCTCTACCCATAGCAACTCTCTGTCTTTGACCGCCTGATAGTTGACTAGGCTTTCTTTCTAAAAGCTCACCTAACTCTAAAATATCTGCAGCTTTTTTAACTCTAGAGTTAATTTCATCTTTTGAAATTTTTGCAATTTTTAAACCGTATGCCATATTTCCAAATACACTCATATGAGGATAAAGCGCATAATTTTGAAACACCATTGCAATGTTTCGCTCCATAGGCTCAAGTTCATTTACTTTTTTTCCATCAATTATAATATTGCCTTCATTAGCATCCTCTAATCCAGCTACCATTCTTAATAATGTGGATTTTCCGCAACCTGATGGGCCAACAATAACGATTAGCTCACCATCTTTAACATTAATACTAAGATCATGAATTACTTCAGTTTTTCCAAATGACTTTTTTAAATTTTCTAATTTAATTTCTGACATTTATTTATCACTTTCTAATAAACCTTTAACAA
>Ga0206126_10005982_pt1 | contig 10936 bp, 11 predicted proteins | sample Helgoland_Spring_5_FD_148621 | JGI IMG/M metagenome (GOLD analysis project Ga0206126, IMG submission 148621) | Pelagic subsurface seawater microbial communities from Kabeltonne, Helgoland, North Sea - Helgoland_Spring_Bloom_20160412_1 | ecosystem: Environmental > Aquatic > Marine > Epipelagic ...
GTTCGAGTTACTTGAAGGGCGCGACAATCGTCAAATGGCCGGTGACCTGAAACTGCTGTAGCCTTGCGCCGATTAACAGCGATATGTGAGTGATCCTGGCTTCACTCTTGTTTCTGATCCTTGCAGGGGAGAAGAAACGGAGCAAAGGCGTAACTTCACAGGTTGAATAGTGCGCGCGTTAAGACGTCTTGCACAACCAAGCTGCCTCCCGACCGCTGGCTGGGCGGGAATTGCTTATAATCAAGGTAAGGCGCTTTTGTGGTCTGTCAAAATATTGAACCATTTGCGTCATTTGTAAACGCTGGTTGCAGCTTTGGAGCCGCGATGTGCCCACCGAAGGGCTGGCGGTGAGCTTTGTGGTGTTTTGCAATGGTATGGCGTTAGGCGTGTCAAGTTTTTCACATAACACAGAGTGGTAGAGCAACGCACAACATCAACTGATCACACCCATTAATTCGCGCCATTCCCCTTTGGACATGCCGGAGTTTTCCTGTGTGACCTCCTCACCTTTTAACATCCGCTGAATACAAACAAGGGCTGTGGCCGATAGCGTTGCGCCCCCCATCCGGTAGTCTTCGAACGCGCCGTAAGCGGCGGGCACCCAATCTTTGACCATCTCACAGATCACATCCGCATAGACGCGGATCTCGTATTGGGCATGCGAATCCGCACGAAGTCGTAGAAAGTGGAACAGGTTGTGAAGATCCACTTTCCAGTACCATTGCGTGTAGATATTTGCAGGTAGGTTCATCCGCGCCAATTCTCGGGCGAGGCCCTGTTGGCCATCCTCTGAAATCATCTGTTCATAATGGTCATAGGCGCGGTTGCTGTCCGCCTTGAGGATCTCAAGAACACGGGCAGCCTCTTCACCTTCGAGCATCGCACCACGACCCTGGTTGTTCACAACAGACTGGGCCGCCAATGCATCCGGCTGCGGGATATAGAATTCGCGATCAAGGATTGAATAGCGGGCGGAATATTCATTGACGTTAGCCGTGCGGTGCCGAATCCACTGGCGCGCGACAAAGACGGGCAGTTTGACGTGCAGCTTGATCTCGCACATCTCGAAGGGGGTCGAGTGCCAATGACGCATGAGGTAGCGGATCAGCCCGGCGTCATTCTGAACGGATTTCGTGCCGCGTCCGTACGAAACGCGCGCGGCCTGGCAGATCGCAGCATCGTCACCCATGTAGTCGATGACCCGGACAAAACCGTGATCAAGAACAGGCTGGGCGCGGTAAAGATGCGCCTCCATACCGGGCACAGTGGCGCGCAAGGTGGGCTGGGGCGAGGCCCGCAGGTCTTCGATTTCGGCTTGCTGGTCGGGGCTGAGCGGCATGGGGCGCGTCCTTATCCACAGAATCTGTCACCGCTACCTTATATGGGGGATCAATGTCTGAGAACCGCAATATAGAGCTTGCAGCAGAAGTTTGCATCAAAAGCTGATGAGATCAGTTATTATTGATCTTTTTCGCACAACTGTTTTGCAAACCCCGGGTTTAACTCTAGACTTATCTGAAACGTGCTGACCCGTTTCAAATTTGGATTGCTGCGCGCTATGTATTTTACGCGGAACAAAAGATTTCAATCTATGTTCCATATTCTGGTCAAGACAAGGACACCGCTGATGGCTCTCACCTACTTGCACACCATGGTTCGGGTAAAGGACCTAGACGCCTCAATCGCCTTTTTCAAGTTGCTCGGGTTGGAAGAAACCCGCCGACGCGACAGTGAAACGGGGCGGTTTTCGCTAATTTTCATGGCTCCTCCCGGACAGCACGAGTGCGCGATAGAACTGACATATAATTGGGATGGTGACGACGGATTGCCCAGTGACAGCCGCCACTTTGGGCATTTGGCATATAGCGTCGACAACATCTATGAAACTTGCCAACACCTGATGGACAATGGTGTGACGATCAACCGACCACCGCGCGATGGGTACATGGCCTTTGTCCGCTCGCCTGATAATATTTCGGTCGAATTGCTGCAAAACGGGGATAAACTGCCCACGGCAGAGCCTTGGGCGAGCATGGATAACACCGGAAGCTGGTAGGGTTCGGGTCTGAGCGAGGATCTGCATTTGATGAAATTGGCGGCCTGTATTGCGCTGATGGCGTCCGCGGCCCCGGCGCAGGCCTGCCGTTTGGCATTGCTGCTGGCCCTCGATGTATCATCATCGGTTGACGCTGCCGAAGATCAGCTGCAACGTGGCGGGCTCGTCTCAGCATTGATATCGCCTGAGGTACAGGCGGCATTTTTTGCGACGGGTGATCCTGTCGCGCTGGCAGTTTATGAATGGTCGGGGCGCTATAATCAGGAAGTTATCCTTGAATGGATGCTGATCGATAGCCCAGCCGCTTTGTTATCGGCAGCGGAGGTCGTGGCTGCAAGTAAACGCAGCCATAACGAATTTCCAACTGCTATGGGCTACGCATTGGGCTATGGCGCCAAGATGCTGGGTAGGGCACCGCGCTGTTTGTATAAAACGCTGGACATGGCGGGTGACGGGCAAAATAACGAAGGGTTCGGGCCGCGCCTCGCTTATCGCGAATTTGCATTTTCGGATGTCACGGTAAATGGTTTGGTGGTCAATGCCGCAGAGTTCGCCTCCGAGACAGATCTAATCGCTTTTTATCAGAACGAAGTGCTTTGGGGCCCAGGTGCCTTTATGGAGGTGGCGCAAGGCTTCGAAGATTACGAACGCGCAATGCGCCGCAAGCTAGAGCGCGAATTGACCCTACCAATGATTGGCGCCGTTCCGTTTGTTGAGCGTGCGGGATGATGCGATGGACCGCAAAGATTGGTGCCATTTTGACAGCCGTAATTTGGGTGGGTGCTGCAACTGCGGATTGCCGGCAGGCGCTCGCATTGGGGCTAGACGTATCGGGATCAGTCGATTCGCGGGAATACAGGTTACAGATGGACGGGTTGGCCACGGCACTGGACAGCAGCAAGGTTCGCCAAGCACTAACCATGTTACCCTCAGCACCCATCGATTTGCTGGTCTACGAATGGAGCGGCCCAGAGGATACCGAACTGATTCTGCCCTGGACGACTGTGCTGGATGAAGCCGCGCTTGACGGAATAATCGCACATCTTCGTGTCACAACTCGACGGCAGACCAGTCCGGGCACTGCATTGGGGCTGGCAATGCGCGATGGCGCAGCCCATCTGGCACAACGTACCGAATGTTGGAAGCGAACACTGGATCTTTCGGGGGATGGCAAATCGAACCTTGGACCGCGCCCAGTTGATGTCAAACCAGAGATCGAAGGCACTGGCATCACTATAAATGCGCTTGTTATCGGAGTGGATTCGCCCGCCAACGGTGATTTACGTCAGGCCGAGATCGGCGCGCTAGCCCGCTATTTTCAGGCGAATGTTATTGTAGGATCAGGCAGCTTCGTCGAGACTGCTCTAGGCTTTGAACACTATGCCGAAGCTATGGCACGAAAGTTGCAACGCGAACTTGACGCGTTGATGTTTTCAGGGGGTCTGGTCAAAAGCGAAACACCGCAGCTACGCTGAGCCAAATACCGTGAAAACCGAACCGTTGCAAAGCGGATACTGGATGGGCACTTGCCCGCGACAACACGTCGCGCAAACGTCAGCCAGACTCCACCCAGCGCTGCCCGCATCAATAGATATAGCGGATTTGATCGGTCCAATATCGCTCCATCCGTTTGAGCGACGCAGTGATGTCGATTATCCCTTCGGGACCAAGCACTCCCTTGGATTGCAACCCTTCGGCGTGACGCTCGAAAAGGTCGGACACAACGTCACGAACCTTGCGCCCTTTAGCGGTCAACCGAACACGGACTGACCGGCGGTCAATCTCGGAGCGTTGATGGTGCATATAGCCAGTGTCGACAAGCTTCTTGAGGTTATAGCTGACATTAGAGCCCTGATAGTAGCCGCGGCTTTTCAACTCGCCAGCTGTCACCTCATTATCGCCAATATTGAACAGCAAGAGCGCCTGCACGGCGTTGATCTCAAGCACGCCAACGCGTTCGAATTCGTCTTTGATTACATCAAGAAGTAATCTGTGCAGGCGCTCCACCAAAGACAGCGCCTCAAGATAAGACATTATAAAATTGTGGTCTTTGCCGCCCATTGTTGCGCCAACCAACTGACGCATTGGATCTTGGATGCTCATCAACGCTCTCCGAAATGATCTTCGTTTAAATATAAAATGGAACAGATTCGGAAAGATATGGTTAAGAGAAACAAAACACTGAGATCGCTGACTTTTAACCCTACGTCTGAAACATTTTTGAGATCAAACCTATTAGATCGGCAAGCCGCCCTGGAGGGGCTTCCTGTCCAGTCACCCAGCGATACAGATCCTGATCATTTTCGTTCAGTAACGCATCATAATCATCAAGCGAACCGGCGTCCATTTTGGCCAGATGCTCAGCAGCAAAAGCGGAAAGGATCAGGTCCATTTCTTTGATACCACGCCGCATCGAACGCATGTGCATCCGTTTCAGCCTGTGCGCGCGCAGTTCCTCAACCACCGGTCGGTGCCTGCATCGCCGCGCGCATCCGCTTTTCCAATCGCCCAACCTGTTCGGCACGCGACAAAAGATCAGCCCGAAGGTCACGCATTTCGGTCATCAGATCCCGCATCGTATCATTCGATGAAACTCCGCTCGCCAACTCCGGAGCTTCGACGCCTTCGCCTTCGCCATTGATCAACCACATCATCGACACATTCAAGAGCCCCGCCATGATCGATAACCGATTCGCGCGCGGCTCGCTCAGATCGTTCTCCCATGAGCGCAAGGTCGCCAAACGAATGCCCAGCCGCTTTGCAAGCTGCTGTTGCGTCATTCCCGCGGCATCACGCGCACCTGCGACCCGATCCCCGAATGTTGCCGTCTCTGGGCTATACCAATCGTGTGTTTCGTCCATTGCCTGTCCCCTGCCCCGTCCAATAGCTTGCTTGCGGTTAAACCGCCGCCTATGACCATACAGACTAATCAACCCAAAGTCCCGAGGCTATCATGACATTGCTTTCCGCGACACTCGACCGCGTCAAACCGTCCCCTACCGTTGCTCTGACCGGTCAGGTGGCAGCCCTGAAAGCCCAAGGCAAGGACATCATAAGCCTTGGTGCGGGCGAACCAGATTTCGACACGCCACAAAACATCAAGGATGCCGGCCTTGCCGCGATCGTCGAAGGGCGCACCAAATACACGGCCGTAGATGGCATTGCCGAGCTGAAGCAAGCCATTGTTGCAAAGTTCAAACGCGACAATGGGTTGGACTACAACACTAATGAAATAACCGTGGGCACCGGCGGCAAGCAGGTGCTGTACAACGCGCTTATGGCGACGCTGAACCCAGGTGACGAAGTGGTCATTCCGGCCCCCTATTGGGTTAGCTACCCCGATATGGTGCTGATGGCGGGTGGCACGCCTGTGACAATCGAATGCGGCATCGACAGCGCGTTCAAAATGACACCGCAACAGCTCGAGGCCGCGATCACCCCGAAAACAAAGTGGCTGATTTTCAACTCGCCATCGAATCCGACCGGCGCGGGGTATACGCGCACAGAGTTAAAGGCCCTGACCGATGTGCTAATGCGCCATCCTCAGGTTTGGGTGATGACAGACGATATGTACGAGCATCTGGCCTATGACGGGTTCCAGTTCTGCACCCCTGCCCAAGTTGAGCCGCGCCTGAAGGGCCGCACCCTGACTGTGAACGGTGTAAGCAAAGCATATGCCATGACGGGTTGGAGGATCGGTTATGCGGCAGGCCCCGAAATCCTGATCAAGGCCATGCGCAAAGTGCAATCACAATCAACATCGAACCCCTGTTCGATCAGTCAATGGGCAGCGGTCGAAGCCCTGAATGGCCCGCAAGATTTTATTACGACCAACAACAAGATCTTCGTGCGTCGTCGCGATCTGGTGGTCAAAGCCCTGAACGCCATAGACGGAATCGTGTGCCCGGTGCCCGAGGGCGCATTCTATGTGTATCCATCGATTGCAGGGCTCATTGGCAAAACCTCTGCTGCAGGCACAGTCATCACAGACGACGCAACATTCGCTACAGCCCTGCTGGAAGAGACCGGAGTGGCCGTTGTTTTCGGCGCTGCCTTTGGCGTGTCACCAAACTTCCGCATCAGCTACGCCACATCAGATGACGCACTGACACAGGCCTGTGCCCGCATCCAGACTTTTTGTAACGGCCTAACATAACGCGACGACCGTGCGCGGGCATGAGCGATTGGTTTTTTCCAAGAACGCGCAGCAGCGTTGTAGTATGCTGTTTTAAACAGGTTCAGTGTGAGTCTACGCAAACGGCTTTTGTACCGACGCAGATGATTGAAAAGATAAAAGTCCACGCCTTGCAGGATGGTCAGAAAGCTTCGGCATCAACGCACCCCAAAAGCATACCTTTACTCTCAAAATATCGGGACGGCGGGCGGGGCGACTTTCACGGGGGCCCGCACGGGCACACGCGAAAGAGCGTCCGGCCCGCCGTCCCGTGTCACCCAACAGTCAACCGTGGAACAATCACGCGCCAAAAGCGCCACATCAAAGCACCCCCTGCCGCGCTCAGCCCAACCACAAGACCCAGCCAAACGCCAACACCTTCCCATCCCAGTACAAAACCCAAAACATAAGAACAGGGCATGCCTATGCCCCAATAAGACACCGCCGCCAGGATCATCGGCACCCGCGCATCCTGCACCCCGCGTAACAGGCCAAGCGCCACCACCTGCGCCCCATCAACCAGCTGAAACAATGCGGCCATCGCCAACAAAACCACACCAACTGTCAAAATGTCAGCTCGTGCGGGTTCGTCGCTTTTCATGAAAAGGCTGATCAGCGGCTCGGGCAACATCAGAAAGAGAACAATTGTGCTCAGCGCCATAAACAGGCTCATGAACAACACCGTTTGCGCCCCTCGCACCATATGCGGCACATCCCCGCGACCCCAAGCGTTGCCCGATCGGATCGTCGCAACATTTGCCAGCCCCAGATGCACCATGAACGTAATCGAGGCCAATTGTAGGGCGATTCCATGCGCCGCCAGCGGGATCGTTCCAAGCCAGCCCATCATCACCGCAGTCGCGGAAAACAGACCAACCTCGCTCAGCGTCGTCAAACCAATAGGCCAACCAAGGCGGAACACCCGACCCATCATCTCGAAATCCGGGCGCCACAGCCGGTTGAACAAAGCGTGCTCTGCCAATGCCAACCGCGCATAGGCGACAACACCAACCAGCATCACGATTTGCGTAATCACAGAGGCTACGGCCGCCCCAGCGATCCCCATCTCTGTGGCGCCCCAGTTGCCAAAGATAAACGCATAATTAGCAAGACCATTGGTCACTGCACCAATAGCGGTGATCCAGAACACGATCTGTGTCCGCTCCAGTGCTGCAAGATAGCTCTTGAAAGTCATCAAGATCAGGGCCGGAAAGATCCCCCAGCCCGCAATCGACAAATAGGCCGCACCGTCGCGCGCCACTTGTGCAGTCTGCCCTAAGGCAAGAAACAAGGGCTCGGACCAGAGCATCAGGGGCATCGCAGAAACAGCAAAACCCATGCTTAGCCACAGCCCCATCCGCGTCGCCCGACGCAGACTGATATCATCGCCCTCGGCGTGATACGACGCAACCATGGGCATGACCGCCCAAGCAAAACCTGATCCGACGAGGAACAGAACAAAATAGAATGAGCCCGCCACGGTCTGTGCCGCCAGTTTATCCACGCCGTACCACCCCAGCATCACGGTATCTGTTGCCCCAATCGCCACCTGACCCAAGTGTCCACCGATCAGCGGCAGACCAAGAACCAGCACAGCGCGTCCATGCGCAGAATATGACAGGATAGGGGGTGACATGTTGCCAGCATTACGCCTGCATAGAGCACTTGAAAAGCCCCCGCGACCGGGACTTCTGAAAATGGTCCACAAGGCTGCATGTTCGCTTCATCGAGCCAGAATTCTTTGCAGTGAGCCGACGCTGTGCTCTGACCTGCGTTAAATGTTGAAGGCGTCACACCGTCATCGGTCACAACCGCATCAGGCGGCGCACGGGCAGCGCGCAACGCGGGCAGCAGACAAAGCCCGTACGGAGCGTTACAGAAAGGGTGCCAAGAGTGTGGCAGCGATCACCGCGATCACCGCGCCTGCAACAATTTCGATCAGTGCGATTGCACGCACGGCACCTGAACCGGACCAACCTGCCAGAGCAGAACGTCGGGTTCCAACAGCCAATATCGCAACCAGCACGGTTACGCTGGCCGTCCCCAAACCCATCACCATCGCACCAACAATGCCAGCCAGCGGAATGCCAAGGCCAAAGCACAGGATCAGCAAGAAAACTGCCCCCGTACAGGGCCGCATCGCGACCGATACGACAATCACAACAGCATCCCGCCACGAGGTCAGATCAGCGACCTGATCCACGCTGGGACCGTGGGCATGGCCGCAACTGTGACACGTCCCATCCTCGGCCACTGGCGCTGCAGCCCGAACCGAACGCACCCGCCGCAAGCCGCGCCAGGCCAGCCACACGCCAACCATTGCAATTGCGCCGTAGCTTGCGGGTGCCAGCACCTGTTCGGCGGTGTCGGTCATCCTGGCGCGGCTCCAACCCAGAACAAGCGCTCCTGCCCCAACAAGCATAATTGCTGTTAGCGCCTGCGCCAGCGACGAGATCACAGCCAGCGTCGACAACCGCAGGGCTGTAACACGCGCCGCAGCACCATACCCACCGATCAGCAGCTTGCCATGCCCAGGACCCGCCGCGTGAAAGAAACCATAGGACGCGCATACACCCATAAGCGTTATCCAAGCGCCGGGCTCGCCCGCACGGACCGCGCGCAGCCCCGCCGCAAGAGCGGTCTGCGCCTCGCGCTGTTGCAGGGCCGCCCAGTGCGAAATCAAATCCATGCCTCCAAGGCCAAACAGCCACAAAAGCAGCCCTCCGGCAGCGATCAGAATGCCGAGATTCAGGGCGCGCATGCGAGTGTGACGCTGTCGGCAAAAGCTTCGCCAACTTCTGGATATTCCGCCTCGGCCTGCGCGGCGGGGATCGCATAAAGCAACTCTTCGACAAGCGTATAGGCCGCATCAAGATCTGCTGGTTCAAAGTTTATGGTGCACGGTCCTTCGACTGTGACAGGACCAACAAGGCTGTAGGCCGTATAGAATGTTGGATCAAAGGCTTTGATCACCAATCCGTCGGCAGGCCCGCTGGCGGCGCGAAAATGTCGGGTGGTGACCAGCCCATTTTCGACGGATGTGCCCAGCGGCTGTGGCGGTCCAAGTATCACAGCCGAACCGTTCAACGTCGCAAAGGTGTCCCCCTGAAACCCATCAATCCATTGCATGTCAAACCCGTCAAGTCTGGCCATTTCAGAATCGCTCAGGCGTCCATCGCCATCGGGATCCAACCCTTCGTCTGCAATCAGCAAAAGCGAATAAAAATCATCATAGGTCCAGCTGATTTCAACGCCTTCCAGCTGACCCTCTGCAGTGATCTTTACTTGCAATGTCGTATCAACAAAGACATGCGGATGCGCGCCCACTGGCAGCGACGGCAGACACGGGCAAATGGCAATCAATAAGGCGGTCGATAGGCGCATACCGCAGATGTAGCGACCGTATGATCACGCCTCAAGGCATATGCCAACGAAATCACCCGATCAGCGCGATTTTTCTGGCTTTGGCAAAAGTCAGCGCAAAGCGCTGCAGTGTGAAGTGGTCGGTCCGTGCATTCGCGCGTTTATCTTAAACTGGTTGAAACACGACAGATTTGTGTCACTGTGGCAAGCTATGACCCATCGCATCTTAGCAATTCGAACCAGCCAGTAAGGACTTATCAAATGATACGTCGAACCGCCCGCAACCTTACCTTATCTTCGGCCTTGGGCCTTTCTGCGATCGCCGTACATGCAAATCCAATAGACCAGATAAGGCCCGATGCGCCGGAGCTGGCGCCCTATGGTGTGCACGCGGTTGGTGTCCAAACGCTGACCGCGTTCATACCCGACAGCATCGATGTCCTTGGCATCACCGGTCAAGTGGTGCCGCGTTATGACCGCCCCTTAACGCTTGAAGTTTGGTATCCAGCGGCGGCTGGCACCGTACCGGGCGGCAATTACAGTGCCTTTATCCGCGATGGTCAGACCAAGGTTACGTTGACCGGGCAGGCGGTGCGGGATGCAACCCCCGCCATTGGTGCGCGCTATCCGCTTATAGTAATCAGCCATGGTTACCCCGGAAACCGGTACCTGATGAGCCACCTTGGCGAAAACCTGGCCTCCAAAGGATTTGTAACGGTATCCATCGATCATACTGACAGCACCTATTCGGACCAGGCGGCGTTTGGCTCAACCTTGTTGAACCGTCCGCTGGATCAGGCGTTTGTCGTGGATCACATGAGTACGCTCGATGGACCAATCGGAGAGATCGTCGATGCTGATCAAACTGGAATAATCGGGTATTCCATGGGCGGCTACGGGGCGCTGATCTTTGGCGGTGCTGGCGTGACCAAGGGCGCGACCGAATACAGTTGGGGCACACCGAACGGCCTGTTAGCGGCCAATCAGGCAGGGTCCGAAAGTCACGAGGCGCTGATCGATCCGCGCGTCAAGGCTGTCATCGCCATTGGGCCATGGGGCAACAACGCTGGTTTTTGGGACGCCGAAGGGCTGGCGGGGCTACGGGTTCCGACACTGTTGATGGCAGGTGGGGCAGATGATGTCTCCGTATATGGTGCCATGCGCTCCATCTTTGAACAGGCGGTGGGTACGGACCGTCACTTGCTAACCTTTGAACACGCCAACCATAACGCGGCCGCCCCAATGCCCGCCCCTGCCGAAAGCTGGGTGGCTGCACCCAATCTTGATTTTGTACCATTCGAACATTATGCCGATGCCGTCTGGGATACGACACGGATGAACAA
>Ga0206126_10005985_pt1 | contig 10934 bp, 7 predicted proteins | sample Helgoland_Spring_5_FD_148621 | JGI IMG/M metagenome (GOLD analysis project Ga0206126, IMG submission 148621) | Pelagic subsurface seawater microbial communities from Kabeltonne, Helgoland, North Sea - Helgoland_Spring_Bloom_20160412_1 | ecosystem: Environmental > Aquatic > Marine > Epipelagic ...
TTAAGAATTCTTGGGGTTACAATTGGTAAAAATACTATGATTAGCTTAGGGGCAAAAATTGATATTCATAGAGGTAAAGTTAGTATTGGTGATAATTGTCTAATCACGTCTGGAGTAAAAATATTGTCTCATGATGGAGCCAGCAGAATGATTAATATTGATGATTTTGGAAATGGAGAGGTCATTATTGGAAATAATATTTTTATAGGGGTAAATGCTGTAATTCTAAAAGGAGTAAATATAGGTGATAATTCAGTTATAGGTGCTGGAGCAATTGTTTCAAAGGATGTCCCTCCTCAATCCTTAGTAGTTGGAAATCCTGGAAAAGTTATTAGAAAACTAGAAGGTCCATTTACTATTTTAAATGACCATAAATCACATTAAAAAGCAAAATAAATAAATGCAACAACTCACACAAAAATTAGGTTCTGGTGATATGATTATACAAGAGGTGCCTTATCCACAATTAGGAAAGGGTATGGTCATTGTTAAAAATCACTATTCTATAATTAGTGCTGGTACTGAAGGTTCTACCGTAGTAGCAGCACGTAAAAGTTTACTAGGTAAAGCTAAAGAACGTCCTCAACAAGTTAAACAAGTACTAGATACGCTTAAAAAACAAGGCCCAATACAAACATATAGAGCCGTAATGAAGAAACTAGATGCCTATTCGCCATTAGGGTATAGTTGTGCTGGAGAAGTTATTGAAGTTGGAGAAGGTGTTACAGAATTTGAAGTTGGTGATAAAGTTGCTTGCGCAGGAGCTGGCTACGCTAACCATGCAGAAATAGTATCGGTGCCTGTCAATTTATGTGTGAAACTCGATGTTAATTCTAACTTAAAAGATGCTGCATATAATACGCTAGGAGCCATTTCTATGCAAGGAGTTCGCCAAGCCGATATGCGTTTGGGGGAATCTTGTGTAATTATTGGTTTAGGATTGCTAGGTCAATTAGCAGCGCTAATATTAAAAGCATCTGGAGTTACCGTTATAGGTATCGATGTATCTGTAGCCGCAGTTAAACAAGCCCTAGATAATAAGGTGGTAGATTTAGGACTCACTAGAAACGCAGCAGGAGTAGAACAGCAAATACAAAACGCAACAAATGGCTATGGCGCAGATACTGTAATTATTGCTGCGGCAACAGATAGTCTTGATCCTATAAATTTTGCAGGTGCGATTGCGCGAAAAAAAGGAAAAGTAATTGTTTTAGGCGCCGTGCCCACAGGTTTTGAGCGCGATCCATTTTGGTATCGTAAAGAACTGGAATTAAAAATGGCTTGTTCTTATGGTCCAGGACGATATGATTTGAATTACGAAGAAAAAGGAATAGATTATCCTTTGCCTTATGTACGCTGGACAGAAAAACGTAACATGGAAGCATTTCAGAATTTAATCGCTACAAAGAAAATTGATATCGATTACTTAACAACACACGAGTTTGATTTTGATAATGCAAAAGCTGCCTTTGATTTAGTAGTTTCAAAAACAGAACCGTTTACAGGTATTGCCTTAAAATATAATACGGAAAAAGAAGCTAATAAAATAAAAATTTCAACCGGTGAAGTAGAGAAATTAGGGAAAATAAACATTTCATTTATTGGAGCTGGTAGTTATGCACAAGGCAATCTCTTGCCAAATATTCCAGAAACAAACGATGTTGCTAGAGTTGGAGTACTTACCAATACGGGTACAACTTCTAAACGTGTGGCTGAGAAATTTAAGTTTCAGTTCTGTGCCACTAATGAAGCTGATATTTTAGACGATAAAACCAATACAGTTTTTGTAGCGACGCGTCACGATTCTCATGGTGCTTACGTTTTAAAAAGTTTAAAGGCTAACAAGAATGTATTTGTTGAAAAGCCTTTATGTCTATTAGAATCAGAACTAGAAGAAATTATTGAAGCGCAGTCTAAGACTAATAAAGCCGTAATGGTGGGGTTTAATAGACGTTTTTCTCCATTAACTGAAAAGTTAAAAAAAGCAATAGGTAATAACCCTATGACGATGCTTTATAGGATTAATGCAGGTGCTATCCCTGGAGATAATTGGATACAGGATTTTGAAATAGGAGGGGGTCGTGTCCTAGGGGAAGTATGTCACTTTATTGATTATTTGACGTATCTTAATGGAAGTTTACCGGTTAAAGTTTCGGCAACTGCATTACCAGATGCCAATAAATTAAATGATACACTAAATATTTTAATTCAGTTCGAAAATGGATCATCCGGAGTGGTGGCATATTATGCCAACGGTTCTAAATCCATGACTAAAGAATATGTTGAAGTTTTTTCTGCGGGGCTTTCAGCTACCTTAAATGATTTTAAAGAGTTGAAAATTTTCGATAAAGGAAAACCAAAAAAGATAAAAATTTTAAACCAAAATAAAGGCCAGAAAGAGATGGTGGAGGCATTTGTAAATGGCTTACTTAAAGTTGGAAAAGCGCCTATTCCTTTTCAAGATATTGTAGCAGTTACAAAAGCATCCTTTAAAGTAATAGAATCTGTAAAACGTGGAGGGGAGCAAGTTGAAATCTAAAACAGAATCGAGTTTTTTGAAACTCAAGAGTTATTGCGAGTCTGAGAACTTTAAAGGCTGGGATCCTTATGATGGCCTAAACTCTAAAGTGTTTAAGGCATTACCTTTTAAGTATTGGGATTTAGGAAGAGCAATTTGGATTCAAATATTTAAACATAGCCCAATAAACTTTAGGAGGTTATTACTAGTTCCAAAAGAACATAATGCAAAAGGTGTTGCATTATTTCTTTTAGGTTATTGTAAACTTTACAAGTTAGCTCAAAGTGGGTGTGAAAATTTTGGGACAAAAGAACAATTATTTATCAAGGTAAAAGAAATAACCGCATTGTTATTAAGTCTTAAATCAACCGGATACTCTGGTGCATGTTGGGGCTATAATTTTGACTGGCAAGCAAGACGCTTATTTTTGTTTAAAAAACATACACCAACGGTTGTTGCTACTAGTTTTTGTGTTGAGGCCTTGATAGAAAGCTATGAAATCACAAAAAATGAAGCGGTCTTGAAAGAAACATTAAGTGCTGCCAATTTTGTTGTTAATGATTTATCAAGAACACCACATGGCAACGGTTTTTTCTTTTCTTATAGTGTGAAAGATGGCAATAACACAGTTATTAACGCTTCGCTTTTAGGGGCTAAAATATTAAGTTATTCTTACAAGTATACTAAAAATGAAGAACATCTTAAACTTGCAAAAAAAGCAATAACAAGTGCTTGTGAATTACAAAAAGAAGATGGCTCATGGATTTACGGGCTTTTACCCATACAATATAGGATAGATAGTTTTCATACCGGGTTTAATTTAGATGCTATTAAAACATACCAAGATAATACACAAGACAATACTTTTCAGAAATACATTGATAAAGGATTATATTTTTACATCAATAATTTTTTTGAAGCCAATGGTATGCCCAAGTATTACCATAATAAAACCTACCCAATAGATATACATTGTCCTGCGCAAATTATAGTGACGCTATCAAAATTAAACGTATTTAGGAGTAACAAGTCCTTATTAGATGATGTCTTGAATTGGACCACAGATAATATGCAGCATAAAAAAGGCTACTTTTACTATCAATTAAAAAAAGGAATTAGTTCAAAAATATCTTATATGAGATGGAGTAACGCTTTTATGTTTAATGCTATGTCACATTATTTTTTAGAATCTGAAATTACTGCTATCAATGAAGTCTAGCTTGTTAAATGGCGTAAAAACGTATGTGCCCCAATCACCAGATGAGTTGATGTGTTATGCTATGAAGCATCATAAAATCATGATCGCAGTTAATGCAGAAAAGATACTGCATGCCACAGATAATAGTCGCATTATTATAAATAGAAACCTAGGCTATCCAGATGGTATCGGTGCAGTTTGGGCCCTAAGAAATAAAGGGATTAAAAATGTTATAAAAATCCCTGGGTGTGAACTCTGGTTAGATATAATAAAACAAAATTATAAATCAAAAACTTTTTACTTAATTGGAGGGAAGCAGAAAGTTTTAGATCAAACGGTTTTAAATTTAAAGACTGAATATCCAGGTATTAAAATACTTAATTATAGAAATGGATATATTAAAAATGATGATGATGAACTTAAATTAATAGAAGATATAATTACCCATAAGCCAGATGTTGTTTTTGTTGCCATGGGATCTCCAAAACAAGAAGTTCTAATGGAAAAATTACATCAAAAGCACAAAGCAACCTACCAAGGACTGGGGGGTAGCTTTGATGTCTATTCAGGTGCCGTGAAAAGAGCACCTAATTGGTGGGTAAAAAATAATCTTGAATGGGCTTTTAGATTATTTAAAGAACCTTCAAGAATAAAACGTCAAATACATTTAATTCGTTTTTATATTTTATTACAATTTAATGCGTATTAAAAGATAAAAACAGGTAGTTTTGTATAATTAAACAAATAAAATGAGACATAAAATTATTTTCAGATATACTTTTTTATCACTTTTAATGGTATCGTTATTACAGTCCTGTGTCTCAAAAAAAGAGATGTTGTATTTGCAAGACGTAGCGTCTTATAATAACACTGATGTTACTTTTACCAACCACACCTTGCAAGTAGATGATATATTAAAAATTTCTGTAGGCGCTCTAATGCCAGAGGCAGCATTACCTTACAACAATATTACGGCTGGTAGCGTTGTTGCCAACAACGTTGATATCATGAAGCTAGATGGCTATTTGGTATCTCAAAAACACACCATTAACTTCCCGGTACTTGGTGAGTTGTCTGTAAAAGATAAAACAACAAAAGGCCTAGAAAATGATATTAAAAAACTACTGGTTGATGGCGGCTATTTAATATCTCCTAATGTAACAGTACGGCTATTAAACGCGAAGGTTACTATTTTGGGGGAGGTAAAGATGCCCGGCACCTTTTCTTTTACAGAAAATAATATTAGTTTATTGCAGGCCCTGGGTCTTGCCGGAGATCTTACCATAAACGGTAGCAGAGAAGATGTGGTGGTTTTAAGATATGTAGACGGGGTGCAAACTACTGCGCGCATAAACCTTACTTCTGCAAATTTTTTAAGCGGAGCTTACCAAATGGTAAAACCCAATGATGTACTAATAGTAAACCCAAATAGTGCAAAACTTAAAACAGCGGGTTATGTGGGTAATGTATCTACAATACTTGGTATTACATCCTTATTACTAAGCTCTATAATTTTACTTACACGATAATGATGCAAGACAATCTCAACAACCAGAGTTACCTCCAAGAGGAGGACTCTATAGACATTAAAAAAGAGGCTGGCTATTACCTGTTTTTTTGGCCCTATTTTTTGGCCGGTGTTGTAATAGCAATGGTTTCTGCTTTTTTGTACTTAAAAACCGCAGATCGTATATATACCTCCAGCGCTCAATTACAAATTAAAAAACCTGCTGAAGATGCTGCTTCTTTTTTAACGGGGGGGATGGAGTTTTTTGGTTTTGACCAAGTAAATGTAGAAAATGATATTGCAGTGCTTACCTCTCAGCACATTTTAAGCCAAGTGGTAACCCGTCTAGATTTACAAACTAAAATATACACAGTAGGTAGGGTAAATGCACAATTACACTTTAATGATGATTATAATAGATTTGTAACTGTTAAAGCACCAAATAGTTACCAATATTGGGATGTAGAAATAGCAAATCAAAAAGCATCTTTTAATAGAGACACTCTTAGTTTTACCATTAATAAAGGTGATGTTTTTAAATATCAAGAATCTGAGATTACTTTACATGATTCTTTATTTTTACTAGATCAAACCCTTATTATAGAAAGAAAACCCTTAAACGAGGCAGTTGCAGCGCTAAGAAATAATTTAATAGCAACCGCAGCCTCAAAACAGGGAGAAATTATAGATTTAAATTTCGAGGGTGTTAATAAAACTCGTAATGAGGCTGTTTTAAATACTGTCATGCAAGTAATGCAGGATGACCAGGTAGAAGACAAACGCTTAATATCTAAGGTGAGTCTAGCTTTTATTAACGATAGGCTAGATGGCCTTACAAAAAGCATAGATACTTTATCTCAAAATACTATTGCCTATCAAATGGACAATGGTGTTTTTGACCCAGAGGCCCAAACAAGCAATGCACTTTCTAATATTGTAAAAGGACAAGAACAGGCCTTTGGTATTGGGATACAGCTAGAAATTGCAAAAGCGCTACTAGAAAAACTAGAAAGCCAAGCAAGCTATCAAATACTGCCAGCTAATATTGGTATAGAGAATGAGAGTGTGAATACCCTTGTAAACTCTTATAACGCCGTGGTAACTCAGCGTAATAATTTACTAATTAGCGCAACTACAAAAAGCCCAATGGTAATGCAGCTTTCTAGCCAGCTAGATAATGCAAAAGCGGCCATTATAACTGGAGTTAATAGATATATAGAAGGGCTGCAAACATCACTCTCTGGCTTTAAAAACATGGAAGCTAAAACAAAAGGGATAGTTGCCGGCCTGCCTAGCAAAGAAAATACTCTGCGCGCCTATGCTAGAGATTTTAAAATTGTAGAGGAGCTGTATGTCTTTTTATTGGAGCGTAAAGAAGAGGCTTCTATAAGCTACATTTCTGCTCTGCCAAATATTAAACTATTAAGTTATGGGGTGTCATCTAGATTTCCTATAGCACCAAAAGTACAAATTATATACCTGGCTGCTTTATTACTTGGTATATTTGTTCCTTTTGGTATTTTCTTTTTATTAAAAATACTAGATTCCAAAATTAATACTAGAGATGATCTAGAAAATGGTTTAAGAGGAATTACAGTACTAGGAGAAATGCCTTTTGCAGAAAACACCGAGGATCTGGACGATACTGGTAGAGGCCTTATTGCAGAATCTGCAAGAGTGCTTCGCTCTGGTTTAAGTTTCCAGTTAAAAACAGACGCCACTAATGTTATATGTGTTACCTCTACCATTAAAGGAGAGGGGAAGTCTTTTGTGTCTTACAACTTGGCGCAGAGTTATAGCGCACTTGGTAAAAAAGTAATTTTGGTTGGCGCAGATTTAAGAAACCCCCAATTGCATAAGTTTTTAAAACAAAAAAGAGAAAACATTGGGCTTACTACCTATTTAAGTAACGAGAATTTTAATGATATAGACTCTTTAATTACAAAGGCTACTAAATCTGGCGGTTTAGATTATTTGCTTACAGGAGCTATACCACCAAACCCATCAGAGCTTTTAATGCGCTCACGCACTAAAGAGCTTCTTGATATTTTAAAGCAAAGCTATGATTTAATAATTATAGATTCTGCTCCACTGCTACTAGTGAGTGATACAACAGCTCTTTTGCCGCTTTGTGATTCGGTGGTATATGTAACGAGGTCTCAATACTCAGAGAAAAAGACATTCTCGTTTATTTTAAATATGCAACAAAGAGAAAACGTTCCTCCTTTTGGTATGGTACTTAATGGCCTTAGAGCTGGGGGGCTCACTGGTTCAAACTACGGGTATAAATACCGTTATAGCTATGGCTATACATATAATTATGGCTATGGTTATGGTTATGGTAGTGATGCAGATACAGAAAGCTAAATCTAGTATAAGCATAAAAAAACCACCCAATTGGGTGGTTTTTTTATATGCTATTTTTAATAAAATTCTGCGAGTTGAAACTCTCTAACAGCCTCCCATTGTATCCCTTGTTTTTTTGATAGGCTTAGATTTTGCAAGGTTTTTAAATGTTGTGGGTTATGGGCATCTGTGGCTACAAAATCGTACAGTCCTTCTTTTAAGAGTTTTTCTGCTTTTTGTTTTACTTCAGGCCCGTAATGGCCCATGAGCGAAAGCGCGTTTAATTGTAAGTAAAAGCCTTTGTTTTTTAACTCCTTATACTCTTTTATAGTGGGTATTGAGTGGTAGCGCTCTGGATGGGCTAAAATAGGAGTAATATTATTTTGTAGCAGCGTAAAACCAGCTTCTACCAGCCTTTTGGTTTCTGAGAAAAAGGTTATTTCAACCAGAATATACTCGCCATTTAACAGTAAAGCAGGCATGTTGGTTTGCAAGTTTTTCATGAAAACCTCATCTATCATGTATTCTGCCGCGTAAGCGTTTACTTTTGGGCTTTCTATTTTTGAAGTTTTTTCAGTTAAAATCTCAAAAGCATTTTTAATAGTAGTGGGGGTATTTGGGTATAGATCTTGGTATACATGAGGCGTAGGAAGTACACTTGTAATACCAAGAGCTTCAAACTTCTCTAACATCTTTAAAGACATGCCAACACTTTTACTACCATCATCTATACCTGGTAAAAGGTGGTTATGTATATCACAAAGCCCCTCAAATAATGGCTTTTTATGTTTTGCAAAAAAATCAAACATAGAGTTCTAATACGTTAGTTTAAATACAAAAATACAATATATTATAACAATGGTATTTTTGCAGCTATCTTATTTCAATCTATATTTGTTTTTGATATTTTTACTTAATTAAAGTATAAAAAAACACTACAATTATGAAAACCCGCGTATCTCTTTTTTTACTATGTTTTGTAATTGTTTTTTCTTTAAAAAGCCAAAACAAAGATGTTAATTACACTATACATTCAAGCGCCGGTCTCTCTAGTGATACCACCTTACCCTTTTGGCTAGTTGCAAACCAGTATGGTGCTGTGCCTAATAGTGACTACGGGCTTTTAAACACCGCTATTTTTAAAGCCTATGATACCCCAAATACTTTGTTTGATATTTCTTATAAAGCGAGCGCTACTGGTTTTGTAGCCCAAGAAAACAAACTTTTATTAAACGAGCTGTACCTTGGCGTGAGGTTTAAAAACATTGTACTAGATCTTGGCGCTAAAAATGATCCTGTTTTATGGAATAATCTATCTTCCTCTAATGGTAACATTATAAAATCAATCAATGCAAGGGCCATGCCTGGTGTAAATATTAAAACCAATAATTTTATAACACTACCTTTTGCAAAATCTTGGCTTACAGTTAAAGCAAATTTTGCTCATTATTTTATGGATGATACCAGGTTTGTAGATAATACCAACCTGCATCATAAAAGTTTGCATTTTAAAACTACAATTAGCCCAACATTCGAGGTTATAACAGGTTTAGATCATTACGCCCAGTGGGGAGGGACCTCTCCACAGTATGGCGCGCAACCTAGTTCACTCTCAGACTATATTAAAATTATATTTGGCGCAGAGGGTGGAGACAATGCTACTGCAAATGACCAAGGTAATGCGCTTGGTAACCATATTGGCAACTATTTATTACAATTCAACTACAATAAAGAAAATATAAGTCTTGCTTTTTATTACTCGCACCCTTTTGAGGATACCTCTGGCAGGGAGATGACCAACTGGCAAGATGGTTTGTATGGTGTATTTGTAGATTTTAAAAAAAATAAGTCTATATTAAACAGTGTTTTGTTAGAGTTTACGTACACAAAAACCATGAGCAACATACCCAGATCTGCCAGTGGTCCAGACAATTATTTTAACAACGGTATTTACAAATCTGGCTGGACCTACCACGGCAATACCATAGGGTCTCCCTATTTTACGCCAAAACCCATAGATGATAATGGTATTACAAGCGGCGTAATAGTTGGAGACAACAGATTTGCGGCCATTAACATTGGTGCCAATGGTTTTTTGAAATCTTTGCCTTATAAAATACTTCTAAGCCACACCACCTATTACGGGTGGTTTGGCCAGGAGTATGACCCTAACCCTTACCAGTTTTCTGGAATCTTAGATCTAGTTATTCCTCAAGATATCTTTAATCTGCCCTTTGATGTTGCTGCCAGTTTTGCTTTTGACGCAGGCACCTATAGACCACAAAATTTTGGCGCTTTTTTAAGCATTACAAAAACAGGTAGTTTTTAAAACCCTGTACTATTTTAATAGCATGGGTTTATACATTTCTAAGGCGCTTTTCTACTATCTTTGCTTGCTTATGAGTACACTAGTACAAATTTCTGTTTTACCCCGCCAACAAGAAGATGAGCCCTTTATCAAAGAGCTTGCTTTAGCAAAGGCTAAATTATATGCCAATGATATACATCAGTGGCGCATACGTAAAAGATCTATAGATGCTAGGCGGGTACCTATAAAAATAAATTTGCAAGTTGAGTTTTGGCTTCAAAACGAGCAAAAAGAAACTATCCCTGCTTTTATAGCCCAGGATGTTTCTGCTAAAAAAGAAATAGCCATTATTGGCGCCGGCCCAGCCGGGCTATATGCAGCTCTTAGAGCCATTGAGGCGGGTCTTAAACCTATTGTTTTTGAGAGGGGTAAAGATGTAAGAGCGCGTCGTAGAGATTTGGCTATTATCAATAAAGAGCACACAGTAAACCCAGAGTCCAACTACTGTTTTGGAGAAGGTGGCGCAGGCACCTATAGTGATGGTAAATTGTATACTAGAAGTAAAAAAAGAGGCAATGTATTAAAAGCCATAGCGTGGTTTGTGCACTTTGGCGCAGATCCAGATATTTTGGTAGACGCCCACCCACATATAGGTACCAACAAGCTTCCCAAAATTATCACCGCCATGCGTGAAGCTATTATTGCCGCAGGAGGAGAAGTCCATTTTAATACTAAAATGACTGACATCACCTTAAAAGATAATACCATTACAGGGCTTCAAATTAATGATACAGAAACCTACTCATTCTCTGAGGTAATTCTTGCCACAGGCCACTCTGCAAGAGATATATTTTATCTGTTGCATAAAAAAGATATAGCTTTGCAGGCCAAACCTTTTGCCATTGGGGTTAGGGTAGAGCACCAGCAAGAATTAATAGATACCATACAATACCACGGAGATGGAGAGAATCCTTATTTACCGCCAGCCTCTTATGCACTGGTGGAGCAGGTAGACGGCTTGGGAGTGTACTCTTTTTGCATGTGTCCTGGAGGTATT
>Ga0206126_10005989_pt1 | contig 10930 bp, 10 predicted proteins | sample Helgoland_Spring_5_FD_148621 | JGI IMG/M metagenome (GOLD analysis project Ga0206126, IMG submission 148621) | Pelagic subsurface seawater microbial communities from Kabeltonne, Helgoland, North Sea - Helgoland_Spring_Bloom_20160412_1 | ecosystem: Environmental > Aquatic > Marine > Epipelagic ...
TTGTTCCGTCTCCAATTATAGAAGCCCCATATCTCGCGGTATCAATAAATAAAGCAGGGCTAATCGTCCCTGTTTCGGCAATGTGCAATTTGGTACCAGGACTAGTCGTTCCGATACCTACGTTGCCTGCTGAGTTGATTGACATAATAGAAGATTGGTCGTTAGCACCAAGTCTTAAATCTCCGCTATCTCTATTGTATATAAACGATGTAGTACCTGATTTTGTAATTAGCAAAGAGTCTAACGAACCCTCTCCATTATCTTTATCTGACACATATATGCTTCCCTGTCCTCCTGTAGGGCCTACTACGTGAAGACTGCCTTGAGGATTAGTCGTCCCGATCCCGACGTTGCCTCCGTTGAAGTAGGAGTTTCCATTCGATTTTAGTACAATCTTATTTGTTTGAGTAGCGTCATCAACTTTTACTTCAGAATTTTGCCCCCCTTTAGTAAACCTTGTTTCACCACTTCCAGCTTGAATATTTATTCCCGTATTTAAAGTATTTAAAATAAGTTTTCCAGTACCTGCTTGGTCTACGTAACTAGCACTTCCACTATGATATATTTGAAGGTCGTCGCCAGTTCCAAAATTTGCGCTTCTGCCATCTGAAAAATCTATATTGCCTCCGTTTTGAATTATAGTCCCAGTCATTGTACCTCCAGCTAGTGGTAAATAAGGACCACCAGGTAAAGTTTTTGTTGTAGTAACAATTTCAGCCCAGCCAGTCCAAGTTCCGTTGTATCTACTTCTATAATACATACCTGTATTATTGGTAGAGTAAGGAATAGCAAACTGCGTCATGTTACCATCATTATCATAACTAGAATATTCCCAAGAAAATGGGTGGTAATATTCAGCGCCAGCAGGTCCGTTAGTTGCGTTACCTCTTAACAATGTGTGACCATTACCAGATCTAGCATTTGTGCTATCGTTCCAGTCTAGAGTTCCGGTAGTTGTTAGTGCTCCAAAACCTCCGTATATTTGCCCATTAATAAAAGCTTTTCCATCCACATGTAGTTTCTCTACAGGACTAGTTGTTCCGATCCCGACGTTACCGCCGTTGAAATATGAGTCTCCATTTGTATCTATTTTAACCTTTTGAACTTCATCTCCGTCATACATTCCAAGATTAGCTGCATTACCACTTTGTCCAACTTTAAAATTAAAACGCTGCTCTCCATTATCAGCTCTAAATCTAATGTGCTTATCAATATCACCATTTCCCGTAGCTGAGTTTGTTAAGATATCTAGTCTAGCTGTAGGACTATCAGTACCTATACCGACGTTGCCTGAGGATTGTACGTTAAACAAGTTGCCTGCAGTTCCACCAAAAGATGTTACATTAACAAGGTTTGCTGTTTGCCCATTTTTTGAAAGGATTGATAAAGGTATATGTGATGTGGCTGAAGGATTAATTTCTAAAACTCCAGTTCCATTAAACCCGTAGCTGCTATTAATTTGAAATCCGTTATCACTAATTGCTCCACCGCCTCCTGATATTACAAGTTTAGCCCCAGGAGCAGTCGTCCCGATACCGACATTGCCGTTGTTTAGTATACGTATTCTATCACTACTACCTGTTTGAAAACTTAATTGTTGAGCTGATTGATTTGCTCCAATATAACCAATAGCTGAAGTTGGATCAACCCATAAGTCTAATCGTTTATTACTAGCGGAATCTTCTTCAATTCTTATCCAAGGTGCACTACTTCTAACTACTAATTGTTTAGCAGGACTAGCCGTCCCAATCCCTACGTTACCCGAATTACTATTATATATACTGTTACCACTAGTAACCCAGAGACCTGTTCCAGGCACCGAGTTAGCGTCAACCCAGTCTATACCTGTTGAAGTTGTTGATAATATTTGACCTTCGCTTCCTCTATTATTATTGCTGTCTAATAGGTATTTAGTTGAATATGTTTTTCCTGTACTCATTTAATATGTATTTCTTACTATGTTAACCCATTCGTATGTTGATGCACCTGTTTGCATACACATATCTGCGTAGCTTGCGTCTTCCTCTGTTACTTCCATTATAGATAAATTATCTATAGACCCCACAAATGTAGCACTTGCTTGCATATAAAGAAGGTTGTTAGAATTAACGTTGGTAATATTTAAATATATAGTTTTTTCTCCATTACCACTTGTTAAGCTATTTTGATAACCACCAATATTTGGCCCTACGGTACCACTTGAATAATTTGAAATTGTAAAAACAATCTTATACCATTTTGGATAAGATGGGGATAATCCACCACTTTGGTACATAAAACTATTGCCTGTTTGCGAACCATCCGACGACGCTTTACCGCCACTAATAGACCATCCAACTCCTTTTGTCCAACCTGTGTCAGTTGTAAAATCCCCGTTTGTTACAAGTTCAGTTCCAGTAACTTCTACATACTCTGTACCGGTTCTGTAACGCATTGTACCTACTTTATCTGCTGAAGCTGTATCTGTATCATCAGCCATTTGTATACCACCAGCAACTTGTAATTTTGATTGAGGACTAGTCGTTCCAATCCCGACGTTAGCGCTTGTATAAAAATAATCTCCATTTCCAACATAGTAAATATTATTATTACCATCTGGATCTTTAAACTGAATACCTGTAGTACTGTCTGTTGACTCTACTCTAAAAGGGGCATCATTTGAATCACTAACGTGTAAAGCTTTTGAAGGGCTAGTAGTCCCGATACCTACGTTACCTGAAGAACTATTTATATTTAAGTTAGAAGCACTTAATGTAGCTTGACCACCTAAAGATAAATAACCATCTTGTGAGTGTATATAATTTAAAGTGTCATCATCTTGTATAAGAATACTTGCTTTATCATCTGTACTTTGAAATTCAGCAACAAAATTTAAGCCACCTCCGTTTACGTGAAGGGGTCTACTAGGGCTAGTCGTCCCGATTCCGACGTTACCGTTTGAACCAATGTAAAATAAATCTGACGCCGTATTTTTTACTCTTAAAGCGGGTTCACTTACTAGTGTTCCATCTGTGTCAATTAATACTCCATAACCTGTAACGTGGTCTTGCTCAAAACTAGCCACATAATTAGCAGAAGAGTTACCACGTACATCTAACTTTTCAGAAGAAATAGCTACTGGGTTACCTATTTGCAATGAAGCGTTAGGACTAGTTGTTCCTATACCGACGTTGCCAGTAAAAATACCATTACCCGTTACTGATACTCCTGTATTTGAAGTTTCAAACTTTTTCGAATTATTGAAGTATAAAGAAACAGGGCCTCCCTGGCTTCCTACCAGCATATTAGAGCTGTCTGTGCCTTCTAATCTTAAACTTGTGCTTCTAATCCGTAGATTACCTGTTCCTACATCTTTTATATAACTATTACTTCCGTCGTGATATATTTGAAGATCATTACCATTACCAAACATTGCTTTTGCATTGTCTATATGCTCTACACTTGCTTGAGCAACAGAAACACCACTTGTAACCCAGCCACCTGTTACAGTAACACCTGTGCTTGTGGTTTTTAATTTATTGCTTCCATAGTGATTTAAATCAACTGCACCTGTAGAACCATCTAATTGTATATATGTAGCAATACTCCCACCACCATCATCACTTTGTAAAATAATATCTCTGTCCTGAAAATTACTTCTTATATATAAATCACCAGTGTCATTTTGAATATATGTATTTGTTCCATTATGATAAAATCCCGCATCTCCATTTGAACCCACTTGTAATGCTACATTATCATTAGCTCTAAAATTTCTACTAACTCTTGATATACCGCTACTACCATCTAAATAAAAATATGGGGTTGTACCACCAGAACCGTTATCTGATTTAAAAATCATATCTCCATCATCAAGAGCTTGTGTAAAAATAAAGTCTCCTGTGTAATTTTCAATATAACTATTACTACCGTCGTGAAACATTTCTAAATCATTTCCTGCACCAAGTAATAACTTATTGCTATCTCCTAACTTAACATTACCAGCAACTTCTAACTTCTGAGAAGGACTAGTCGTTCCAATCCCGACGTTACCTCCGTTAAAATATGAATTACTCGCTGCATTAATTTGTACTTTTTGCACGCCTCCACTAGATAAAGAAAGTTGACCATTATCATTAGAAGCAGAATTACCACTAATCCAACCAACACTATTAGTGCCATTGCTAAGAACAATTCCCTCGTATTGCCCTGATGTAGAGACCTCTAGTTTAGCATATGTTCCTGGACTAGTCGTTCCAATACCTACGTTAGTTCCATTATCAAATATAATACTATCTCCAATAGTATCTGCATCTGTCCATTTAGTTATGTAATTAGCAGTACCTGATCCATCAACTGCTCCAGCACCTACTGCTGTTTCAATTATATTACCCGAAGAATCTACTCCTAATTTATATGCTAGTGTTCCTGTATTTGTTCCTGACCCGTATGCGGGTAACCCAATACTCCCGTCAGTGTCTATAAATAACCTAGAAGCTGTGGCATCTTCATCATAAATTAGAAACTTACCATTATCTTTACTTTGGATAATCCAATCCCGGCCCTCAATAGCTGATAACTCAAGGGTAGAAGATCCAGTAAGAGCTTTAAAGCGTACTCTTGAACTAGTAGTATCTACATCTAGAGGAAAGCTAGGACTAGTCGTACCAATACCTACGTTGCCTGTATTTGTAATACGCATTTTTTCGGTATTGTTGGTTTCAAAAACCATGTTACCGTTCTCCCTATTAATAAAGTTAACCTGAGCCGCACCCATAGATATTTGAAATCCGTCATTAGATGTTGTACCCGTGGCTGCTTGTGTTAATTGTAAATACGCGCTACCACTATCCGCATGCACGTGCAGTTTTCTAGCAGGCGAAGTCGTTCCAATACCTACGTTACCTGTAGTTGAAGCAATAGTCATTAAAGCATAAGAAAGTTGAGCTGTATCTACATCTTGTGTTGCAGAGGGTTTATTAGCAACTATCCATTTTTCACTATTTACAGAATAAGGAACTCCAGTAAACCAGTTTTCATCTGCTTCAGTGTTGTAGTGAAATATTCCTTGGCCTCTAGAATCGCTTTGCCCAGCTTCTAATAAAATAGAACCAGGTGCGTATCCTGTTGCTGTACTGTGCCTAAATGTAGCTACGTAATTTGAGTCTATACTTCTAACATCTAACTTAGCATTAGGACTAGTAGTCCCGATACCTACGTTACCTGAAGAAGATATACGCATAAATTCATTAGGACCATTCTCAAACTTAATAAAAGCACCATTAATTTCTATATTTCCCCATTTAGCACCATTATAGCCTATATTAAGAGTAGAAGTGTTATTAGCTAAGGGAGCTATGTAGTTTTCAGCTCTATTAAAAAACACCCCCTGCCCCATGTATTTTGCGTAAGAATTATCTGTATGTACTACTTTTATAGTACCGTCAACCTCAAGCTTCTCGCTAGGGCTATTCGTTCCGATACCTACGTTACCTGTAGAGTGGGCTAGTGTTAGTACGTTATCGGAAGCCAAGCCAGCAGAGTTAGAGAAAACAAAATTTTGCTGGGTATTATCTCTTCCTATGGCCCATTTTGTTGTTCCGTCGTCTTGGAATCTAAACATTCCATCTCCGCTTGAACTGTTTATGTCAATAGTAACCCCGCTAGCGTCTTCTATATCTAAATTAGAACTAGGACTATCAGTTCCAATACCTACCTTACCGGCGAAATATCCGTTATTTAAAAATTTTAATGCCATGCATTGAAAATATTAGTTAGTCTATATGTACGTCAATAGTACTTGGTATGCGTCGTTTGCTACAGAACCTGTAAATATTACAGATATGCTAGCTGATCCGCTTCTTGTTACATCAGCGAATACTGTTTGGAAAGGTGACGAACCTTCTGTTACTTCAACTTTAACATTTTCAGCTAAAGCACCTGATCCAAATAACGATGCGTCTGCTAGATCTATTATAAATGTAGTAAGTCCTCCTGCTTCAGTTCTTGAAGACGGTGAAGTGTTATTAAGAGATTGCTTAGCCCCGTAAGGATTTGCTTGAGGTTTTAGTTGTACCCAACCACTTGCTGATACTGAAAAGCTTGCTGAATCAAAACCAGCAACACCTTTTTCCGTGGCGCCATCTGTTGCACCAGCCCCTGCTATGTTTGCATCTTGAATAACTAAAGTATAAGCCGTTGATGCTGGATCTGAACTTGCCGATATTGCTGCGTTAGCGAATATAAAATCACCAACTTCTACAGAAACTGTAGTGTCGCTGAATGTTATATCACCATCGTGTGTTACTATTAAATAATCCCCTTGGTCTAATGCAATGTTAGATGAACCACTGATAGCCGGCGAACCTGGATCGCTAGTAGCATTGTAACCACCTTTAAATACACCAACACCTGCAACAAGTAATTCTACTTGCCCTAAGTTAACTGCATCTGTTGACGCTGTACCAGTAGCAAGATTAGTAATTTTAGTGGTGTTCATGTTGAGCTCGCTAGCAAAACTGTTTGTTTCACCTGATTGACTCTGTGTTATAATACCTCCAACAGTTAAGTCGTCTACTATAGTAACATCATCTGGCATATCAATAGTGATATTACCATTGTTACCCACTGTCTCGGTTATGTTTATTCTACCAGTTGTACCTTTAAACTCTACAGTAGATTTAATACCTGATCCAGTTCCACCTGCTGTTAAATCAATTTTAGCTGAGTTTGCGGCTCCTACAGAAACAGGTAATGTATATGTTTCGTTCGTGTCAGCTGGTAATGTGTATGTTTCAGTATCTACAGATGTTACGTGACCAGTTGCGTTTGTACCGATAGCTTTAACAGCTATAATATCTCCGCCATAACCTGGGCTAGAAGTAGTTGGGGTGTTTGTTCTAGTTGTTGCATCGTGATTAACAATAGGTATTGGTCCGTCTGGATTTGTTACTGTTATATAAGTACCTCCATCTACTTTTTGTATATCACCACCTATAGATTCCCATCCTGCAGATCCGCTACCTGTATCAGCAACGTATTGTTTTAATGAGTCTGTTGTGGTGTTAAATATTATTTGACCAACAACGCCTGACGCTGGGTCCGATGCGACATTTTGTATTACCGCTTGGTTAAGTTGATTCTGATTTAAATCAACCGTGTTTAAAAAATTAATTGCCATAGTTTATTAGTTTAGGTATGCTTTACCGGCAAAACCTGCCGAGAATGTTAATGTTACATTGTTGTCATCCGTATAATTGTAATCTCCTACAACAACTGTATCTGCTGTATCGACTACTGTTATGGATGGAAATTTACCTAAGTTATGTTGTATAACCCAGGATGTTGAAGGTGTTCCTTGAGTAAATATAAAAGTTTTATCTGCTTCTACCCAAGTGTTGTCTCCTCGTAGGAATTTAGTATTATCAGGCGTACCAGTAGCTGACAATGATGCTGTAACTTCTACATTACCTGTTTGAGGTGTCGTAGGTGTCATATCTATAAACTCAGTATCAAGACCTCTAACGCTGTCAACACCTGTTGCACCGAGTTCTAGATAAAAGTTTACTAAGGTGTAGTAATGGTCCATTGTGATAGATCCATTACCACCTAAATATTCTAATGTTAATGTGTAAAAACTTGTTGTACCAATTTGCGTGTACCCTCTAATTATATAATGTCCAAAAGAGCCTTTACCAGCTACATCTTGAAACAGTACTTGCTCATCTACTAAGTACTCTAAGAAAGGTGAAACTAATTGGCTAGATAAATCTGAGTTTGATATTACTATAGATGTAATACTAGACCAAGGGGTGCCACCGCCACTTCCAGCTGCAAAAGCAAAAGTACCCGCTTTCAACTCAGGTGTGTCTATAAACTGGTAATTCATTTGACCAGCTATAGCTACCTTACCTTTTATATTCAAGTAATCCGCCACTGCTTTAGCAGTATATTGCTTAGTCTGTCTAGTAATAGAGTCAGTTCCAACCCAAGCATCTGTATCAGTTATAGTCTGATCGTAAGGATATGAATATATTATTGCCATGTTTTATATTTATTCGTAGATTCTTAATTCAAAAGATCCTTCTTCAATCTCTCCGTCTGAAAATGAATTTAATGTTATAGTGGTATCACTTGTTCTTTCCCAATATATAGGTAAAGCAGCTTGATATCCATGTCCTGCGTTTAAAAATAACACCGTTTTGTTCGCGGTGAATAAAGACGATGCTGCTGTTATTGTATAATTACCATTACTTTGCCTTGACCACGTTATTGCAGCTCTTAAGCTATTGTGTAAAACAGTAGGCACAGGCGCGTTTGTACCCGTTTGAGAAACTAAAGCTACATAACTAGTATACCCTAGACTAATAGCAGGTGTTCTATCGACAATACTCTGTACTGTAAAGTTTTTTGTATGAAAAATATTAGAATCATCTTTTTGTGAGCCTAGTATTAAATCATCTCCTGTAGGAGTTGCTGTTGGGTAGCTTGATATATCTGACATGTTTTATTTATTTTGTTTTGCATCGTTCTTAGTGCCATCACCGCTATCTCCTCTGTTGTTTTTTATAGACATTCGCTTAGTTTTACCTACACTTCCATTAACATGGTGTATATCTGATGTACTCTTTTGCCCTAATTTTTGGTTTTCATTTTTTTTAGCACCCCTTTGCAAAGCGCTAGTATCTCTACCTGGTCCATTTTGTGAGCAAACGCCTGTATCTTTGTTCCATACCCAGCCTTTAGCGTAGCATACGTCTCTATCGTGCTTTCTTTTACGCCCAGTAGTCGACAACTTTTGTGTAGGTCCTCCTTCTTTCCTTGGTTTAGCCATAATTCTCTTTATTATAGTATATATACTTACATAAAACAGCTATCTTTTACAATAATGTGACAATAGCCCCTTACTATATACTCTATAGGGCTAATGTCATAGTTTTCGTTAGATATATAGGAGCAGGGGGTTACTCACTATTCCTCACTTTACAAAACATTTTACAAAATCATTTTCATTTCACCGGGTCCCCCTTGTTTTTACGTTTACGTTTACATATATACGTGTGATCATTTCTTTTTCGATCGATCATTTGCTTTTTCTCTACGATTTTAGTAACTAATTTTACAAACATAACACATATGATCATGGATAATATATACGTAAGCAATTAAGCTCTACATTTAAATCACATAACATGTCTAAATTAAATACAATATCACAAGATCATTTACAATACATCTTTGATGTAAACGGATTAGATACATATTCCGCAGCCAGTTCTAGGTTAAACCATGATCAATCCGGTGATGTGATCATTGACACAAGACTGATCCAGTACTGTGCACCTTGGCAGGACATTATCGTAATATAACGGTAATTAATTACAAACAAAATAAACTATATATTGGATAATATATATGAAATAAATAATTAATAATAACTTAAATAAATTAAAACTATGTCAGTATTAAAATCAAAAAGATTTGTTGTACGCAAATCATTAATCGGAAAAAATCAAATCATTGAAGTAACATTCAAAAATGGTAAAGTCGCTAAGTATAATCATGATGATGTATACGAAGTAATGAAGTCTAAACTTGAAACTATGAACTGTTGGAATAAATACAAATCATATACAAGTAGTACATCGATGCCAGTTGTTACTCGTGAATTACTAATCACTGAGTAATATCTAAAACTGTGACAATAGCCTGTTACTATCTTAATCTAATAGGCTGATGTCACACTTTTTGCAACACTACGTTCAGTGTGTTCCATCGCAAGCCTGATTCTGAAATAAGATCGGAAGAGTAGACTCCACTCTATACCATATTTTAGTTGAAATATCACTATAAATCTATGATTTTCATTGAAATATTACTATAATACACTTAGAAGTGTGGTATAAAACCTCTCTAACTCTTTTTACTAATAAATAATTATACACCTTTTACAAACAAAATAGTTTGAGTATTGGATAATATATATGAAATCAAACTTAATAATAATAAACTTAAAAAAATAATAACCATGTTTTTAATAAATAAATACCAAATTAAACAAACTACAAACTTATTAACCAACAATTATATTAATATAAAATTCTTAAATAATAAACTAAATATTATTTCAAATCCTTCAAATATTGATATTTCAAAACTATTAACAAAAAACTTTATAACCTTTAAAACTATATAAACTATGTTCTTAAATATAAAACTAAAACTAACATCTTTATTAATTAACTCAATATGGAAATATAATAAAGAAGACTGTCCAGAGAAATTCATGGAAAGTACAATAGATGATTTAACAACTTTAATAAAACTATAAAAAATCACAAACAAAATAATATTCTATTTGGATAATATATATGTAAACAAACTAACAAATAATAAACTAAATAATTAACTTTAAAACTTTAAATTATGTCAAACTTAACTTCAAAAAGATTCGTAATTAGAAAATCTTTAATCGGTAAAAACACTACAATAAATGTAGAATTCAAAAATGGTAAAACTTACACTTACAATCATGATAAAGTGTGGGAGATTATGAAAGATAAACTAGAAACTATGAATTGTTTCATCAAGTATAAATCTTACACTTCATCTACAAGTGTTCCAGTAATACTAAGAGATAAAGAAGTAGTATAATAACTACTACTATCTTTCAACAAGTCGTAACGGTTTCACTCTGCATTTTGACTACGTGAGCTCTACTTTGTGAGGTGGTTCGATTCCACCGGCGACTACTAATAAATTAATAACTAATAAATAATAAAACTATGTGTACAAAATCATATACCTTACTAAAAATCTCTAGACGAGTATTCAAAAAAGAATTTCCAGAATTAACATCTGAAGAAAAATCTCAAGTGTTAGATATATACTATGACTTCTACTAATATGGAATTTATATTAACTTGTCCTAATGGAAAGAAAATAGATATGT
>Ga0206126_10005991_pt1 | contig 10929 bp, 7 predicted proteins | sample Helgoland_Spring_5_FD_148621 | JGI IMG/M metagenome (GOLD analysis project Ga0206126, IMG submission 148621) | Pelagic subsurface seawater microbial communities from Kabeltonne, Helgoland, North Sea - Helgoland_Spring_Bloom_20160412_1 | ecosystem: Environmental > Aquatic > Marine > Epipelagic ...
GACGCAATTTTTCCCTGTTAAAACGCCTTGAGCGCACAGATCTACAAAACGCTTAATGCGTTTTGCGGTTGCTCAATGGCGGTTTGAGATAACAGGAATAATTGGTGCTGAGATACCAATACACAATGCTTGATGCAAATGACACCAAGACACCTAATGTGCAATTCCATATCGCCCTCCGCGATGGTTGCTATTTGTCGGAGGCCGGTTCCGGGCTGGTGAGAGAGCGAGTAAGCCTAGACTTAAACGCGCTTTATTCACTTACCGTTGCGGGGGCAGCGTCGGGCTTTTCTACTGCTGTACTTTTTATGTGTGCCCATAGATGAGAGGGCGCACTGATTAGAAGCAGTTGAAGTATTTACCGAACTTCCCGTTTAAGCCTAACCTGCGTCTTATCGCGTTTAAATGAGCGATAAGGCATTCAGCTAGGCACCTGTCAACAAGGTTTAAATAAATCGTGGCGCACATTATCACGGCACCTTGTGAGCTGCAAGTTAAGAATCGAGCTGCCCACAGGCACAGTTATGAATAAACAGCAAAATTGGTTATGCTGCAGGGGCAAATTTGCATAATCACGGTAGAACTAAATATGAGTGAACAACCTGAGCTGAATGGCTCTGACAGCAGTGAGCAGCGTCGCGATACCAAGCACAAAAAAGCCATGGAAAAACAAAAGGCGAATGTTGATGCGACAGTTGCTGCCGCAGATGAAGAGCGAGGCGTAGCTATTTTATTGACTGGCAATGGCAAAGGTAAGTCTAGCTCTGCATTTGGTATGGTTATGCGCGCCTTGGGTTATGGCTATAAAGTTGGCGTGGTTCAATTTATTAAAGGCGAGATGTTATCGGGTGAAGAAATTTATTTGAAAGAACGTTACTTGCAAGAGCAAGACCCGAATGTTGTGTTCTATCAAATGGGTACTGGCTTTACATGGGATACACAAGATCGTAGTGGCGATATTGCTGCTGCGAAAAAGACTTGGGAAATATCAAAAGCCTTACTGGCTGATGACAGTATTTATTTAGTCGTGTTGGACGAACTCACCTATATGCTGGCCTATGATTACTTAGATGAAGATGAAGTGTTGTCGGCATTAAAGAATCGACCTGAACAGCAAAGTGTTGTTGTTACCGGGCGCGGTGGTGGTGCTAAGCTACAAGCTATTATGGATACCGTATCGGAAGTTAAAGACGTTAAGCACGCATTTAACGATGGTATTAAGGCGCGTAAAGGCGTTGATTTTTAATGATGTCGAGTGCGGATTCAGGCTTTGGTTTAGTCGGGTGGATATTGTGTTTGTTCACTCCAGTAATGCTGTTGTTAGGTTTAAGTGTTGGCCCAGTGCCAATTGATAGCCAGCAACTGCTGCAAATACTGCCTTTTCTTTTTACTGATGCTTTTACTGATACAACCGGCCTAGATCCAGCTATGGCTGGCTTACATACGATAATTGCTGATATTCGTCTACCTAGAACCTTATTAGCGTGGCTAGTGGGGGCAGGGTTGGCAATATCCGGCGCAGCGATGCAAGGTTTATTTCGCAACCCCTTGGCCGACCCTTCTATTATTGGTGTCACCAGTGGCGCTTCACTGGGTGCCAGTGTTGCAGTGGTACTTATTGGCGGCGGCGGATTAAATTTTTTCACCGATGTTGAGCAGTGGGGTGGTTTATCGATATTGGTAACAGGTGCTTTTATTGGCGGCTTGTTAGCGGCATTGATCGTTTATCGTTTATCAACAGGGTCGAGCGACCACTTATCTTCTAGCCAGACATCAGTAGCGACTATGCTGTTAGTGGGTATTGCGATTACCGCATTGGCAGGCGCGGGTAATAGTTTGTTGGCTTATATGACCGATAATGAAACCATGCGCCGTATTAGTTTATGGAATATGGGCGGCCTTGATGCCGCTAGTGATCGACGCGTGATATTAGCGGCCTGTATTATTATACCCGCGGTGCTTTTATTGATGCGTTTTGCTCGACAACTCGATGCCATGTTATTGGGCGAATCTGAAGCGCGGCACTTAGGTGTTGATGTGCAGCGTATTAAATGGTCATTGGTGGTGATCGTCGCTTTTGCAGTTGCTTCTTCCGTTGCTCTAGCGGGTGTAATTGGCTTTGTCGGTTTAGTCGTGCCGCATATGTTACGGATGCTTATCGGTCCAGGTCATCGACGCTTATTACCTTACTCTGCTCTAGCCGGTGGGTTGTTGTTAGTAGCTGCCGATATTGTGGCGCGAATTGTTTTGTCGCCAGCCGAAATGCCCGTGGGAGTTATCACCGCGTTATTAGGTGCGCCACTCTTTATTATCTTGTTACGGCAGCGTCGTGATTATGGTATGTATTAATATGATGCATAGTCAACAAAGCCAAGAGAGCCAAGAGAGCAGAATAATATTTGATGCCGTATCGCTAAATCGAGACGGTGTTGAGGTGTTAAGTGATATTAGCTTAGCCTTGCAAGCAGGAACAATAACAGCACTGTTAGGGCCCAATGGCGCGGGTAAAACATCATTGCTGCATTGCGCCAGTAGTGTGATGGCTTGTAGTCGTGGTCGAGTATTACTTAATGGTGCCGATATTCAATCTTTTACACCGCCGTCTCTTGCACAAAAAGTGGCGGTATTGCCGCAGCAATCGGGGCTTAACTTTCCATTTGTGGTTGAAGATGTAGTAGCTATGGGGCGTTACCCGCATAGTGATGGGCAGCTTTGTGATCGAGCGATTATCCATAATTTGATGGATCTTTTGCATATTCGTGATTTAGCTCAACGACCTTATACCGCACTATCGGGCGGTGAAAAACAACGCACTCAATTAGCTAGAGTGTTGAGCCAGTTAATATGCAGCCCGCAATTAGATGTTTATGACAACAGTGTTTTATTGTTAGATGAGCCCATTGCCGCATTAGATATGCCGCATCAAACCTTGTTGATGAATTTGTTACAGCAGTTAGCGGCTAAAGGCCTAACGATTTTTATTGCCTTGCATGATGTTAATTTAGCAGCGACTTATGCCGATAAAATTGCCCTATTAAAAGCTGGGCATTTAATCGCGTTTGATAGCGTTAGTGAGGTGATAACCGAGGCGATGATTAAGCAGGTTTACGACATTGAGGTTGATATTATTGCTCATCCTAAAACAGCAAAACCACTCGTGATACCTGAGGTTTAGCGTATGCTTTTAATTAAACGGTTGGCGATATGTTTGTATAGCTTATTAATGGCGAATACGGTTTTGGCTGATGCTGTTTTTGATGATATGGACGTGCGGATAAGTTTATCGACTCCAGCTAAGCGCTTAGTGGTATTGGGGCCCAACTTGGTTGAGAGTCTTTATGCGATTGATGCAGGCAATTATATTTTAGCTGCGTCCGAGTATTCAGATTATCCCGACGCGGCAAAAGCCATTCCTCGCGTGGCTTCTCACAATATTATTAATTATGAAATGATCGTCAATTTAGCGCCAGATTTAGTTATGGTTTGGCAGTCAGGTTTTGGTGTGGACGCTATTGCTAAGCTGCGATCACTAGGCTTAACAGTTTACGCTTCTGAGCCGCATACTCTAGACGATATTGAAGAATTATTGCGAGATATGGGTCGTTTGACAGGTTTAAACAAAGAGGCAGAAGCGGCGAGTGCGCGTTATCGAAAAACGTTGAATCAATTACAAGCAACTTATAGTCACAAAGAAACGGTGTCGGTGTTTTATCAGGTTTGGCAAGAGCCTATGCAAACACTGAATGGCGATCATGTTATGAATGCCGCCATTGAATTGTGTGGCGGTAAAAATGTATTTTCAGCATTGCCAGAAATTGCGCCCAGGGTCAGTATTGAATCAGTGATTGCGGCTAACCCTGAAGTTATTTTTAGTAGTGGATCGAATAATCAAGACGCCAGTGAATTAGCGCATTGGCAGCGTTGGCCAATGATTACTGCGGTACAAAATAAGCAAGTGAATTTTCTGCAAACCGATAGCTTAGTACGACACGCACCTAGAATTTTAGAAGGCGCACAGCAGTTATGTGAGTTGTTAGAGAGCAGCCGTGAGCTGTCTGGAAAGAGCCGTGAGCTATCTGGAAAGCACCGTGAGCTGTCTGGAAAAAGCCGTGAGCTGTCTGATAAGAACCGTGGAATGCAAAAGCATAGGGTGGCAGCACGTGGCTATTAATAATGAGCATGACATTAATAATGAGCATGACAATAATCATGATGGCAATAACGACGATCACTATGGTGACGATCACGACGATGATAATCGTGGCAACTTAATATCATCGTTAGATGAGGATATTGCTGAGGCAGCGCCGCCTTCGGTTGAGGATCATCCGTATCAGCTGCTCACACCAGATGTCGTAATTGATGCCGTTGAATCAACCGGGCGTTTATCCGACGCACGTATTTTGGCATTAAATAGCTATGAAAACCGTGTTTATCAAGTAGGCATTGATGAAGGCGAGCCCGTTATTGTTAAGTTTTATCGTCCTGATCGTTGGACAGTAGCGCAGATTGTCGAAGAGCATGTCTTTACTCAAAAACTGTATGATTTAGATATTCCTGTTGTGCCGCCGCTGGTTATTCAAGAGGGCGAGACACCAACGTTAGCTAAGTTTAATAACTTTTATTTTTCGATCTATCCGCGCCAAGGTGGGCGAGCGCCAGAGCTCGATAACTTAGATCATCTTTATCAGCTGGGTCAATTTATTGGTCGTATTCATGCGGTGGGGGCGAGCTATCCATTTCAGCATCGTATTGATTTACGCGTTAAAGCGTTTGGCCATGACAGCGTAGCGTATTTGTTAGATAACAATTTTATCCCTAATGATTTACGCGCGGCTTATAAATCTATTTCGAAAGAATTGTTATTAGCCATTGAGAAAGCGAATCCTGAGTCGGATGACTTTAAGGCGATTAGCCTGCATGGTGATTGCCATCCAGGTAACGTTTTATGGCGTGATGATAGGCCGCACTTTGTGGATTTTGATGATGCGATGACAGGGCCTGCGATTCAAGATTTATGGATGTTATTATCGGGTGATACTTCAAATAAGCAGCGTCAGTTAAGTGAAATTATTGAAGGCTATGAAGCCTTTTATCCGTTCAACACAGCAGAGCTAAGATTGATAGAGCCAATGCGAGCTTTACGTGTGCTTAACTACAGCGCTTGGTTAGCTAAGCGCTGGCATGACCCTGCGTTTCCTGCAAGCTTTCCTTGGTTTAATACTGAGCGTTATTGGTCTGAGCATATTCTCGAGTTAAAAGAGTTAGTGTCGGCATTGGCAGAGCCAGTGTTGAGCTTGCCGGATGGGTTTTAGTTTAATAATGTTAAGATTGTGAGCCATGTGGCTATAAGGTTATAGGTGTACTCGGGTTAGTTTTCTTTTTCCAACTTCTATTTCCCTCGCTTTAGCTTTCTGCTGTTATCTATTTTTTATGCTTTTCAGTATTGACCAATTGTAATCCTTATTTTCATGGTTTATCGGTATCAGATGGCGATGATGCGGTTAATGCTGGGCATATTAATGTTGCTTTGGTCAGAGTGATCGTAGTTTTTTTCTGGAGAGAGTCGCTTCTTTATCCACTTATTAGGCATTATTGTATGCGTGAAGGTTTGTGGGTTAGCGATTTGAAAACTTAGCGGTTGTTAATGAGAGTGTTTTTTTCAGTTGTGTGGGTCAATAAATGAATATTTTTCAATAGCTTAACTAACGAAATTGATTAGCTTCTATTTTATGAGAATTGATTGTAGTTAAAGATTTTTCAACAGGGTAGACATTATATTTTTTCATGTGTAATATTCAATCACCCTTGGCCTCTATTAAAAGGACGTTTCACTAAAGAGACGGACAAAAATTTTTCTATAGAGGGTAAAAGAAAATGGATTTAATAAAAAAAATAAGAGTTTGTTGCACGGTAGCTTTGCTTTTTTCAATGTCTCAGCAAGTCAACGCATTCGCAGTTTGGGCCGTAGAAAGTGGTTCGGCCTCAACAACTAATCAAAGTGGAAATGTTCTTAATATTAACCCTGGTTCTCAAGCTATCGACTTGTATTTTGATACTGAAGACGATATTAGCTGGGGTTGGGATATTACGCTTGAAGTTGCTGGTTCAGGACTGATATCTGGGCTTAATGGTGGAGATATTAATGGGGGCTTTGGTGTTCCTACCACTAATGGTTTTCAGCAGCTTGGTGGTGTTGCATCTGTTGATTTAACGGGTGGCCCATTTTTATTATTCTCATTCAATTATGATTCATCGGGTGGTTCTGTTATATCTTTAACCGACGTATCTAGTTATACCAGTGGTTCGAGTTTCTCTTCAATCGCTTTTGGCTCAATTGATTTAGTACAAACAGCTGTTCCATTGCCTGGGGCTATATGGCTAATGTTTAGCAGTTTAGTGGCTCTTGTTGGGCTAAAAAAGTTTAATTAGGATTCAGTACGGTAGTTAGTTACTACTAGAATGTAGAGCAAGATTTTCGCAGTAAAGTTTTTCCTACAAAAAGGTCTTAAGGATTAAGAGTACGATTTATCGGCTCTAATTTTAATATGAAATTCCAATTTTCGATATTAATAATAAAATAGTAGGCACCTGATGTCTGCTGGAGAGTACGATGAATAGCTTATGGATTAGAGTGTCGCTGGTGGCTGTATGTGCTAGCTTTTTAGTTGCTTGTGGTAACTCAAATACGGAGTCAACAAATTCAACATCCCGTAATACGTTGAGTGTTATGGGTGTAGATGGTCCTATGGCTGGTGCCGATGTTGATGTTTTTGATCTTCAAGCCTATTTAGATGACGCTCAATCTGCTCCTTCATTATTATTATCTCCCTCGATCACTGATTCTGATTCAGCACTTGCTGAGAATTTAGCGTTAATCGAGTCTGCTGGTTCGGGTCCTTTTATTGTCACTGTTACTGCTAATACTACCACCATTGATTTAACAACCGGTTTACCTCCTGTTATTAGTTCGGTGTCTACGATTATTCCTGAGCTTAATGACGATAGAGTCTATGCGAGTCCTCTAACGACGCTTGCCGTTACGATTGCTTCTCATGGACGGTCAGTTGCTACAGATGTTATTGATGAGCTAGACAGTGCGCGCGTAGCGACTATTACGCATTTTGGCTTTGGTATGAATTTCGATATCGATTTTTTTGCCGTGCCACCGGTTTTAGATGAAACAACGCACTCAATCGATTTACAGCAGCAAGTGACAGAGTATCGAACAGCCGCAGAAGTTTTTGCAACGATGGTTGAGCAGCTCGTTAAAGCGGGTCATTTTCTAACACATGAAGAGGCTGTAAATGCTATTGCTTTAGATGTGTCGGATGATGTTATTGATGATGTTCGCGTGTTAGCGGAAATTGAAAATGTTGATGAATTCTATTTAACCAACAAAAAACGTTTATCAGGATCTGTGGTTGAGTTGTTAGAGTCGGATTCAACAGGCTTATCACACCCCATAGACAGTAGTGTCGATTACATTGCCTCATCAAGTTTTTCAGAAATTTTTGTCAAGCAAGTTAGCTCTGCCGTTAGTTCAAATGTTGATTCAGATTTAGATGGCATTTCTGATGATATTGATAACTGCATTAATACACCGAATGCCAACCAATTAGATAGAGGTGGTATTAATAGTTCGATTGCTGATGGCGTTGGTGATGCTTGCCAGTGTGGTGATGTTAATGGCAGTGGTCGTGTTGATAATACCGATGCGATTCTTATCAAAAGATTCACTTTAGATTTGCCGCCTTCTATTAATACCGATCACTGTAATGTGAATGGAGGTAATGCTTGTGATAATACTGATGCAATTCTTATTCAGCGAGCAGTTCTTGGTCTGCCTCCTGGTTTAGCGCAAACCTGCGTAATTGCAGTGAATTTTCCTGATACTGATAATGATAATGTTGCTGATGGAGTTGATAACTGTCCTGCTGATGCTAATGCAGACCAGACCAATTTAGACAATGATGTTTTTGGTGATGTCTGTGACGACAATAAAGATGGTGATGATTTTGCAGATGCTATTGATTTTTGTCCGTTAACGTTTAGTACCGATAATAGTGATACTGATAATGACAGCTTGGGTGATAGCTGTGATGCGGATGATGACAACGATAGCGTTAATGATGAGACTGATAATTGTCCGCTGCTAAGTAATGAAAATCAAAATAATAATGACCTCGATGCGCAGGGTGATGTCTGTGACAGTGATGATGACAACGATAACGTTGCCGATATTTTGGATAACTGTCCTTTAGCGGCTAATAGCGATCAAGCTGATTTTGATGGTGACCAAGCGGGTAATGTTTGTGATTTGGATGATGATAACGATACGGTTATTGATGTTATCGATAATTGTCCGTCGATACCTAATTCCTTGCAGTTAGATAACGACCTAGATGGTATTGGTAACCAATGCGATTTCGATGATGATAATGATAGTGTTGCCGATTTCTTTGATAACTGCCCCTTTGTTAGCAATGCGTCGCAGTCAGATATTGATGATGATGGACAAGGTGATGTTTGTGATAGTACGCCAAACGGTGATGATGATTTAGACGGCATAGATAATTTAGAAGATAACTGCCCATTAGTCGCTAATGCAGATCAATTGGATATTGATGGAGATCAAGTTGGAGATGTCTGTGATGCCGATACGGATAATGACAATATAGACAATTCTAGTGATAACTGTCCGGTAATTCCTAATGAGGACCAATTAAACTCGGATGGCGATTTGTTCGGTAATGTCTGTGACGATGATGATGATAATGACTTACTGCTTGATGAGGTAGATAACTGCCCAACCACTGCGAATGCTGATCAATTAAATACTGATAATGATTCTTTAGGTGATGCTTGTGACGCTGATGATGATAATGACAGCGTTGCCGATGTTATTGATAACTGCCCACTTATCGAAAATGCTGATCAGCTAGATACCGACATCGATAATATAGGTGATATCTGTGATAGCACGCCTAATGGCAATGAGTGGCAGCTAGTCTGGAGTGATGAATTCGAAGGGGCTGAGCTTGACCCTGCTAACTGGGAAATACAGATTGGTGATGGTAAGGCTTATGGCTTAAGTAAGTGGGGTAACAACGAAGACCAATATTACACCGATTCGCCGGATAATATCCGTGTTGAGGACGGCAACATGGTTATCACCTCTCTCGGTGATGGTGTGCCAATGTCAGAAGTTGATCCTGAATACGGCAACCCTAATGTTGATTATGATTTTACTTCGGCTCGTGTAACAACCAGTGAGCGTTTTGAGTTCACTTATGGTCGTGTTGAAGCAAAAATAAAAATCCAAACTGTTGATGGTTTGTGGCAGGCTTTTTGGTTGTTAGGTTCTAATTCTTCGCCTTATCGTACTTGGCCGCAGAAAGGTGAAATCGATATTATGGAAACCTATTCGCCGGGAAGCCAAATAGTCGGCGGAGCGGCTCATTTCGGTTCTTCTTTTCCTCTTAATCAGTACGTATCACAAAATGCTGTAGGTGATTATGATGATGGTGAATACCATCTTTATTCTGTGGAGTGGGATGCGGAAGAGATCCGCTGGTTCTTTGATGGAAAGCACTTTTTCACTTTGGCACAAAAAAGTTATTGGAATTATTACGAAGATCCAGTTAATGGTTGGATGGGTTATGTCGATAAAAATAACGATGGAATTGATGACAATCTCGAAGTCAATAAATATTTAGAGTACCAAAATGCGACGGCTAATGCGCCGTTTGATCAAGACCAGTATATTATTTTAAATACGGCTGTTAATGGTAATTTACCCAATGGTGCTGGAAAATTTGCAGATACTAATCTCGCTTATTTAGGAGAGATGTTAGTTGACTACGTGCGGGTATATAAATGTGCCTCTCCAGTGCAAGGTGGTACTGCTTGTAAGAATGCTGATGATGCTGGAGTACCCTATTTCTCGAATCCTGCTTTAGAAAATGATGTGCCAGCAGAAGTGAGTTCTTTTGTTAATTTCACTGAGTTGTATATTGACGGTCCAGGACCTGAATCTATTCTAGATAAAGAATCTAAATTTTTGGTTACCGATACAGCTTCACTTGAGGAGGTTATTGATCCTGATAACGCATCAAATACTTACTTGCGTATTGAATCCCTAGGAGTCATAGATTCTGTTATACCTACGGTCGCTTTCGCTCGTGCAGATAATCGAACGTCTATTTTAGCTGGTTTTGAGGGTTATCCTTCAGCCTCTGGTGATATCAAATTTGACATTTATATTGAGCGATTTGATGAAACAGCTTCCAATCCGGCTTTCTCTGTTGGTATGGCTAATGCGCCGGACCAGAGAAAATTCACCGCATTTTCTTTTAATGATTACGCTGTAGGTGAGTGGCACCGTATGACTGTGCCCATTGCTGATATTCTTGCGGGGTATGGTCAGAAGCTAAATACTAAAGACCTTTCTGAAGTGCTTCGATTTATGTTCAATGTTGATGCCGCTGTGCGCATTGATAATGTTCAATTTGCCTGTGGTGGTTTATCTTGTGGCTTTATCGATAGGGTGCCAGTATTTATTGATAGTGTTTCTCCGTTATGGAGTCGTGGTATCCGTGGTAATGATTCCGAGCAAAAATCATCGCTATTTCAAAACCCTGATTACACCGAAAATGATCAACACCATGTTCAGTGGGAGATTATTGATACGGGTGAAGAAGGGCATGACAATGTTGTTCAAACTACGATTGGTCCGGGCTTATCGGCTACTGATCCCCTTTACCCAAGCGAAGCAATAAATTTTATTAGTTCAGAAAATGCTATCTCTGCGATCGCTGCTTTAAGTGAGGGTGAGTTCCGCTTTGATATTCGCATGTTACGCAATCCTAATAACGTTGATCTCTATTTTAAAGTGGATGGTGCTTTCAGTTCTACTGGTGAGCAACC
>Ga0206126_10005995_pt1 | contig 10924 bp, 9 predicted proteins | sample Helgoland_Spring_5_FD_148621 | JGI IMG/M metagenome (GOLD analysis project Ga0206126, IMG submission 148621) | Pelagic subsurface seawater microbial communities from Kabeltonne, Helgoland, North Sea - Helgoland_Spring_Bloom_20160412_1 | ecosystem: Environmental > Aquatic > Marine > Epipelagic ...
CGTCAAATTGGCAACACACGCCCGAATGGTCCGACGAACAGGTCGAGAATTTTGAAACATACGGTTGGTTTGAGACAGGCTTCGGCGTTTTATGCCGCGGTCTTTTGGTGGTCGATGTTGACGAACGCAATGGCGGCGATATTGGCCTTGAAAAGCTGATTCAAGACTTTCCAGAGATTGCGGGCTGCGGTTTTGTCGTTCGCACAGGATCGGGTGGCAAGTCGCGCCATTATTACTTTAAAGCACCTGATGGCGTGTCGCTCATGGGCAAGCTGGACGGTTACAAAGGCATCGATTTCAAGTCGTCAGGTTATGTCGTCGGCGCAGGTTCTTTGCACAGATCGGGCAAACACTACGAGGCCGTGATCGGCACGCCAGACGACATTGACGATGCACCTGCGGATCTTATCGCCAAACTCACCAAGCCAGAGCGACACCGCGCTGAACTAAATGGCCGCGCTGTTGATGTGTCGCACGCTGACATTGCCGACATGTTGTCTCATGTCGATCCAGATGCCGATTATGACATTTGGAACAGGTGCGGCATGGCCGTGCATGACGCCACAGGCGGCACAGGTTTTGAGGTTTGGGACGCTTGGTCACAACAGGGCAGCAAATACGACGAAACACGCATGGAGACGCATTGGCGATCTTTTGGCAAAAGCGCAAATCCGGTCACGCTTGGCACCTTGGTTCACCACGCGGAACAAGGTGGCTGGAAACAGCCGGTCACGTTCGGAGGCGAGCCGCCTAAGTTTGATTTTCCCGATGATGATCATCCAGAAGCCGCCGAGGATGTGCGCGCTGATGGCCTGCCCTTGGACATTGCTGGCGTTGACCTTAACCGCCCGCCGGGCTTTGCTGGTGACGTTGCAGCATGGGTCGAGGGCCAAAGCCGCCGGCCGCGCTTGATCATATCCGTGGCCACTGCGCTGCACAGTCTCGGCAATGCTTTCGGGCTGCATTACACCGACGACCGCGACGGCGTGAACACCAATCTATTTACGTTCTGCGTGGCTGGATCGCGTACAGGCAAAGAGGCAATTCAGCAGGCCAGCCACACGATCCATAAGGCTGCGCATCTATCGGCGGCGGTTCACGGCGCAATCAAGTCAGAGCAAGAAATCACCCGCAACCTAACAAGGCATCAGGCCGCGCTTTACGTTGTCGATGAAGTAGGCATTCTATTGCAAAAGATCCAGAACGCGCAAAAGAAGGGCGGTGCTGTTTATCTTGATGGCGTCATTGGCCTTTTAATGGCGGCCTATTCAAAAGCGGACGGGTTTTTGCCATTGTCTGGCGATGCCAAAGAAGAACAGCGTGCAGCCTTAGAAAAGCAGCTTGCGGCGGTCATGAAGCGCATCGAGGAAAACGACGCCAAGGCAAGCGACGCTGGCAAGCGAGAGGCATTTGAACGCGCATTGCGGATGATCGATCAGGGCCTAGAAAAGCCGTTTCTGTCGATGATGGGATTTACCACGCCTGTGACGTTTGATCAGCTTGTGGACTATCAGAGCGCCACCAATGGCTTTATTGGCCGGGCCTTGATATTCAACGAACGCGACACTGCACCTCGATCAAAAAAGCGGTTTCGCAAGGTCGAAATGAGCGCCGCAATGGCCGCCACAATTGGCCAGCTTGCCGACGCTGGGTGCATGGATCAGAACGACAGCGGGCGCGTTGAATACTACGGCGCGCGCGTTGAAATTCCGACTGACGACGCGGCGCATGACGCCCTTGATGCCGTGTTGACATGGTTCGAGGATCAGGCGATCGAGCATAAAAGTCGCAGCGGTTTGGAAGCACTTTTCCTGGGCGCTTACGAACTGGTGAGTAAAATTAGCCTGATTTTAGCGGTGCCAGAAGGCTTGCGAACGGTCGAGCATGTGCGCTGGGCATTCACCTTAATCAAGCGCGACATAGAGGAAAAAGTGGCTCTTGTGACGGCAAATGACCGCGAAAAAGACGATCCTGCGACGGCCCTTGCGGCCCGGATCTTGTCACTTTGTGGCGGCGATGATGGCGAAGCGATTGGCGTTTTGAGAAATCGCATGCGCAAAAGCCACCGGCCCGAGGATGTTGACAGCGTGGTTTCGCAGCTTGTGACCGCTGGGAGACTTGTCGAGATTGAACCACCCCAAGGACGGCGAGGGCCGAAAACAACGCGATATTGCAAGAAGTGACAATTTAGATTGAGGTTTGGACTATAATTAAAACAGGGCTAACGCTCTGTTTTTTTTATGTTTTCTTTGAAACTATAATCATAAACCATAGTCTAAGATATATAAAGAAATAGAGAGAGATATATAAATACATAAAACACACCCTTAGAGACTGTTTTACAGGTAGAGAGAGAGAAAGAGTATATATATACTATAGTTTATATTAACTATAATTACTTCTATATGTCTCTAGGGGTTGACGTAGCGTCAACTTGAGGCCGCGAGATTTTGCAGCGCACGGGCTTGCAAGTGGTCAAGTGTTCGGTCATTGTTGCTTGGACAGGGTGGCGGGATCATGGACAACATTATCAATCTAAACGACAGACGGCCACACGTGAGCAAGTACGTTGCTTGCATGGATTGCGGCCACGATTGGGCAACAGAGGCACCAGATGGCACAACGTCTTTTGAATGCCCGTCTTGTGGCAGTATGAGCGGCGTTGTGGTAAATCCGCATGACGGGGAGTTCTTCAAGGACTTCATGAGCAAAGCAGATGGCAACGTGCATTGGAATAAACGCATGGCGGTTTTGATCAACGCAAAAAACATGATAGACAGCGGAGCATATAAGCCATGAAGAACCAACGGCGTGACCAAGTGATTGACGAAGCCAAGCGATTGATAGGCGGTGATCGGCGCAACCAATATGGAGACGATACATTCCAAACACTGGCGGCGATGTGGTCGGCGTATCTGAGCGCTGATATTAAATCGCACCAGGTCGCGGAAATGTTGGCGCTGCTTAAGATAGCGCGCAACCGACACCAGCCTAAACTGGATTCATATATCGATGGCATTGGCTACCTGGCACTTGCAGCCGAGGAAGCTTTTGGTAATGACACGTGAGTTCGCATGTGATACAAGGAACAGGACACCACCTGTGTCGCTTCTTGTTAGGACCTTTCCCTCTCTGTAGGTCCGCCAACTATCCCCCGAGGTTTGGGTTATGCCTTGGGGGATTTTTTTTATGTTTAATGCCACAGTTGCACAGATCGCGATGCGACATTACAATGGTTAAACAAGGAACGGAGGAACAAACCTAAGTGGACAAGTGGCGCACACCAGAAGCACAAGAGTATCGCAAGCTGTACAAAAGCAAAGCGTGGCGCACGCTAAGAGAACAAGCGCTACTGCGGGATGCTTACAGGTGTCAGCACAAGGGATGCGGTGTAGCGATCAAGCGAGGGCGAACGGACCCAAGGGCAGCAGTGGTGCATCACATCAAACCGCACAAAGGAGACCTAGATCTGTTTTTCAACATCGACAACCTGCAATGCGTCTGCTGGACCTGCCACTCTGGACACATTCAATCAATCGAAAGCCGTGGATATGACACAACCATCGGCGCTGACGGTTGGCCGGTCGATCCCAATCACCCAGGAGCATGATGGGGGGGTGGGTCAAATCTCTATGGGCGCAATGGCGGAACCGGCGGTCGTAGCTTACGTTTTTCGCGTTTACGGAAAAAACTGAGGAAACATGGCAAAGAAGCGAAGCGATAAAAACAGCGTGACGGCAGCCCTTGGTGGATTTCAGGGTGCGATTGATAGCGTCCCATTGCCACAGGGCGTTGAATTGCGTAGCGACGAAGAACACGTTATTTGGGAACAATTCACGCGCGCGCGCGCACGCGAGGATTGGCGCGACATGGATCTGTTGCTGCTGGCCAAGGTGGTGCGCATGGAAGCTGATATTCGCAAACACCAGGACACGCTTGATCGGTCTGGCGTGCTTATCCAAAACAAACGCGGCACGCTGGTCGCCAACCCATTGCTGGCTGTGATCGATACATTGCAGCGGCAACAGATGGCGGTGATCAGATCAATGTCATTGAACCAGCAAGCCAGCGACCCGCGAACAATCAACGGCGCTGCGAAGGCTTCAAATGATGCAAGGCAAACAATTAACGGCTTCAGCGATGATGGATTGATCGCCATGCCAAGGGCAAACTGATGGAATTTTATGAACACAAAATTGTCAGCGTGGAGGATCTGATCCCCTACGCGCTAAACAGCCGAACGCACAGCGACGAACAAGTGGCGCAGCTAGCGGCAAGCATCCGAGAGTTTGGATTTACAAACCCGGTTCTGATTGATCAGGATGCTAACCTGATCGCTGGCCACGGGCGATTACTTGCGGCGCGTAAAGCTAAGATGGCGCAAGTTCCAGCGGTGGTGGTGACGGGCCTTGATGATCGAAAGCGGCGCGCGTTGGTGATTGCCGATAACAAGCTGGCGCTTAACGCGGGCTGGGATGAAGAAGCGTTGCGCGTTGAGCTTGAGGATCTAGCAGGCGACTTTGGCGAGTTGATGGGTTTTAGTCAGGATGAATTAGTGGCTTTGTTGAAGGGGGAAAGCGAAGGCGGCGAAGGATACTCAAGAGAATCGGGATTGTCGGAAAACTACAGCCGCAAGATTGAGGCGCCTATATACGAAATTACAGGCAAGTGTCCCGCAATTCCTGAGATGATGGACCGCGCCAAGACCGAAACGCTACAGGCCGAGATCGACCGCGTTGGACTGCCCGATGATGTCCGCGCCTTTCTGCACTTCGCAGCCGAGAGGCATACGGTTTTCAACTTTCGAAACATTGCCGAATTTTACGCGCACGCAGATGCGGGCACGCAAGACCTAATGGAGCGCAGCGCTTTGGTCATCATCGACTTTAACCGGGCGATAGAGGAAGGGTTTGTGAGCCTTGCGCAAGGCATGATGGAACAGGTTCGCGGTATAAAGCAAGACGCCGATGCAGCGTAATTTTGCCGCCTTTATCTTGACGCATGGCAGGGCCGATAACGTCAAGACCTATCGCAATTTGCGCAAGCACGGATATACCGGAAATATTTATCTTGTCATTGATGATGAGGATAGCGATGGGCCGGAATATCACGCGCGCTATCCCGGCGAGGTCGTCGAATTTTCCAAGCAAGAAGCGGAAAATTTATTTGATGAAGGCGACAACTTTACAGACCGCCGCGCAGTTGTCTATGCACGCAACGCCTTGTGGGGTATAGCTGAGAAGCTTGGCGTCACGCATTTCATTGAAATGGATGATGATTATACAAATTTTTACTATAGGTTTGATGAAGGTGGGTTCTATGGGAACTGGTGGGCGCGCTGTGATTGGCTTTTTGACAAAATGTGCGATTACTTGGACGCAACGCCTTTTGTCACTGTCGCGCTGTCGCAAGGCGGCGATCACATCGGTGGCGGCGCTGGGGCCGCAAAAAACGGTGCTTTGCGAAAAGCCATGAACGCTTTTGTGTGCAGGACAGATCGGCGTTTTGAGTTTCCGGGCCGGATCAATGAGGACACAACCGCATACACAAGCCTACAGCGGGCGGGCATCCCTTTCCTGACAATTGTTGCTGCGCAAGTTAATCAAGGATCAACGCAAGCCAATGAAGGCGGTCTAACCGATATTTACAAGGCGATGGGAACTTACATCAAATCGTTTTACTCGGTTATGTTTTGCCCCAGCGCGGTAAAGGTCGGCGTGCTGAAAGATGGCGGCAGTAAGGGCGGCACAAAAGTTGAAGGACATGCAAGGCTTCATCACAAGGTGAATTGGAAGGCCTGCGCCCCGCAGATCATCCGCGAGGCGCACCGTAAGACTAGAGGTTCTTGACGTGTGCCGCGCCTTCATCGGATACCGCGTAAATCATTTAATTTAAAGCGAGGTTAGCATGACACGCGGAGAAAAAGTTTGTCAGTTTATTGAAAAGTTTTGCCCCGTGCCGGAGGGCAAGCTTGTCGGGCAGCCGATCAAGCTGATGCCGTTTCAGCGCAAATTCATCTTGGAAATATACGACAACCCCAAAGGCACAAGCCGCGCTTACCTGTCGGTCGGGCGCAAGAATGGCAAGTCAGCGTTGATAGCCGCGATTTTGCTTGCGCACATTGTAGGACCAGAGGCGCGACAGAATAGCCAAATCATATCCGGTGCGCGAAGCCGGGAACAAGCCAGCCTTGTTTTTAAGCTGGCAGAAAAAATGGTGCGCCTGTCACCGCGCTTGTCGCAGCTGGTAAAAGTTATTCCGTCGCAAAAATCGCTGATCGGCTTGCCGATGAATGTTGAATATCGGGCGATCAGCGCGGAGGCTGGCACGGCACACGGCCTGTCGCCAGTGCTGGCGATCTTGGACGAAGTGGGCCAGGTGCGCGGCCCGACAGATGCATTCATTGAAGCAATCGAAACATCTCAGGGCGCGCATGACGACCCGCTGTTGACTGCAATTAGCACGCAGGCGGCAACCGATGGCGACTTGTTCAGCATATGGCTGGATGATGCCGAGAACGCCAAGGACCCGCGCATTGTGAGCCACGTTTACACTGCGCCCGAGGATTGCGACGTGATGGACCGCAAGGCATGGAAAGCGGCTAACCCGGCGCTTGGCAAGTTTCGCTCCCTAAAGGATCTGCAAGACTTCGCAAAGCAAGCAGATCGGTTGCCAGCCAAAGAAAATAGCTTTCGATGGCTATACCTGAACCAGCGTATCGAGGCGACTAGCCCATTCCTAAACCGTGGTGAATGGCAAGCGAACAAAGGCAGCGATGAAATTCCATATGGTTCATTTTGCTACGCGGGCCTTGATCTATCATCAAGCCGTGACTTGACCGCTTTCGTGATGGCTTTTCCTTTGGATGGGCTTTGGCAAATTAAATGTCAGTTTTTTATGCCTGCCGATGGCATACGCGACCGGGCGCAAGAGGACAAAGTGCCATATGACCTTTGGGCAAAGCAGGGCTTCATTACGCTGATCGATGGCCCGGTTATTGTGCCCGCTGTTGTGGCGCAGCATGTGGCCGAGGCGGGGTCTAATTATGACATACAGCTTTTGGCATATGACCGGTGGCGAATTAATGAATTTACAAAAGAGCTGGACGCTATCGGCGCGATTATAGAAATGCAACCTTTCGGCCAAGGGTTTAAAGATATGGCACCGGCAGTTGACAAGGTGGAGCGATTAGTCGCCGGTCACAAAATCAGGCACGGCGACAACCCGGTTTTGAATATGTGCGCGGCAAATGCGGTTGCAGAACGCGACCCTGCAGGCAATAGAAAGCTAAACAAAGCTAAGTCGACAGGCAGGATTGATGGACTTGTCGCGCTGGCAATGGCGCTGGGGGTGGCAGCCTTCGAGGATGAAGTTGTCTCGGCTTGGGATGACCCAGCCTTTACGTTTGGCGATTAACGTGCTAACTTGCGCCAAATATCGAGGACGCTCGCATGGCATTTTTTGACCGGTTCCGAAAAACGGAAAGCCGAAACCTAGAAAACCCGAACGCTCCGGTATCGGCTGCAGACTTTTTGCAGGTCATGGGATGGGGCGAAATGACTTCAGCCGCCGGCGTTAAGGTCACTACCGACACGGCGCTCGGTGTTCCTGCGGTTTGGGCGGCGGTCAACTTCCTAAGCGGTACGCTTGCGGGTTTGCCGTTGCACGTTTACCGCAAGACGGCGAAAGGCCGCCAGCGATCGAAAGGCCCACTGGAAGGCATCTTGCACGATGTGGCAAACGACAGCATGTCGTCGTTTGAATGGCGCAAGTATATGTTTGATCAGGTGTTTACCGGCGGACGATGCGTGACGTATATCGAGCGGTCAAAAAATGGCGCTGTGAAAAACCTATGGCCATTAGATCCGCAGCACACCCGAGTTGAGACACGCACCGACGGCAAGCGACAGCGGCGCGTTTACCTTTTCAACGGTGTGACATACTACGCAAGCGAGGTTCTTGACGTTCCGTTTATGGTCAAATCAAATGGGGTTGATGTGCGCGGCCCGATCTCGACAAACCGCGATGCGATTGGCATGGCTATCGCGGCCAGCCAGTATGGCGCAAAAGCGTTTCAGTCTGGCGGCATTCCGCCTGTCGTGTTGCAAGGGCCGTTTCAATCAGGCGCATCGGCGGCGCGTGCATCCGAGGATGTGGCCAAGACAACGGCCAAGCTGGCCCGCGAGGGGCGCCCGGTTATGGCGTTGCCTATGGGCCACGAGATGAAAACAATTGGCTTCAATCCGAACGAAATGCAACTGATCGAATTGCAGCGCTTCAGCATCGAACAGGTCGCGCGTATTTACAGCTTGCCGCCGGTATTCTTGCAGGATCTCACTCACGGAACATTCAGCAACACAGAGCAGCAGGATTTACAATTTGTTAAGCATACGCTGAAAAGATGGATCGAGCAGGTTGAACAAGAAATGAATCTGAAGCTGTTCCCGCGCGGGTCCAAGCAATACGTTGAATTTAACGTGGACGGACTACTTCGCGGCGATTTCAAGACGCGCATGGAGGCGCACGCAACGTCAATTCAAAATGCAATACGCACGCCCAATGAGGTGCGCACAATTGAGAACATGTCACCCCACGATGGCGGTGAAAACTTAATGGTGCAAGGCGCAACCGTTCCGATCCAAGCGCAAGCCACAGACGGGAATGATCCAGAGTGATGCGGCTAAGATCGGCGGCGTCGTTATTGTTGCAGTTTTAACGCGGGTGTGATACTTTTCGGCAACACCATGGAGGCGATAAATGTCAGAACGTGAATTGCGCACAGCAGCGCAGCCGATGGAAATCCGCGAGGACGAAGGCGATGCAATCCGCGTTTCTGGATATGCCGCAGTTTTTGGTGAGGAAACAACCATTGGCGGCATGTTCACTGAAGTGATCGATCGCGGCGCATTTGCTAACGCGCTGCAGCGTCAAGATGATGTTGTTTTTCTTGTCAATCACGACGGCTTGCCATTGGCACGCACGCGGTCAGGAACGTTGAAGCTGACCGAGGACGAACGCGGCCTGTATATGGAAACAGAACTGGACGGCACAGATCCAGATGTACGCGCAATCGTTCCAAAGATGAAGCGCGGCGACCTGGACAAAATGTCGTTTGCTTTTGTGCAGAAGCGTCAGAAATGGGACGACAGCGGCGATATCCCAAAGCGCACAATTCAAGACCTAGAATTGCATGACGTGGCAATCGTCACCACGCCCGCTTATGAAGGAACAGAAATTGGCCTGCGGTCGCTTGAAGCGCACCGTGCAGATGCAAAAAAGTCACAGTCAACAAGACGCCTTCGCATAGCAGGACGCATTTCACAAGCAACAAGACGCCTTCGCATGAAAGGCAAGCTGTAACGAATAGCAGCGGACTCCCGCTGTTTGCCCTTTTCGCGCCGTGGGCAAGCGCTCGGACTGATCGTCGTGATGACAGACCAGATCCCTTAGATGGAGGCCCGAGATGGCTGATATTAAAACTTTGCGGGAGCAGATGGCGAAAATTGCCACTGAGGCCCGCGCTAAACTTGACGACGTGACCGACGACACGCCCGAGGATCGCGCAGCGGAGATCGAACGCGAGTTTGATGCCATGATGGTCGATCACGACAAACTGCAAGCAAAGGCAGAGCGTCTGACGAAAGTTGAAGCTGCGCTGCGCGCTGGCGATGCGGTTGATCTTGACCGCCGCCCAAAGTTTGAAGACCGTTCTGCTCCTGCGGTAGACGAAGGTTTGCAGATTGATTATCGCGCGGCATTTGCCGAGATGATTGCCGAGGGCGGTGACGCTTATGTTAGCCCAGAGGTTCGCAACGTCTTGAAAGAGCACCGCGTACAAACGGGCGGCACGACCACAGCGGGCGGCTACACCGTTCCGACTGAGCTTGCCAGCTTCATTGAAAAATCAATGATTGCAACCGGGCCGATGTATGGCAATGGGTTGTTTACCGTGATCAACTCGGCAAGCGGTTCAACGTTCAACATTCCAACCATTGACGATACCGCAAAGACTGCCGAGGCGCATACAGAAGGCGGCACGGTCACTGACGATGGCGGAAAGGATGCAGTGTTTGGTCAAAAATCGCTTGGCGCGTTTGCCTTCGATTCAGAGTGGATACGCTGGTCGGCAGAGCTGAACGCGGACAGCATCTTGAACATGGAAAGCCTGCTTGGTGAGCTGATCGGCGAACGGCTTGGCCGGATTGCTAACAGCAAACTGACAACCGGTTCGGGTTCGTCTGATGTTGAAGGCATCGTGACTAACTCCACGCTTGGCGTCACAGCGGCAGCAACGGCGGCAGTAACGTCTGACGAAATCATCGACCTCGTGCATTCTGTTGATCCGGCATATCGCGCCGCATCAAGCACCGCGCTGATGATGAATGACAGCACGCTGAAAGCGGTTCGCAAGCTGAAGGATGGCGACGGGAACTACCTGTGGCAAATGGGCAACATTCAAGCGGGCATCCCGCAAAGCCTGCTTGGCTACAATGTCGTGATTAACCAAGCTATGGCCAGCCTTGCCACCGGCAACAAGGTCATGTTGTTTGGTGATATGTCCAAGTTTTATGTTCGCAAGGTCAATATGCCGAGCTTGTTCGTGGCACGGGAACGCTTTGCCCCGGATTATGGCATCCTTGGTTACATCCGCTTCGACGGCGCACTAATCAACACCGCCGCAATCAAGCACATGATCACAGCCTAATCGGCTTTAGGGTGGGCCGGGAAACTGGCCCACTAATAAAGCTGAAAGGAAACCAAATGCCAAAAGTAAGACTGCTAACATCGATGGCCGGAATTGCGTTTTCGCACAACGCTGGCGACGAAATCGATTGCAACGAAGCCGAGGCGGCGCGCTATATTGCGGCCGGTATTGCCGAGCCAATCGAGGCCGCAAAGGTTGAACGTGCCGTCAAGAAACCCA
>Ga0206126_10005999_pt1 | contig 10920 bp, 9 predicted proteins | sample Helgoland_Spring_5_FD_148621 | JGI IMG/M metagenome (GOLD analysis project Ga0206126, IMG submission 148621) | Pelagic subsurface seawater microbial communities from Kabeltonne, Helgoland, North Sea - Helgoland_Spring_Bloom_20160412_1 | ecosystem: Environmental > Aquatic > Marine > Epipelagic ...
AACACCTGTCTGTGATACAAATAATAATTTCGACAATTGTATGTGTTCCTATATGGAACCATTAAAAGCCACGTCTGCTTGTCAATGCATTGCACGATACCCGGACCTCGATGTCACTGTCTCGTCCCAACAAGTCGGTGATTTAATTGAAGACAGATTTACTTCACAAGATGTCTCAAATCATTGGTGTAATTCGATGATCATCGAATGGACATTTCAAAATATGGCTGCATTTGCAGACGCCCTTGATTATATTGTGTCTCTCGGACCCATTAATCCAACTTGCGATGTCTCAGACCGTATTTTTGAGCCTGTTACTTCTGAGATAGAGTCAGCTTTTGAGGCCTCTGGCGTCGGTGGGACGAATGAGGAGTGCGAATATTTTCGTGCAGCAGGTCAAATGGCTGAAGCACTTGCGTGTGAGATGGCTCTTTCCGCCACAAAACAAGCTTTAAAAAGTAGCAAGAAACAAAATTTGAAAAGCAATACGAATCATTTATTAAAGTCTTCCATTACTGATCAGCGCACACACAAATCTTCTGGGTACTTGATTGCAAATACGCCGACACTTAGTTTTACAGGAAATTTTGCAAATGCTGACAGAAAACTTGACCACGTCCAAAAATTATACAGTAATAGCAATACGGGTTGTGGCATTACGACTACTGATGGGATACAACAATGGGCTTGTGATGTATCCGCCGCCTCCGTTACATCTTTAGACGACAAAGTGTCCTCCATGACAGAAGCAGGATGTAGCATTTGGGGAAGAAACGACCTGTTCTGTTCCGCTGGTCTCTATATTCGTAATACAAAAAGAAACGCAATAAACATTGGACGTCAAGTGGTAAACGACGGTGTTTCATTCATGGCAGGGAATTACGAAGATATTAATTTACAAACACTTCCTCGTTTGTGTGATTACGAAAGACAACAGGGTGCACTGGCGTCTATGGTTGCAAGCGCCATTCCCAATATCAAAGGTCCAATGCGCGAAATATTTGCCAAATATGTCAACATAGTATTACAAGTCTCAAACGTGCGTAAAATTCGTATGATCTTAACAGTATTGAACACCGCAGTTACCATCGTGAGAGATTTCGTTTTCCAACAAGAAAACATGGAACGAGAAACAACTGAAGATGCACTCAAAGAGGCCATCCACACGTTGATCCATGGTTATGTTTTTGATATAATTGAGGGTTTTAAAGTAACAGGCGATATGTTCAACCTAATGTCCGCCAATTCTGGGGACGTTTTCGTAAACATAGCCGACATTTTGACAACTGTACGGGATAATCTTTCAGACGGTCTCATTGATTTAGTTGCTGAAGCGGTCAATATGTTTTTACAAATGTTTTCTGCCATGGCTGGGGACCCCAAAGCAACAAAATTATTTTTGGTAAGCGCAGGCTCTCTAGCAAAAAAAGTCGTAGAATTGATTATAGACCAAGCTTTCGTCATACTCAACGCAATTTACGATTTTTTCGGCCCAGTCGGACTTTTTTTCAAAGCATTAACCAAAGGCGTCTGCGTAGCATTGAATGAAATTATGGGGGGTATTAAAGGTGTCATTGATGGTATAAACTACGTTCCAGGCGTTAATATAGCACAAATCGAGTGGGAAGAACTCGAATGTAATCCAGAACCATCAAAAGGAAGAAGGTTATCAGCTGGTACTTTAGGAAAACATTTCTTAAAATCTTCCGACGACGATAAAATTCCCCAAAAAATAGCAGAAACCTTGGATTGGAATGGCACGTCCGTTTGCGACCACTTTATGTCAGCGGCAGCAGATTATAAATACACGGAATTACGCCCATTGGAGAAAGCCAAATGGTTCGAATGTTTGGAATACAAATTAATGGGCGTCAAACTCGCAGAATTTTTCGATTCCAAAACATTTCCAACAGACATATTCTACAATTGGAAACGGAAATATATCGTTTTATATGAGTTTTTCCGTGTTTTAAGAATCACATTACCACATGTTTTTAAGAGTCAAACAGATTGGGCACAAATTCGTATGAAACTGTACGAAAATGGTATTGACGCGGATATGTACATTAAATTATTTCAAAACTCAAATTCTATATTGACGTCCATGGCCTCGAAAATGTCAACTTCCGGCGCTTTAAGCGCATTGCTCGAAGAAATGGACCCTTATTATGAAAATCCAGAAAATCCATCGAGTTCTGCAAAGACATGGAGAGCATTTCAAAAAATACACTCATCATACGAACACGCCAGTCACGAATGGAAAGTAAAAGACATGTCACAACAAATGTGGAAAGCAATCGATACCACTTATGAATCACACAACCATCTCAGAATGTGGTGGAATACCATTGGACATGAAAATAAATCCACAACTACACATACGGAACGCGTCATTTCAAATTTAAAACAACACTGGAAAAAGGGTACTTCTATCCTAAGATCACCACATCACCATTCAAGACCATCATGGCTTGGTGTACCTATCAAAGTAGGTATAGAAAGATGTTCAGTCAGAGGTTCGCCCAAACCAACATGGTGCACCGAATGTGCGTTATTAGACAATATTTTGGAGAGTTCTATGATACAAGGCACTGCCATTGCCACGTTTTACCGTACATATTTCCCAGACATACTCAAAGAAACAGGCGCGTACTTTAACAAACAAGGAAACGAAAACTTTTTCTCAAAAAGATATACCAAATTGGGCCAATCAAATCAACAAAATTTACCCAACGTCACAACTACATCGACACGATGGACATATTACGTAAAAAACGATTGGGTCTATTTGGTGACAAATTTTACAGAATATGCAGTCAATTCGTCTCATAAAACACAATGGCTCGGACAAGTAGACAGATTCTTAAATGCATCGAGGAAATTTTTCACTTACACCGACAATACATATGTTCCATATTTTGGATACAGCTTATTCCACATATATGATTACTTGTTATTTTCATCGTGCAAATTAGACGAATCAATATTCATAACAGCAGATAGCATCAGCGAACGCGAAGCAGACAAACAAGCACGCTTAGACAGAATGGATGAGGCTCTTCTAGCATGTCTACTCATTGCCATTGTAATTGCTACCAATACATCCTGGTCAGTTATTCCATTAGTATGGTTAGCTAATACAGTCGTCATAGGCGCCATTATACATTACGTATATCTCTACATGGTCTATGGGTACATGTTATCGTGCATGCCATTGATACCTTACACGCTTGTCGAAGATATTTTTGCATGGTACGATTCAAGATTACAACCAGGATGTTTCTATAAAATGTTGCCATACTTGGCATACACAGGAAATACGACAGAAGACTTATGTCTAACATGTTCAGCACCAGACCCGTTTACACAAGACAAAATGGAAGCGAACGCGCGATATGCAGCATTCAATGCGTCAACATGGAATGAAACAACAGGTACGTCCGACTTAAAGGATTCGTATTATGAAATAACACTGGGGCAACGCCAAAGATACAGAAACTGTGCCGAATACATCTCGCCCAATTACATCGAAGGTATGCTTTCGTTAAAAGATTTAATTGAAGAATATTCAATATTCTGGACAAGTTTGTTTTGGATACGCTGGAAATTTCCAAAAGTTGGAATTTTCTTCATCAAAAACGGAATTTTATCGTTTGACTCAGTACTCGGGAAATTGGCTCTACAAGCATGGCAAAATGCGCCAATAGATAATGTGTGGATCGATTGTTATTACGCGATGTGGCTCAATAATATATTGGCAGGTGTTGTACTGACAGTAGCAGGATATGTGACATTCAAAATGGCAATTATAGGCGTTCAAACAATACTTCAAATATCAATGTTAATATGGTATGTGTATACCTCCATAAGTTGGATGTCCCTAACAGTCGAGAACAGTGTAGTCATTAACGAATAAACGTATAAATATAATCAATCGTATATTAACAATGGATCTTAAAACAGGAGATATCATTCTATTCAGTGAACATCCTTATGGTGGGTGGTTAGCCTGTATCGACTGGGGGATTCGGTGCATGACAAAAAGTCCATATTCACACGTCGGTATTATTGTTATAAACCCACCGTGGACTAAAAAAGGAACGTATATTTGGGATTCTTCAAAACACATACACAAAGATCCAGAAGACGGCAAAATAAAATACGGTATTGCCCTTATTCCTATCGAAGATTACATAAATTGTTCATCAGGTAAGCAAAAATTGTACAAAAGAAGTCCAATCAATCCCCAAACATACGAGTTATTTAATGATAAAGCATTAATGACAATACATGATAAAGTATATGGGTGTCATTATGATAACATGATTGGGCATTGGTTAGCAGCGTTTTTGCACATTTTAATACCAAGGACAGATAAAAGATTTTGGTGTTCAGCATTTGTAAGTTATACATTGACAGAATTAGGGATTTTGGACAGTGACACAGATTGGACAATAATATCGCCAGCAGATTTATCATCAAAGGGCGGCAAATTAAAATGGAATGACCTATATGGTCCAGACATATTATTTAGTGAAAACTAAAACAGCCGTCAATTAGTAAAATTAAGAATAATTATTTTGTGATTAAACAACAGCTCTACCTTTATCTTTTTCCCAATCTTTTTCAGGGCGATCTAATTCCAGGTTACGTCTTCTAGCCGCATCTATTATTGAATTAGTTGTTTCATTAAAGGTACACCATGCTGCCACATCTTTAGGGAAACAGTGACCACCAAATCCACGCAAACCATCTGGACCGGGTACAAGCGTATGACACATACCAATTCTTGGATCCGCACCGACAGCCGTACGAACCGCCTCAAAATTACATCCACGAACCCCACAAGCATCGAAAACTTCGTTAAAAAAAGATACTTTAACCGACAAAAATGCGTTTCTAACATATTTAACCATTTCAGCTTCCGTAGAACTCATTTGTTCCAACTTATCGGAGACAATAATGTTTTCAGACTTAGCATTTGTTAGTAATTGTTGCAACTTTATAGAATCACCACCGCCCAGAATCCAAAGCGGATTATTACAAAAATCTTTATTCGCATTCGCTTCCGTTAAAAATTCGGGCATAAAACTTACCCCCAGCGATTTAGATGTACCTGGTGGAACAGTAGAACGAATAACGATATTCGCTGCCGCATTAGCCTTTTTCAATTCTTTCACTACAGAAACAACAATATCTGTATGACAAGTTCCATCCTTTTTACTTGGTGTTGGTACAGCAACAAAGACAATATCAGCCACAGCGACATCATTCAGCGTTGTTCCCAATGGAACACACTTTTGAGGGTCAATGTCAAACACAATTACTTTATTTTTAGAACATTCCAATTGACGCGCTGCACCACCAACAAAACCATTTCCAATTAAACCAAGAGTAATCATTAAATTTATATTAATGATTATAAAACTGAATAAAATACGTTAATTTATTAATTATTTGGATTTAATCCTTTAGATTGATTAGAACTTTTATGGGCCGTGTGCAATGTTGGTTTTCGAAAATTTTTAATCTTAATTGAATTGAAGTATTCAATTGTTTTCAAAAGTCCATCGCGTATATGTACCGACGGTTCCCACCCTAGATTATCACGCGCCTTCGTAATATCCGGTTTTCGACGTTTTGGGTCATCTTTTGGCAAGTCCTTAAAGTCAATCACAGACTCAGAACCGGACAATTCTATAATCAACTCGGCCAGTTGTGAAATTGACATTTCATTGGGATTTCCCATATTAATAGGGCCAGCTTCATCTGATGCCATCATTTTCACCAAACCATCGACCAAATCGTCAACAAAACAAAACGAACGAGTCTGTGAACCGTCGCCATATATAGTAATGGGTTCATTTGCCAACGCTTGCAAGATAAAGTTCGAGACGACGCGACCATCGAACGGATGCATATTTGGACCATATGTATTAAAAATTCGGACCACTTTCACATCCACATCATGTTGCCGCTTGTAGTCAAAGCACAATGTTTCCGCAACACGCTTGCCTTCATCATAACAACTACGAACACCAATGGGATTCACATTCCCCCAATATGATTCTGTTTGAACAGCAACCATCGGATCCCCATAAATTTCAGAGGTCGATGCCTGCAGTATTTTTGCCGATACTCGTTTTGCGAGACCAAGCGCATTCATAGTGCCCAAAAATGACGTTTTTGACGTTTTGATAGGATTGTATTGGTAATGAACGGGCGACGCAGGACATGCCAAGTTATATATTTGATCAATTTCAAACATGAACGGTTCGGTTACATCGTGACGCGCAAATTCAAATTGAGGATGCCCCAATAAATCTGCGATATTCGATTTCTCACAAGTAAACAGATTATCTAAACAAATCACTTCATGACCTTCGTTCAACAATTTACGACATAGATGATTGCCAATGAATCCACATCCACCTGTTACAAGAATACGTGGCATTTTAATTACAAAAAAAAATACTTTTATACTACTGGATGTGGATTATCGGATTCTGAAAAGTAATATAAATAGTCGTCTGAAAAAATAAAATGAAATACGTACTAGAATATATTTGGTTAGGTGGTAATTATGAAATGAGGTCTAAGATTAAAGTTCACGAAACTCCGAAATCATTCTTATGTATGAATGATTTAAAGAATGTCCCAGCATGGAATTATGACGGCAGTTCCACATCTCAAACCACAGGTTGTAATTCCGAAATAAATTTATTGCCCGTCGCCGTATACAAAAATCCGCTTTTTAAACGCAAGCCTGGTCTCGAATCGCTGTTGGTACTATGTGAAACTCGCGACAAAAACGACCAGCCGTTAAAAACAAATAACCGATTCAAAGCCAACAAAATCTTCGAAAAATACAGAGGACATGAACCATGGTTCGGACTTGAACAAGAATATTTTATTTTGACCGACGAAATAAACGCAAAGTTGAAGAATTCATCCGTTACACAAGGCCAATATTATTGTTCAGTGGGTGGACGCAATACCTTTTTCCGACATGTAGTCGATAAACATATGATGGCTTGTATCGAAGCTGGAATAAATATTAGTGGAACAAACGCAGAGGTAGCACCATACCAATGGGAGTTTCAAATAGGACCTTGTACAGGCATAGATTCAGGAGACCAGATGTGGGTGGCGCGATATCTTCTGGAAAAAATCGCAGAAGAGGAAGGATGCTACATTGATTGGTCCCCGAAGCCATTTGACAACATTAACGGCAGTGGGTGCCACTCAAACTTTAGTACGAATGGCATGAGAGACTCTTCAGAAGGATTAAGTTTAATATTGGCTGCTATTACACAACTTTCTCACGTTCATAGTGAACATATGTCTGTCTATGGTGACGGTAATGCCAAACGAATGTCGGGTCAGTATGAAACTGCAACATACGATACGTTTAGTTTTGATGTAGATATGCCAGTTAATCGTGGGGCGTCGATAAGAATTGGTTATGACACTTTCAAAGAGGGTAAAGGTTACTTTGAGGATCGTAGACCTGCAAGTAATTGTGACCCCTATTTGGTCACTTCCGCAATAGCCAATACATGCATTGAGAATATTTAAATAAAAATATACTAATAACAACATCTATCGGATTTGGACAAATTCTCTTTTAATCGTAGCTTGTTTTCGCGTACTTCGGGAAGCGTACTGAGTTGACGAACAATCTTCGAAAACGCGGTGCGCACACCCTCACCAGTACACGCAGATACCTCCTCGTAGCACATTCTATGTTCGACAGCCCATCCTAACGCATCCTCTTTGCGAACAACGCGTTTCAAATCAATCTTATTACCTAGTAATATTGCCACCGATTTATCCATATTTCCAAAAGCCCTGTAATTACGCATCCACTGGTTTAATCCGTGAAATGACTCCATATTCGACACATCATACACAAATATAACCGCATGCACTCCGTGGTAGAAAGAATTGTTCATATATTGAAATTGTTCTTGTCCAGCTGTATCCCACAAGATCAATTTAGTATCTTCGTCGTGTTCTTTATGAGTAAATTCAACCCCAATTGTAACGGGAACATTGCTAATGAACTTATCGGACACATATCGATTTAATAGGGATGTTTTCCCTGACCCATAATTTCCAATAATAACAACTTTGGACATTTGATGTTTCATAACATGTTTAAATACAGATATGGGAATATAATTGTGCATCGTAAACGCCGAATTCTTTTAATCGTTTCGCAGATACGTGTGCCTTTTCAATGTTGTGTATATCTTCCACCATATTGTCAACTTCTTCTTCGGTTTTTGTCGCCATTGCAAATTTACGAAGGCATCGTGTAAAATGTCGATGTTTTTTCTTATGTTTTAAGGCGAGTAACTTGTGAAATACATCACAACGAACAGATGTTCTTTTACGTTTTTTCACCTTTAATGATATTTCGGTGATCAACCTGTCAAAACGAAATGCATGAGGTTGACGGCATGTTGCACACGTGACTGCTCCAGAAGTAATATGTGTGCAGACGCAATCAAAACATCCGATGTGTGATTCTGCACACATAATGATTGGATTCGATACAGATTCCAAACAAAAACAACATTTCAGTAAAGGTGTCATTTATAAAATGAACAGAGTATAAGTAAACATTTTGCTTATTTTATTTATGGGATTTTTATGGTCCAAACCAGAAAATCCCTTGAAAGAATCATTATTACCTACGGGTCCATCCATTTTACTAAACGTTGGTGACATTATATTAATACCATCTTCAGACTTGGAGATCGTTCTAAACAATGATGTCTGGCAAGACATCGCAATCGCTCTGTCACCAACGTTAATTTGGTACAATAATAAATCAATACCTACAAACGTTTTGTTGCATTCATACGAAGAAATATGCATTCGTCAATTGAATTGTACAAGACCGAAGGGATTTAATCAGACATTTGAAAAGGCAATACGTAACTCAGATACTATAGCCGACACATTATTCAAAATGGGATTTATAGACGATGTAGAAAATATAACACCGCAACATTTTTCATCGAATTCCCCATATACACGTATACGATTACCCATGTATTCTAAAAATATTTTTTTATGATTCAGGTGGATTCAGGTGAAAGTAAAGCAATCAGCCTTTTAAGTGTATTCCAATCGAGATCTATGGAATCTTCACCATCTTTTGTTATACGTAATCCTGTCGTCTGTACAAATCCAACTGTTTTCACATAAACTTTATCGTTATCGTTTTCAACATTCAAAAGATTTATACCACCAATTTTTACGTCAAGTTTTTGCGTTTCCAATTTGGTAGTGGTCACATCCAAAACATCTCCAATTGCAGAAATAGACGTACTTGTAATCATTTTTAATTTCGATTCTTCGCTTTCTACTTTAGTAAGGGTTAATTCGTTCATAGCCAAACTCGTGTCGGAATTGACAAACACATTTGTTAGTTTGCACACATCGGGTGCCGAATTCACCCATAATTCAACGTTGACATCACTATCTAAGTTACAAGTACTCGAGTCTATATAGGCAATGGCAGCTAGTTGTGACTGACCTAACACTGTACCTAGTAGCGCAAATAAAATTAAAAAGACCATGTTAAGTTATTTGTATTTCTCTTATATACTCACTTAGCTAAACACTGTTTAGTGAAACCATCACCTTCAAATCCGAATTTGAATTCCTTGTTCTTCTTAACACAAATGCGATTACTTTCACTGTTGATTGTAAAATTACTGACAGGAATTTGAACAACTTTGCGGTACTTATTAGCGGGATTATCGTTCGAATTATCCGACCAATAGGCTTTATTGTTATAAGTACTACAACCCTTTGGAAGGTCATTACGTTTACAAACACAACCGCCGTCACCACAGTAGTTAAAGAGATTATTCCAATAAAAATTATTTCCATCCAATAAGCATGTGTTCGTGTTGTCCTTTGGACTAAAAACAATCGTATCCGTTTTCAGGAATTGAGGGTCAACATCCGGCAAGTCCTGAAAAGTAGGTCGATTGGATATTAACCATTCCGCCGCAACTTTACATTCTTGTGCATTGTCAAAGCTGTCGGAGGGTGAACATGTTGTCATAGACCTATAATATGTTTCATAGTCTTCTTTTTGAGTAAGATCCGCTAATTCTAATCCTGTGGCAAGATTACAATTAGATCTATCTAACCCATCGCTTTTACAAATGCATTCTTTCCCTGTATTGTATGCACAATAATCTTCCGTGTGTATCCCGTTTTTATATGTGACATGACCATTGTCATGCATAATACACCCACTTGTTACAGGTGTATTTTCTGTTTGACCTGTTTGACTAAATTGGAGTCCCAGTTCTGCTGCAGCCGCCTCACATTCTACTGCGTTTAGTGCGCTGTCACAAATATGTTCAGAACGATAGTAATTTGCCGATTTGTAAAACTGTTTTTTGCGACACACTTCGAACGAACCAATCGGCGTGTGGGACTTGCAGAGGCATTTGCCGAACTCCGAACACGCAATGTTTGCTGGCGAAATACTATTTAATCGCAAATTACCGTTTGTTGAAGAACAGCCGGGTGGAAACATTGAAAAAGATTCCTCTAGGGCAATTGGCGTCCCTTGCCCCAATCCGTAAATGCGCGTGACACCACCACCCCCACCCAAGGGGGCACCAATGGCCACGGTGGTACCGTCCGATGACAGCGAGACCGACCACCCAGAATAATCAGCACGAGCTTCCCCATCAATGTCCAGGCCTACTTGGTTCCAAGCAGCTCCATCATAGCGGTAAATGCGCACGTGCCCTGTGTTGCCGTCGTTGTATGGCGCACCAATGGCCACAGTCCTACCGTCCGACGACAGCGAGACCGAAAACCCAGAAAAATCACCACCAGCTTCCCCACCAATGTCGCCGCCTACTTGGTTCCAAGCAGCTC
>Ga0206126_10006005_pt1 | contig 10908 bp, 5 predicted proteins | sample Helgoland_Spring_5_FD_148621 | JGI IMG/M metagenome (GOLD analysis project Ga0206126, IMG submission 148621) | Pelagic subsurface seawater microbial communities from Kabeltonne, Helgoland, North Sea - Helgoland_Spring_Bloom_20160412_1 | ecosystem: Environmental > Aquatic > Marine > Epipelagic ...
GGCACCTTATGACAAGTTGTTTGCCGAGGCCGCTGAAACGCCGATGGATGACCGTGGCCGTATGCCACGTCGGCCAACGGCAACTACTCGCGCTGAGTCTAAGGTGAAGTCGCGCATGAAGGCAGAAGCACCTGTGGCGAAGAAGGCGGCAGCAAAGCCTGCGGCGAAGAAGGCGGCAGCAAAGCCTGCGGCGAAGAAGGCGGCAGCAAAGCCTGCAGCGAAGAAGGCGGCAGCAAAGCCTGCAGCGAAGAAGGCGGCAGCAAAGCCTGCAGCGAAGAAGGCGGCAGAACCTGTTCTCTCCTGAGCCAAACCTGACATCATGAAAAAGGGCGCCTTGGCGCCCTTTTTCATTGAAGTAGGTCTGGCCTCATTTCTGATGGAAGGCGTAACGGTAATCTGTGGGCGGGGCCAAAGTCTCCTTGATGGTGCGGGGGCTGACCCAGCGCAACAAGTTGAGCAACGATCCTGCTTTGTCATTGGTTCCTGAACCTCTTGCACCACCAAATGGCTGCTGGCCCACGACAGCTCCGGTTGGCTTGTCATTGATGTAGAAGTTGCCTGCCGCATTTTCCAAAGCGCGCATGGCGTCGTCAATGGCGTAGCGCTCGCGGGCAAAAACCGCACCGGTGAGGGCATATTGACTGGTGGAGTCTACCAATTCAAGTGCACCTTCGAAATCTTCGGCAGGGTAGACATAGATGGTCACCACTGGCCCAAAAATTTCTTCTTCCATGGACTTGAAGTGAGGGTCCGAGGCCACTATGACCGTAGGCTGGACAAAATATCCGACGCTGTCGTCGCACGTGCCGCCACACATGATTTCGCCGTCCGGGTGGTCCTTGGCATAATCGATGTAGCCCTTGATTTTGTCAAACGAACGCTGGCTGATGACCGCGCCCATGAAGTTCTCTGGATTGCCAGGAGTCCCTACCTGAATGGTGGCCACCTCTGCGGTCAGTTTTTCCTTGACTTCAGCCCAAATGTTGTCGGGCAGGTACACGCGGCTTGCCGCGCTGCATTTCTGACCTTGGAATTCAAATGACCCCCGCAGAATACCCGTGACGACTTCATCGACTTCAGCTGATTTGTGGGCGATGATGAAGTCTTTGCCTCCGGTTTCTCCCACAATGCGTGGATAGGTCCTGTATTGGGCAATGTTCTGACCAATGGTTTGCCAAAGGTGGCGGAAAACGCCTGTGCTTCCCGTAAAGTGTAAGCCGGCAAAGTCGGGGTGATTGAAGACCACCTCACCAGCGACAGGTCCATCCACAGTGACCAAATTGATGACCCCTTCAGGAAGTCCGGCAGCATGCAAAAGCTCCATGATGACATGGGCAGAATAGATCTGTTCGTCCGAAGGCTTCCAAACGACGACGTTGCCCATCAAGGCTGCAGCAATCGGCAAATTGCCTGCAATGGCAGTGAAGTTGAACGGTGTGATGGCAAATACGAAGCCTTCCAAGGGTCGGTATTCCAGACGGTTCCAGATCCCCGGTGAGCTCTCTGGCTGCTGGGCATAGATTTCTTGAGCGAAATGGGCGTTGAACCTCAAAAAGTCGATGAACTCGCAAGCGGCATCAATTTCTGCTTGGTGCATGTTCTTTCCTTGGGCCAGCATGGTGGCCGCATTGATGCGGGTGCGCCATGGCCCAGCGAGCATGTCGGCCGCTTTCAAAAAGATGCTCGCGCGGTGCTCCCAACTCAGCCCTGACCAGCTGTTGCGCGCTTCAAGTGCGGCATCGATGGCGGATTGCACATGCTCCGCTGTACCGAAGTGACCATGGCCAATGACCTTTTGGTGGTCGTGTGGAGGCGATAGTGGGCGCTTGTCTTCGGTGTAAATGGCTTTGCCGCCAATGACCATGGGGACCTGGACGGGCTCTTGGTGGAGCATGCGCTCGTATTCTGCCAATTGGGCAGCGCGTTCCGGACTGCCGGGGCCGTAGCCTAAGACCGGTTCATTTTCGGGATAGGGAACTTGAAAAAATGCGTTGGACATGTCTTGCGAATCTGAGTGCAAAGGTAGGCGGCATGAGCGGCGGCAAAAGGTCAGGCCTTTCCTGTTGAAAAACCGAACAGCTCTTACGCGCTGGTGTTGCTCTTGGTGTGAATTTGGTGTCATGCATCCATACGGGATCGCGCGTTCAATTTCCCATGGCTACCGAAGGCCTTGGCTCGTCGTCGTGTGTCTGCTTTTTTGTGCTGCAGAGCATGGGGTTTTTGGTCAAGGAGATGCGGTCCAAGCCGATGTTCGGGCCCGTGCCGAAGCGGCCTATGCCGCCGGCGACCTTTTGGGCGCTTTGCCTGACTACGAGCGGCTGGTGAGCCTTTTTCCGGAAGAAGCATGTCTGCATGGACGGCTCGCCGGTTGTGCGCTAAAAGAACCTGGTCGCTTGGCTTTGGTTCGAAGGCATTTGCGCATTGCCTTGCGCAAGGGATGCGACGATTTGGACCTCGGTTTTCACCAGGCGCGTCTGGCTCAACTCGAATATGATTTTGACCGCGCCCGCGACCTGTACGCGGCTTATTTGGCTGCGGCAGGTAAGAAGGGACGGTTCAAAACAGAGGCTGAACAGGGGGCGTTGTCGTGCGAAAGTGCAGATTGGCAGCCTGCAGAAGCGGTAGCGCTTGAAGTGTTTGAGCGTATTCCTGCCGATCCAGACGCGGCCTTTCGTTACTATGATCCTGAAGTGGAAGGATTGCGGCTGGTCACAACCCCTGCTTCATTGCGTTCTAAAGCGGACCTGAAGTATGGCCAAGGGCGCATGGCTTTGCACGACGGCGATACCGTCCTTGTGTATTCTTCCTTGGGGAAAAAGGGCGCGACCGGATGGGACCTCTACAGGGTATCCATTCGCCAAGGGGCCTACACAGAGCCGACGCTCCTGGAGAGGGCGATCAATTCAGAGTACGATGAAAAAGACGCCTACCTCTCCAAGGAGGGGGTCCTGTACTATGCTTCCAACCGCCCAGGGGGATTAGGAGGCTTTGACATTTACGCGGTCTCTTGCGGATTGGATGGATTGCCGACGGGACAGCCGTACCGTTTGCCATATCCCATTAATTCAGTCAACGACGATGTTTTTTTCATTCCAGAAGCGGCGGGTGGTGCATGGATGGCTTCTAGCCGTGCAGCAGTGGAGGGTAAGATTCACGCCTACCGAATTGGTTTGGGCGAGGGAGAAATGGCTACAGGATCTGTCGCGTGGTCTGCAGACGAGGTTGAAGGTGAGGGGTTGAAGCTTCGTGTGTTTTCAGGAGGTGCGGAAGTTTCGAGGGGAGATCTAAAGGGCGATGCCGCAGCTCACCTCTCTTTTTCTGGTGACAACAGTGTGCGGATTATTCTGGAAGATGTGGATGGCAATGTGGTGGCAGAGTCTTTTGGGGCGGGCGAGGGCGCTTGGGAGCTGAAGAAGACTTCTTCTGGTTGGGACCTCGAGGACAAGTCAGATGTATTGGCCGATTGGGCGGTCTTGTCAGACCTTCAGGTAGCGGAGTCGGTGGGAGCACGGGCTTCTTCAGGCGCCGGATCCGATGTGTCAGAAACCCGTGTTTCCGAGGGGTGGGCGAGCTGGATTGGTGAGCGAAGCAGTGAAAGTGCGGACGCGACAGAACAACTGGCCATAGAAATTCCCGTCGTCGAGGACGTGACCGATGCGGTCGCTTTCGAGGGGGACCCTCAAGTCGATGTCGATGCTGAAATCGAAGGCGCCGCTGAAGCCGATGCCGAAATGGAAGGCGCCGCTGAAGCCGTTCTTATAGTTGAAGCCGATCTTGAAGCCGAAGGCGGCGCAGAAGTGGGTGAAGTGGCCGTGAATCAGGATGTTGATGACGGTGATTTTGTGGCGGAAGAAAGCCAGGCGACCGTTCCCGATGAGGACATTTGGGCTTCCGACAATTTAGAGGTCTTGGTGGCCCAGGTTCCTGATGATCCTGAAGTCGTTGAGCAGTTGTTGGCTACAAGCCCCGAAATGGTGGTTCAGGTTTGGGAGCAAAGGGCCGAGCAAATTTTGGGCTTGGAGCGCAACTTCCTGGATGAGCCCGACTTTAATAAGGCTGGAGCGCTCTATGACTTGATCGATCAGATGGACGCATGGGTTCCTCAAAGCGAACGAATGTCTCCATTGTTGCAAGACGGTGTCGCCATTGAAGACATGCGGGAGATGCTCGACGAATGGAGCTACGCCGTTCAGTCCGCATCAAAGGCTTCTTTGGCGAAGGTTGCGGGAGAGGCCGCTTTGGCTTTGCGCAGAGAGCGGTTGGCTATCCGTGAATTGTGGGAAGCTTCAGATTTGGATTTGACGCCGATCAAGGCGCGCTGGTCCAATTGGCGGGATGCCAACCGCGGGATGCCTGGAACGCGGCCCGAAGACTCTGTGATGATGGTTCAGGAAGGCGAACTGTTGCTCAGTCAATGGGATGCTGTCCTGACCGCTTCCAAGGAAACATGGAGCCGAAAAGAAGGCAACGGTTGGCGCGGAGATTGGTTGGGTCGGCAACGTGTAGAGTTGGACCTTAATACTGAGTTTTGGGATGAGAATATTGACCTCGCAGAGGAGGTTGTGGTGGAGCTTGATCCACTTCAAGACGGAGTGAATACGGATGATGCCGTTGCGGAAGTCATAGCGGCAGACACGGGTCTCGAGGTAAATGAAGCCAATGGGCCGCGTGTGCCAGTGAATGGTGATGCGGATGTCTCTTTGGTGGCTCAGTTGCTTCCGGCGATGGGTGGCGGATCAGAATCCGTTGGGTCGAATGATGCCCTTGGGCCCGTTGCGGCGGATTGGTCGGCGGAATGGGACTCAGCTGTTGCGGTCTCTAAAGATGTGGCCCGGCAATGGGAACGCTTGGCCAGGGCTTCTGACGGCGAAGGCGTCGCGCCTGTTTCTGACGGGGATGGTTTCATGAAGTTGACGCCAGCTGTGCGGGGCGCTTATCTCAGCTTAGTAGGGTCTGTGATCGAGGAATTGGAAGCGCTTCGGGCGGATTGGCAACGCGACCGAGCGCTTTTACTTGAGGAATGGGAGGTCAGGGAATTTGAAGGAATGGCCCGTAGCGAAGCCATGACCGAGGCGCGTGCATTGTGGACTGCGGCCCAACAAGCAGAAGAGCGGGTCGAGGCTTTGGATCGCATCAGGAATGCGGGTGAAGCGCAGGAATTCGACAACGCATTGGCGCAACGGGAGGCCTTGGCTCAAGCGGAATCTGCATGGCGTGCATGGGCTGTTGCGTGGACCGATGTTATGGCAACGATGGAAACTTCGGCAGAGGTTGCCGAAGAGGTCAAGGAGGAAGCTGCAGAAGCGGAGCTGTTGGAATGGAATGGGTCCAGCGAAGTGGCCGAGTTGGTCGATGATGGGGTGGATTCCGATGTGCAAGAGATGGATTCATCCATGGCCACTGAGTCAGAAGGCTTGGCGTTGAATTCCGAAGAAATTTCACCGGCAGGATCGGGTGTGGAGGGGGTGCCTGAAAATGAAGAGGGGGGTCCCGTTTCGAACGAAGGGGGCGATTCCCGGATGGAGCCCGCTACAGATCCATTGAACTTGGCAGAAGTCTTAGAAAACAGTTCTGTTGCAAGATTGGAACGCGTTGCTGACGTCATGAGTGCGATGGAAGCCATGCAGCGTTCAGACCGCCCCATCGAATTGGATGCTACTGAGCGAGAGGCGCTATCGGCATGGCGTGAGCGCATTGATGTTGTGGGAGGCAACCCGGGGGCCAGTGCTGGCCGAGCAGCCCGCATGGCATGGGATAAGCGTTTATTTTTCAATGAGCGCCGTTTGCGGAATGCTTTGAATGCCCTCGACTTAGACCAATTGGAGCTCAAGCTGGCTGGAGAGGACGTGGCAGAAGAAGTGGAGGTTTCTGTGATGGAATTCGAAGAGGCCCGTTCAAACGGTGGGGACCTCAGTGATGTGGCTGATTTGGGAGGTGCCGCAACGGCTCAGGAAGAGGGGGGAGGCCGTGTCGTTTCTCCGGCGGGCGCCATTGAAAGCGCCCCAGAGGTGTCCGGCGAAGAAGACAGAGAAGTTGCCGCATCTGTATCCGAGGAGGAGGTGTTGCCCAAATCGACTGAAGCTGCCGCTGTAGCCCGACAAGATTCAGAGGCCGCCTCTTATGGTTTAATTCTCCCTGAAGCGGAAGTATGGGGCAATTCTTCTGATCCAGGCCGCAACAGTGGGCTCACGCTGCGGCCTATTGATCGGGAGGCCATGGAGCGTTCCATTTTGGCGCAACCGTTTTCGGGTGAGCCACAAGAGGCCGCTGCTGAGCGATTTAGCGGAGTTTCCGGAGCGCCTTTGGCGGAGGGTGTGGAGTACAAAATTCAGATTGGCGCCTTTCGCAAGGCTCTGCCAGCGGCCTTGTTTGCAGCATTCGATCCCATGTGGGCCCAAGAGCTATCCAACGGGATTACCCGTTACATGGCGGGAAGCTTTGATGTGTATGATGCCGCGGTCTCAGCGCGGGACGCCATCCGTGCGTTGGGTTATGAGGACGCTTTTGTGGTGCGATTTGTTGATGGTGAAAGGGTGCGCGCGTCACGTCCAGAACCTGCACTTTTGGCTCAGGAACGCGCCGCCTCTGCGGGGACAAATGTCGGCTCACCCCGGCCTCTTGGAGCCGAAGTGGTTGCTGTCAATGTCGCAGCAGAAACCAACCCGGAAAACGCGTCCGATTTGACCTCGGGTCCAGACCCGCTTCCAACGCGGCGTGAGGACATTCCAACTTGGGATGGCATTGCTGGTCGTGTCTATAGTGTTCAGGTTGGGGCCTTCAGAGGTGTTCCTGATGCAGAATCCATGGCCGCTCTGGGAACCTTGACCCGTGAGGATGCCGGCTCAGATGGCTGGTTGCGTTTGTTCTCGGGCAGGTTTGCCACGCAATCAGAGGCTGAAGTCCACCGCGGTGAGCTCCGGGATTTGGGAAGGGCAGATGCCTTTATCGTGGTGTACATCAATGGCCGCAGGATTCCTCTTTCTCAGGCCTCTTTGACTGCTGTGGCCTCACTGCCTGGAGCACAGCCTGAAAGTGTGCCACCGGCGGTCGAGGTGGAGGAGCCCGTTGCACCTGTCGAAACAGCGGCTGTTCAACCAGCATGGTGCGTCGAATTGGGGGTGTTCAATAGCACCATTCCCGTCAGGCTTGCCAATGCCATTCTCGATGCGCCTTTGCAATGGCAAATCCGTTCGGTACGCAGCGAGGGCCTGACCCGGTATCGCACAGGCTTTGTGACCGAGGACAGGGCTAAGACGTGGCTCAAAGCCGCTCAAGCTCAGGGCTTCTCCAATGCCCAGTTGGTTCGGGAGTGAGATTGTCCTGCTGATTTTTAAGCCATCTGACTGGTAATCGGGGGATTCACCGTACTTTTGCCGCCTTATTCTGCCCAGCGCCAATGGGCTTTATTCATCTCTCCGTTCCGGATGGCGCATCCAACGGATACAATTACACCTTCGAGTCCTCATGACCGAAGAAAATCAAAAGCCTGAAGATCAGGCGAATGCACCGGAAGGTGCAGCGGCCAACCAGCCGCAGGAGGCCCAAGACGCTACCCCGTCAAACGAAGCGGCTCCATCCGAAGAAGTAACACCCGAAGAAGCTGCTGCTGAAGCTCCCGCCGAGGAAGCTCCTGCTGCTGAGGAAGCGCCCGCCGAGGAAGCTCCTGCTGCTGAGGAAGCGCCCGCCGAGGAAGCTCCTGCTGCTGAGGAAGCTCCCGCCGAGGAAGCTCCTGCTGCTGAGGAAGCGCCCGCCGAGGAGGCTCCTGCTGCTGAGGAAGCGCCCGCCGAGGAAGCTCCTGCTGCTGAGGAAGCTCCCGCCGAGGAGAAGCCTGCTGAGCCATGGGTGATGCGTGTTTTGGATGAGCCTTCCGATGAATACGATTGGGATGGCGACGATGCCGAAAAGGAAGAAATGGATCCCGAGGAGCGCGTCAAGCTCGAGGACCTCTACGAAGGAAGCCTCAACTTGATCCGTGAGTCTGAAGTGGTGGAAGGCACCATTGTCAGCATCGGTAAAAAGGAGATTGTGGTCAACATTGGCTACAAGTCAGAAGGCGTCATTGGCGCTTCTGAGTTCCGATACAACCCCGAACTCCGTGTAGGAGATTCGGTTCCAGTTTTTGTGGAACAGCAAGAAGACCGCAATGGTCAGTTGGTGGTTTCTCACAGAACAGCCCGTATCCACAGTGCTTGGCTCAAGGTCAATTCATCTATGGAGAACGATGAGATCATCATGGGTACCATCAAGTGCCGCACAAAAGGCGGCTTGATTGTAGACGTGTTCGGCATCGAGGCATTCTTGCCTGGAAGCCAGATCGACGTGAAGCCTATCCGTGACTACGATGAGTACGTGGGCAAGCAGATGGAATTCAAGGTTGTCAAGATCAACCAGGAGTACAAGAATGTCGTGGTTTCCCACAAGGCGCTCATCGAGGCCGAGTTGGAGGAGCAGAAGCGCCAGATCATCTCCGGCTTGGAGAAGGGTCAGGTCCTCGAAGGCGTGGTCAAGAACATCACCTCTTATGGTGTGTTCGTGGACCTCGGTGGTGTCGACGGCCTTGTACACATCACAGACCTCAGCTGGGGCCGCGTGAATCACCCAGAAGAGGTGGTCGAAGTGGACCAGAGCTTGAACGTTGTGATTTTGGACTTCGACGACGACCGCAAGCGTATTGCACTCGGCATCAAGCAACTGACCGCGCACCCTTGGGATGCGATGTCAGAAGGCGTCAATGTTGGAGACAAGATCAAAGGAAAAGTGGTGGTTGTGGCAGACTACGGAGCCTTCGTCGAAGTGGCGGAAGGAGTCGAAGGTTTGTTGCACGTCAGCGAAATGAGCTGGAGTCAGCACTTGCGCAGCGCTCAAGAGTTCCTCAAAGTGGGAGACGAGATCGAGACCATCATCTTGGGCGTGGACCGCGAGGAGCGGAAGATGAGCTTGGGCATGAAGCAGCTCGTTCCAGACCCATGGGACAACATCGAGTTCAAATTCCCTGTGCAGTCTAAGCACAGCGGTAAGGTGCGCAACTTCACCAACTTCGGCTTGTTTGTCGAGATGGAGGAGGGCATCGACGGACTTGTCCATATTTCTGACTTGAGCTGGGAGAAGAAGATCAAGCATCCTTCGGAGTTCTGTAATGTTGGTGATGAGATCGACGTGGTCGTTCTCGAGCTCGACAAGACAAACCGCCGCATGAGCCTTGGTCACAAGCAGCTCCAGGAGAATCCTTGGGATACTTTCGAGACGGTGTTCGAAGTGGGCTCAACCCACAAAGGCACGGTAGTGACCATCGATGGCAGCAATGTCAGCGTGGCACTTCCATACGGAGTCGAAGGTTTCTGTCAAGCCAAGCACCTCAAGCGCGAAGACGGCACGGACATCAAGGTCGAAGAGATTGCAGATTTCATCGTCCTCGAGTTCAACCGAAATGCGAAGCGGATTACGGTGTCACACATGCGTACCTATGAGGAGCCGCCAGCGAAGAAGCGTGGAGGTACCACAGATCGCAAGCGTCGTGATGACCGCGATAAGGGTTCAAGCCCCGCTACGCAGCGTGCAGTGCGCGAAGTCAATGAGCGTCAGGCTAAGACGACGTTCGGCGACCTCGATGTCTTGTCACAATTGAAGCAGCAGATGGAAGATGGTCCTGCAGCAGAGGCTCCGGCCCCTGAGGAGGCACCCGCTCCAGAAGCTCCAGTTGTAGAGGAGGCACCTGCAGCAGAGGCTCCGGCCGCTGAGGAGGCTCCGGCCGCTGAAGAGGCTCCGGCCGCTGAGGAGGCTCCTGCCGAAGAGGCTCCGGCCGCTGAGGAGGCTCCTGCCGAAGAGGCTCCGGCCGCTGAGGAAAAGAAGCCCGCAGCCAAGAAGGCCGCAGCGAAGAAGCCTGCAGCCAAAAAGGCCGCGGCAAAAAAGCCAGCAGCGAAGAAGACCGCGGCGAAGAAGCCTGCAGCGAAGAAGACGGCTAAGAAAGCCGACGACAAAGCTGAGGACGCCAAAGACGGTGACGCTTCCTGAGGCTGATTTGTCTTACTGAAATAAGAAAGGGAGGTCCGGTGGACCTCCCTTTTTTTATCCCTTATTTTTGCGGCGCATTATGGGTCCCGCGAAACTTCTCATCAACCCCCTTCAGTTTAGGTTGACGCTTGATCGTCTGGCCCATCAATTGGTCGAGGAGCACGGAGATTTCTCTCAAAGTGCATTGATTGGAATCCAGCCCAGGGGCATTCACCTGGCTGCACGATTGGGCGACAGAATTGAAGAAATTCTTGGAGGTGTGCGTCCCCGCTCGGGAGATTTGGACATCACGTTTTTCAGAGATGATTTTAGACGCAGGGATCAGCCGCTCCGTGCAGCTGTGACCAAGCTTGATTTTACGGTCGAAAACCTGAAGGTTGTCATCGTGGACGACGTGCTGTTTACTGGCCGTACAATCCGTGCAGCAATGGATGCTTTATTGGCCCACGGCCGGCCAGAAACGGTAGAGTTGGCTGTTTTAATTGACCGTCGCTTTCGACGGGAGTTGCCCATTGAGGCCAAGTACATAGGTCGCAGTGTTGACAGTTTGGACAGCCAGCGCGTGCGCGTGCTGTGGTCTGAACACGACGGGGGCGAGGACAGGGTAGAATTGATGAATCCAACCTCAGAGCATGGCTGATTTCTCCCAAAATCACCTGTTGGGCATCCGCGGACTTACCAAGGCGGATGTGGAACTGATTTTTGAAACGGCCAAAGGATTCAAAGACATCATCAACCGGCCCATTCGAAAGGTTCCGAGCTTGAGGGATTTGACCGTGGCCAACTTGTTTTTCGAGAACAGCACACGCACCCGTCTCAGTTTTGAATTGGCGGAAAAGCGGCTTAGTGCCGATGTCGTGAATTTCTCGGCGGCTTCATCCAGCGTAAAAAAGGGAG
>Ga0206126_10006008_pt1 | contig 10907 bp, 19 predicted proteins | sample Helgoland_Spring_5_FD_148621 | JGI IMG/M metagenome (GOLD analysis project Ga0206126, IMG submission 148621) | Pelagic subsurface seawater microbial communities from Kabeltonne, Helgoland, North Sea - Helgoland_Spring_Bloom_20160412_1 | ecosystem: Environmental > Aquatic > Marine > Epipelagic ...
TCCTTAATGATTCTACTATCGTGTAATCCATCTTCAACATCAATCCAATTGAATTGAAAACTTCCTTGTTGAATATACCAAGTTTCTTTCTTTTTAAGATGATAATGCATTGAGAAGTTTGCCATCTTCTTTTCAAAAACTAATAGTTTTCCACAATATTCTTCATCATTGTGAATCCATAGTTCGTACCCCCAAAGTTTTTCAACTCGTTTTGGTGGTTTTACATCTACTGGTATAATCATAACTTATTATTTAAATGGATGCACCCCATGGTTTAATCCAATATTCCCAAATTACTTTTTTTACTTTATTCATATTCATGGTTGAATCCGTTTTCTTGTCTATCGAGTTCTTCGTAGACTCTTTCTAAATCATCAATGGTAGTATTTACCATTTCCCAATCTTTTTCATCTCTTGCATCTTCAAGAACTGTTAAAATTCTTTGTATTTCTTCAGATAAGTTTATCATATAATATAATCTAATATAAGTTTTGTATTCCTGATTAAATATACTTTATTTCCAAAAATGGTTTTTTATTTAAAAAATCTATTATAGATTCTCCTATAAGTTTATGTGAATGTAGTGATGGATGATGATTTTCTGTTTTTGGAAAATCATCCTTTACTAATCTATTCTTTATAGTTTTTTCCCATTCTATCCATTTTTTATAATATTTACCATCATCTCCTTTTAAACGTATTAACCTATTATAATAAAACTCGTTTTTAAAAATTAATTCTGAACTATTTTCACACCAACTATCTATAAAATATACAGGTGCTATTTCTTTTTCAAATTTTTCTATTATTGTTTGAATTGAAATTAATGTATCTTCGTTTTGTTTATTTTTAATATCATCAATAATTTCCATTACATTTTCCATTATAGTTGAAAAATATTCTTTATTTTTTAATGATTTTTGAACAAAATAATCATAATCAAAATCATTATAAATTAGTTTCATTATACCTGAAAAATACTTAATAATCAAACTTCTAGCTTCATCATCCATTGATGTTTGAAATCTGATTATTTGTTCTGTATTAGTTTTTTTTGAAATTAAATCACTAAGATATTCTAAATGCATATAAAACTCACCCCAATATGCCCAAAGGGTTCCTTTGCATAAATCACATTCACAAGAATAATCAAAATGAAAAGGTTCTCTATCAAAAGAACTTAATTGAAATACAATACCCACTATTTTTTTATTCTTTTTCTTTTTAATAGTTGTTTGTGTATTTCGTATAAACCGTAAACTTGATGCGAAACTACCACCATTTTTAATTGATTGTACTGGTATGAGATTAAAATGTTTACCAACAATAGATGCAAAATTATTGTTTACTCTAAAATCATTTCCAGTCCTATCCCATACTGCTTTTAATTCGGTATCATTTGTAATATAATTTCTTTGATTTATCCACTTTGGAGTATCAGAATACAATTCAAGCCCTTCTCCGAATGTATAAGAACATCCTGTAAAGATTATTGCATTTTCCATAACTATTTTAGATTTATTTTTTACCTTGTCCTCTATACTTCTTCTTGTAATTCTTTGCTTGTTTACTATTAGAAGTTTTGGATTTAGCGTGAACTCCTGGTCTCTTTTTCTTTTGAGTTTTTAGGAGGTTACCTAATGTTAATGCCATTTAATTTATTTAATAAAGTTTTTGTTTTTAAGTGCTCGTGCAGTTTGTATCCATTTTTTACCAATTGGATTATACACTTTCTTTCTTACAAAAGTATTTACTGCTTTTTGTACTTGTTTAGAGATTGGTTTGTAAACTGTATTATCTACAATTCTAAAGTTACCACCGAATAAGTTTTGGAACTTACCTAAGTTATTCTGAACATCATTCCAAGACTTGGTAAGAAGTTTATCAGATAAAACTCTATCTCTATTTTTGTTTCGTTCTTTAGCTACTTCGAGTGAAGTGTTTACGAATACCATATAAGTATCATAACCTAATGATTCAGCATATTTCTTATTCTTTGCAATCTTACCATATACATGACCAGTTCCATCGATAATCATACCTAATCTACCAGCTTCATAGAATTTCTTCTGTTTTGCAGTTAATTGTTTTGCTCTGTTTCTGATTGAATCATCGTTATTAGCTATCTTATTCCAAAGTTCAGCATCATTCTTTTCTATATCTGCTAATTTCTTTGGGTCTATACCATTATCCTTCAATCCTTTTTCAAATGCTGAATCTGAATTTACTGATTTAAGACCAGTTGAGGAAAATGATGATTTGAGTTTCTTATCAATACCGAAAATTTCCATAGCAGTAAAGGATTTGCCTGAACCAGGTCCTCCTGCCATGAAAACACATTTGAGTATACCAGGGTCATCAACACCCTCGATAATCATTTGTTCTAATAAAGATTCTTTAAGTTTCAATAATTCTGATTCAACATCGTACATTGAATCAACTACTATTGTTTCGGTAATTAATGATTTTAAACTCATAGATACTACTCCTAATTATTTCTTTTTCTTAGTAGCTCTAGGTTTTCTACCTGCTCTTGGTTTTCCTTTTGCTGCTTTTACAACATCTTTAGATTGTTTACCAACCTCTTTGATTGCATCTGCAACATCACCAAGTTCTTCTTTTACTCTTTTAGCTCTTTTCTTTACAGTTTTTGCAACTTTCTTTACATCTTCTACTGCATCTTCGATTTCATCAGGAATAAAATCCCCATCTCTATCGTTGATTTTACCTTGTTTGTAGAATCCGAAATAATAAACTCCTGCTCCAATTGCAAGAATAGCTAAAATAATTAAAATTGTTTGCATAATAATTTTCTTTTTTTAATTAATTAATTGATTTTGTGATATATTACATCACTACTATAAATATAGTACTTTTAAATAAACATATGCTCATCTGTATCTTCTGGTGATTTAGAATTATAATCTTCTATTTCTGTTATAAGACCTGATGATGGGAATAATGTAGCATATAAGAATACTACTTTCAATATAAACTTTTTTATTTTATTCTTCACCGTATAAACTCCATCTTTTTGTTGGTTCTGGTTCTATCACCACTTCTTCAGTATCAACAACATATACGAATCCTTCTCTAGCATCCATATAAAATTGTGTCTTACCTGTATCTTGATAAATAAATTCAAGTACATCAGTTAAAGAATCCAACATTACGGTGGAATTGGAAAGAGGAGTCCACCTATCTCCAGGCGGTACTCTCTTTGCAACCTTTGTTTTAATTTCTTCTTCTTGTATCTGAGGGTCTTTACTCATTAGTCGATTACTCTTAGTATTCTACTTTCTTTTGCTCCACTTACTTTGTAGTCAATTTGAACTCCACTATCTTCAAAATCCTTTACGGTTCTTGCTTCAGCTTCTGTTACTGATTGTGCATCTACTAAGTAGATTTCTTTTGCTTTTTTGTCTTTACCATTTTTAAGTGTGGCAACAACCACTTCTACTGTAACTTCGAAAAATTTACTCATAATTTATTTATTTATATTAATATATATGTATTTGTTACACAAAGATACAAAAAATTTATGTAATTTCCAAATTTATTTTAAAATTTATCTTTTCCAAATTCAAAACCAAAAAATTCATAGTTTTTTTTGACAGATTCATCATTACCCTCTGCCTTAATTGTATCTTCTTCATCATAGAAAATAGCATCTGGAGGACATTCGGGTACGCATGCCCCACATAAAATACATTCTTCTGGATTAATGTATAGTTGTTTTCCTTTTAATTCTTCAGCTGACATATTATCAACTTCATTTCCTGCTCCCTCAATATCAATAGGACCATGTATGCAATTAACAGGACATACTTTAACACATGCAGTATCACATACACTTACACACTTATCTCCTATTATGTAGCTCATAGTTTTTTATTTGATACAAATATACGAAAAATATTTGATATATCCAAATTAATATTCGTATTCTTTTTTAGGTCCTGATAAATTACCATTAATTAAAAATGAACAATTAAAACATAACATTCTGAGGTTTTCATATAGATGGTTTTTTCTATCACCATCAAGAAAATCTAATACCAATGGAACTTTACCATCTATCATCCTTTTTTCTTCAAATCCACAAGAATTGCATTTTTCCAACATATAACCATTGTTAAGTAATCTTTGTTTAAGTTTCCAAACAGGATATTCAGGATATTTTCCTTTTAGAATATCATCTAAAGAATACTTTCCTCGTTTGATATTATATCCTTTACGAATACCAGTACCATCAGGGTTCTTTAAATCCTCAAAGATACCATATTTTCTTGCGTACTTTTTGTAAGTGTTGTAAGATACCCCTAGTAATCTAGCTGCTTCCATTGCGGAACGAGCTTTCTTTTGAACTTCTTTTATCTCTGATTCAAGAAGTGGTTGTGCACCCAATCCTCGTTTCATTCTTCGGTTTTTACCAGCTAAAGATAAATCTTGAGTTGGGTCATAATTAGGGAATATTTTTTCTTTTTTATTTTCCATAGTAATACTCTTTAATATAAGTATAGTATATTAAAATTTTTTGATAGACTATACTTATTTTTCGAGAATAATATTTTCTATAATATCGTATATTATATTTTTACCTTTATTAACAATCTCTTCACATAATTTTTTATTATTGTAAATTCTGATTTGATTTTCTCCTATGTATTTTTCTGTATCTAGATAAAGTAATCGCTTACCTTCATCTACAATCATTTCAAGTCTTTTTACTGAATCTGATTCGTTTTCATATGAATAGTTTACAAAATCATCGTATAAATCAAATCCTAATTCTCTTAATTTGGATTGCAATCCTACATAACTATGTATTAACGGTATCTGTCCTCTTACAAATGGTTTAATTGTTTTTTCTGTGAACGTTATGTGAAAGGAATCATCTTGTGCATTCATATCATTACCTATGGTGTTTTCACTTACAATGTTTACAGTCGAAGTATGATGTTTCAAATCATTGAATTGTTCAATATCAATAATTTTTCCAGGTGGGTTTACATATTGTTTATAAAGTAGGGTATCTCTTACAGATTTGGGTAATCCTTTAAGGTTGTTTTCAAATTCTTCTTGATAAAATTTTGGTCCTTTACCTAAGTTTATGTAATGGTTAAACTCAACGCTCAATGGTAATTGTGTGTGTTGGAATTTTTTAATAAAAAAGTAATTTAACCATAGTCTTTGTATTCTTAAAGAACCATTAAAACTATCAATTCCATGTAGTAATTTTGCACCAGTTGGGTGATAATATACTCTACCACCCATTGAATCATTTAAATGAGATGCAAATGCAAGTGAATAATCATCGATTACTTGACAATTTATTGTTGTTTTAATTGGAGCATCTGAAATTAAAATGAATTTATATGGATATTTATTTATAATTTTATTAAATCTATCAATAAAAAGTTCTATTTGACCAGATTCGGTTGTTATATCTACTATTACTTTTGTAGTTTTTTTACAATATTTAATAAGTTCTTCAATTTCACCATCTTCTTCAATTTGTCTATGTGTAATTATAACATCATAAACACCATTGGCGGACTCTCCATAATCGTTGATATCGAGAAATCTTCCAAATAATCTATTGGCTTGGTGGTGAAAATCTAATATACGTTTACTCACCTCTAACTACATCTAAGGTTACACAATGAGGTCCACCACTAAAAGTTCTAGCATGTCTCATTCTTACAGGTATTGTATCTATTCCAAATCTTTTTAATTCTTTCATTAATAGAGTTTGGTGTTCTTCAACCATTATCAACTTATCATTAATTGGTAAAATATTCATTCCTAACCATGGTGAAGCAGGACACCAATTATCAAGTACTTGAGTTGGATATGGTTCGGGTGCCCATATCTTATCAAAAGGTTTTAAAAATTCTGGTATATTGAATTCATTAACTCTTGTTGGATTTAAAAGTACCTTACCTTCTCCTACAAATACAAAAGTTGTATCAATATGAATGTATGCATAAACATTTTCTGCTAAATTTACATTATATTCTTCACCAAAGTTTTCTTTACAATATCTCTCTAACCACTCTGCCCCAGTCTTATTACCTGTATTGGAAACTAAATATAGTAAATCATTATTATGTTTAATAACATTTGCTGCATCAAAAACAGGTTCTCCATCAAGTAACGTTGGAATAGATAAATCTTCTCTTTGATAGATTGAATCTAATAATTTAGGTTTTGGAGCATCTACCCAATGGGTTGGGTCAAATAATGGTTTACAAGTTTCTGCTTCATTACTCCTATGTCTAAGGGTCATTGGTGTTGCAATAACCTTATCGTTGATAACTAACATAGAATCTCTTGGACAATAGTTATAATAACCATCAACCTCCCAATTATCTGTTTTTATAGGTTGTGAAAAATCTCTTTCTAATGGTCTATGAACCTTTACTCCAAGTTTTCTAAGTTGGTCTGAAATTCCATCCAAATCTTCTTCGGTTTCATCTATAAGTTTTTGAGGATATAATCCACTTGGTCTATCATTAAATTCTTTATCAGAAAGATGTGCATAATCAATATTATGTAAACACTTATCTCCTATGGTTGGTACTTGTGCATTTATTGCACTTCCTACAATGATTTCTTTTAAATCACCCCATTCATTTTTTACATTTGGTTTTATCATTTTATTTTGTTTTTTTAGTATTCCATAATCTTTCATATGTAAAATACCCGATTGTTTTTATTATTGTATCTATACCACCTATCATTAATCCAAACTCTAAGTTACCACTTATAACCCAACTAACTAAAAATGTTATTGAAGTAGCAATTACTCTCCAAATAATAGTTTTGATAAAAGTTTCTTTTATTGATGCCATATTATATAATAGTTTTTTCTTTAGATTTAAATTCTATATTTGCTTCTGTATTTCCTAATGCAGTGAATACATATCTACTTCCGATACAAGGGAGAACTCTATGTCTTTCATTATTATTGAAATATACTAAACTTCCCTTTGATGGTTTAATAATTATTCCATTTTCAAATTCTAATTCACCACCTGTAAAGTCATCATTCAAAAATATAATATAATTATGAATATTGACATGGCCATGGTATGTTTCTATATTACCGATTGATTCGTGATAATGTTGTATTCTTATTTTTTCAAAATTTTTATTATAAAATCCTCCATTGTGAAAATTACTTATATCTAAATTATGTTTAATTACATCCACCCACTCCATTGCTAGGGCTTTATAATCATCTAAAAATTTAGTATTATCTTGAACTAAATTAATATCCCAAAGATTAAGAAGGTATTCTATTTCTTTATCATCTATAAGTTTTTCTTGAAACAAAATCATAGTTTACCATCTTTTTTCATTTGATTACGAATAGATGTTGCTGAAATATCCCCAATCTCTTTTGGTGGTACATGCTCTATGATATCATATCCCACTCCTCTACCATAGTTGATAGATTCGATATCAGGTATAATGGTAGGAAGAACTTTACCTTCTTCGATAAGTTCTTTTAACTCACCTTCTTTTACCATTTCTAAAATTTGTTCTGCTGTCCAAGGATTCTTTTCGTCTGGTTCTACATCTCTGATACCTAACCATACGTTGTATCCTTCTTTTAATCTTTCATTAATTAACCATAGATGTCCCTTATGAAGTGGTTGCCATCTACCAGCGAAAAATGAATACTTTACTTCTGATGAAGAACTTTCTTTATCAGCTTTTACTTTTACGTTTACCATTATATTAGTGTTTGTTTTTTTGTGTATAAATGATTAAAATTATTTGTGAAGAAAGGTAAATCTTTCATTGTTTCTAATGTTTCTAAAAATTCTTTATGATATTTATGATTTGGATTTGTAACATTTTTTTTATTATATTGTTCTTCAGTATAAGTACCCCAATTTGTTATTGAATTATAAAATACATCATATTTAGATTTACTTTCTTTCATATAGTTAGTTATCATATTATAAAATTGTTTCATCTCTCTGAAATTACTATCTTGTACTACAAATGAAAAACTAAAGAATTGTATAGTATCTATTGTGGTGATGAACTTTAAATTTTCTAACAACACATCCCACTTACCACCTATTCTTGTTTTAGTTTCATAGGTTTCTTTTGTTCCAGCATCTATTGATATTTCACAAGTTTTTACATAAGGATGTATTGCACTTAATCTATTCCACATTTTTTCATTCCATAAACTTCCATTAGTATGTAAATGAATTGATTCTAATTTTTTAAATTTAGTAGAATCTAATTTTTCTAAAAACTTTCTAAACGATTTAGAATAAAATGGGTCTGCTGTACCTGTAAGATATAGTATTTTTACAGTTGCTGATATCTCATCTGTAATTTCTTTAAGTTTTACTTCAACTTGGTCTCTATCTTTACCATAGTAGTTTATCAATTCACTTCTACAAGATGGACATTGGAAATTACAACTTCTATCAAAACAGAAATTTACTGTTTTTATTTCAACGTTACTTCTTAGGTTGTTTATAATTTTTTTATCTTTTTTTATAAATTTCTTTGATAGGTTATTATTTTTTAGACCTGATAAATATGGACATTGTTTTTCATTACAATATTTGTAAGAACCATCTAAAATAGATTCTCTAACTTCTTTTGATTTATCACTATTGAAACTAGATTTTATTGATTTTCCATCCCATACATCCACATCTAACCAAGAGGGACAACAAAGATATTGTCTGTCATCAAATACCTCTGTATATTGAAAAGGCATTGAACAGATATATTCTTTTTTATCAATCATTATAATCTATTCAATTTTTTCAGCTTATTTATAATCTTAGAAAAAGATTTTTCAGGTGAATCTTTTGTAGTATCTACATTAATGAAGTTGGTTTCAGGTGCTTCATAGTTTTTTGAATGAAAATGGTCTCTCTCGCGAGGGTCTGAACAATGTACATAAAATTCTTGGAAGTTTTCTAAACCTATTCTTTCTTTGAATTCTTCTCGTAACCATCTTGGAGGTGCTACAAGAGAAACAACTACATCACAACCATTCTTATGATTGTACTCTGTAATCATTTGAGCATTACGAATATTGATTTCCCTACCTTTTGGAGTATAATCTTTATTAACAGTTAGTTCTCTTAAATCATCTCCGTCTAAATGAAAGACGGTTCTTCTCCAATTTCTCTTTTCTGTTTTAAGAAATTCAATTAATTTTTTACCTAAAACAGTTTTACCAGCTCCTGGTTGTCCTGTAAACCAATATATCATAACTTTATTTTATTTTTTAATGTGATAGCATTTATGATGATGTGGAACAGAAATATAATCTCCTTTTAAAAATTCATGTACTGCTTTTATAACACCAACATGAACCATACCATGTGATTCAAATTCCCAAGTATCTTTTTCTAACATTTCTTGAGATGCATCTTTGATATTTAATTCATCATAGGTAGTTTCATCTCCTGAAAAATCATCAAAAACCATAATACCACCTTTTTTTAATTTTCTATAACCATTTTCAACATCTGATTTTACGATATCATATTCATGACCTCCATCAATAAAAATAATATCATACCAATTATCCATAACATTATGAATCATTTTTCTTGAATCGCCTTCAAATACTGTTATAATATCATCTACTTTGAATTTTTTTGCTTCACTCCATAAGTGAGATTTCCATTCTGATGGGTTATTTTCATTATAATACCATTCTTCTTCTACATCAACAGTTAAATTACCTTTAAACCAATCAATGATATGAAGTTCTCCATTTATCGAGGGTAATTTAAGTATTTTGGCATTTTCAACTGCATCCCATCCTTGGGCACAACCAATTTGTAAAACTTTTGGTCTATCTGTATAATTCGATACACCATCACCAGCTTCGTTTTCATAACCCCAAAATTCGGATTTTATATGTGTAAAAATAAATGATGATATCCATGGAATAGGCATATTCCAATCATTAGGATGAAATGTTTCTTTTTCTGTTTCTGTAACAAACCACTCACTCATATCAAGAGGTAGTATTCTTTTAAATCTGTCCAATTTTTTATAATTTTATAACTTTATTTACTTGAGTAAGCTTGTGTACCAAAAAACGCTGCAACTATTGCTGCAACTGAAACAAAATATGTAGCTGCCATATCACCAAGTATTGTAGATGCTTGTTCTACACCACTTACTGAAGCGATTACAACTGCGAATGGATATAATAACATACCAATTAAGGCAAACCATGCCATTCTACGTTGTGCATCTCTCATAGCATCTTTATCTTCAAGTTCTTTTCTCTTGAATTCAAGATACATATCGTGTTCTGCTTTAGATACTTTACCATCACCGTTTGTATCCGCTGGATGACTGGTATTTGCTTTCTCTAATTCTTTATCAATCATTGTATTACTCCTCCTTAAATGTGAGTTGTAACCTTTATTACTTATATATATTTACTTTATAAAAAAGTAGTATATTAGGAAACCTGTAAAAAATCCTTTGAACCAACCAATCCATGCAGCAGTTCGTGGATTATTATCTACCCATTCCCATTTTAATTTTAAATATCTTTTAACCCAATTCACTTTTAAATCTTTCCCAATCAAATGCAGAACCTGGGTCTACTTTTCCTTTTCCACTTCCTCTTACATGGTCTCCACTACAATCAGAATGTCTTACTACATTTTCTGCTGGAATATTGTATTTATCCATCCACCACTTACAAGTAGATAATGCAGATTGAAATTGTTCTTCAGTATAAGTACCTTCTTCTTCTATTGCCTTTAAAAACGAACCATAAGTTTGTTTACCAGGTACTAATAATTCAAATCCTAAATAATGTGAATTAAGATGTTGTAATCCATTCCATTCAGATTTACCAGCATGAGCTGCTTTACCAGGTGATGAAA
>Ga0206126_10006012_pt1 | contig 10902 bp, 12 predicted proteins | sample Helgoland_Spring_5_FD_148621 | JGI IMG/M metagenome (GOLD analysis project Ga0206126, IMG submission 148621) | Pelagic subsurface seawater microbial communities from Kabeltonne, Helgoland, North Sea - Helgoland_Spring_Bloom_20160412_1 | ecosystem: Environmental > Aquatic > Marine > Epipelagic ...
TTTCCATTAAGATACCAAAGTTAGTCATGTCGTTTCTGTATGATGGGTCTTTTTTAGCATGACCATTGTAACTTACATCACCATAAGTGTGTTCAGCTGCAACGTAAGCTGCGTTGTTGTTTGTACAGAATGAACGTAATGATACACCTTTGTCTTCAAATTTTTGATATAATTTAAAGTCATAACTTACATCAATTAATTTTTGAAAGTGTTTTTGTGGTGCTTCAAAACGTACCCCAATTTGTACTGACTTTGGTTCTGTAGGTAATTTATATTGTTCAGCTAATTTTTTACCAAAATCAATACCTGATTTTCCTACTCCAAAGATAAGTTTATCATATTTTAATGATGTAGTGTTTACCCAACGTAAATCTCCTGGTAATCCAGCACTATCCATTTCTGCTGTGGTAGGATAATATACTTCTTGTTTATTAAAGTTGATATTTGTAACTTTAGTTTCCCATAAGAATTCAACACCATTATCTATTAAATGATTATACCAATTTTTACCAATTTCATGTAAATAATCTGTACCAACATGCCATACTGGAAATAATCTTAAACCAAAGTGTGGTTTAATAAAGTCAGGTTCTGCTTGTGGGTCTGAACATTGTACTTCTTCTGGTTTAGGGTGAAAACGCTTAAAATTAGTAATTACTTCATCAAATAATTCCATGGCTTTGTCTTCACCACAGTATTTTGACAATTGCCCACCAATTGAAGTGTGGTAAGTTAATTTACCATCAGACCAGCCACCTGCACCTAAAAAGCCTGTCATTACTTCTTCAGGTAATCTATTGTAAGGGTCTTTACCCATGTCGATTATGGTGATTTTTCCTTTAAAATCGTTGTCCACAAGTTTAGTCGCAGCGTTCACACCTGCGACACCGGCTCCTACTATTACTACATTCATAAAAATTTATTTATTTTTCATTAATATACAAAAAAAAGTAGCCCAATCCAAATGATTGGGCCACAGCTCCATTAATTTATTTAAGTCGTCCGGCTATGAATCGGACTAAATGTTTTACTTTTTACCTCTTTTCTCCATTGTACGTCCACCAAAGTACGCACCAATAACTGTAATTAATACTAATTGAAGGAGGTCTGTCCATTTAGGTTCTACTTCAAATGCAATTGTTCCTGCGTCTATGAATATCATAAGAACAGTTGACACAACCAAAAATACTAACACTAAAGGTCTAACATTTTTTGACAACCAACTGTCACTATTCATGTCAGCTTTCCATCTGTCTGTGATGTTGGCTTCCATTTTTGTTTCATAATCAGAAACTAATTCTTGGATCTTTTGTTCTGCTTTAAGTTTTTCTTCTTTAGTGGTTGTTAGGTTGTCTAAAACACCCCCAACTCCTTTAACCAATTCGGCCGCACCACCTGAAAATAATTTATTTAGAATACTCATAACTTTTTATTTAAATTGTGTAACTGCGATTTTGCGGTCTTTTAATTTACGCGCAATGTCTTTAATTTTTTCTTTATCGTTATTTTCTTTAGCTTGAAGTAAAGATTTTTCTAATTGCTCTATTCGTGGGTCATTGTTGTAGAAGTCTTGATCAATTTTAGCGTTACCTGCTAATAGAGCAGCTACAAATGCTAAGCCCCCTAAAAATTTAGCCGCTTTGCCTTCTTGTTGAAGATTTTCTTGGTTTACTTCTTCAATTGCTTCTTTAACTAATATTTCTAATTCAGATTTTTTCATTTTATTTTGGGCTGTTTGTTTGTCTATAATTTTTGAACCAGTCTTCCCAGTCTCTAAAAAGCAAATTGCCTTTTAAATATGCTTCCATTTCCATACCTCTCATGTGTTCGTCATCTTGAGCGTATGTTGGTGATGAAGCATCACCCATTTCTAAATCACCTCTTAAATTTTGAACATGGTGAATTAATTCATGAGCGAAAGACCTACAAATGTCTTTTGGGTGTCTATTTGTAGTGTATAATACTATTGTTTGGGTTGCAGGTTCATAATATGCTGTTTTACCAAAAACACCATTAGCATTTTCTTCATCTTCACGGATAACCAACTTAGGAGTAGATTCGATTTGAAACTTCTCCTGTGCTGCTTTATATACTTCTGCTAATGCTTCTTTTAGTTCCATTATATCATGTCTGTTTCAGGTTCTGTTTCTGCTGGTTCGTCGTCTTCAGGCTCCATTGCAACATCGTCTGCTCCATCATCGTCTCCACCACCCATTCCTGTGGTTGTTCCACTACTTGATGAATCACCAAATCCATCTCCACTTTCTTCTCCATCATCATCACCACCAAAATTAGGAGGTAAAGGTGCTGTTAGAAGTCTGTTAAGTGCTTGGATAGCGTAATTTTTGTCGTCTAATACTAACAAATCATATTCTTTGTCAGCTATACGAACTTTAAAATTGTTTAGTTGGTCACCTAAATATATAATGTCAAAGTCTTGACCATTATGAAGAAAAATCTTATATGAAGGTGGAATTGAATTGACTGCCTTGATGTTATTGATGTAACGTTTTAATGGTCTCATTTCGAGCTCATTTTTTAACACGTCAGTCAATTCTAAAGGAACAGGGTATGATTTCTGCTCGTGTAGAGTTTGGATTTGATTACGAATATATTTTCTTAAATTTTCCATTATATTATAATGTATAAGCTAAACATTGCCCATCTACTAATTTAAAGGAAATAATAGGTCCCTCTACATATTGTGATGATGATACTACTAAAGGACCTACATCATTATAAACTGTTCCATAACTTTCCTTCCCCGGCAGACCAAATGTTATATTAGCAAACTGTACATTTCCTCCTGATGCTGAACCTGTACCTGCTGCTTGAAGTTTTGAAAAACTTCCTGTTACTGCTACTGTGTCTGTTACTAGTGTTGCTCCTCTTGCCATAATTGTTTAGTTTTTATTTTCATTATAAATACCTGAAGATAGAGACTTGTCATCACTACCAACCACTGCTTCGTCTGGGTTGTTAACAATGTCTTTAGCTGAATTTTTAAATTCTTTTTCGCTCATGTCTAATTCAAGTTTCATTTTTTTAAGACCTTCATACTGACCTCTTGCTTTAGAAACAAATTGTTCAGGAACTTGAACACCTTTGTTAGCATAATCTAAAACGATTTCTTCGTCTGTACGTCCTAATTCAAATAACTCAAAGAATTTCTTCATTGCACCTTCCATAAGGATACTACGTTTAGCTTCCTTTTTGTAGGTTTCCATTTGTTCATTTAGATTGGTGTCTTTTCTTGAAGACATGTAATCTTCTAATAGATCTGCTTTTTTCATGTTGTTTTGTTCAAATTTAGTAAATCTTGTTCTGTTTGGGTTCGGCATAGCGCTGTCTTTACTATAATGGTTACCTTCACCACCATATCTGTTTTTTTCTAGATAATTGTCTAATTCTGCTTCATCATCTATGAATGGGCGAGGTGATCTTACGTTATTTCCGTCTCCAATGTTTTTGCTCATTTGTTATAAATATTAATCTTCTTTGTTAGTCAACTCTTTTTGTATATTTTCTCGAGCTTCTTTTGCTGCTTTAGTAACATCTTGGGCTAGTTTTTCTTTATCTATACCACCTACCCATCTTTCTACTTCACCATGTTCAGAAACATACCCATCATTTGATTGGTTGGCCAAATCTAAAAACATACCTTCCATTTCATCTATTTGGGAAAGGCGGTTTTTTAATTGAAGACTTTTAATGTAATCATCATATTTGCCTTCTATTCTTAACTTGTGCTCATATTCTATAACGCAATCATGGCATGTTTTGTGAACTTTATAATTGCTTATGTCTAAATGGTGTTTCATTACTTTACCACATTTAGGACAACATAAAGGTACAAATACTTCTTTTTTAATTGCGTCTAATTTTGAAATGGTTTGTTTAAGACCATCTTTAATAGTCCATGTTTTACCATTTTCTTTCCAAGTGTCGCCTTCTTTGTAGTCGACTCTTTTTTTCTCATAACCTATCTGCGTTTCAGATGAAGCGCCAGATTTGCCCGTAAGTAAATTACGGGCTCTGGTTACATCTTTACGATTGAATTCTTTTTTTAACATAACTTTTTAACTTATAATGATTTTTTTACCCAACTGGAGTCTATATTATACCCCTCTAACCAGTCTATGATTTCTTCAACTGTTTTTCTTTTAATAGTAGTTATAGCACTAGAATATATACTAGCTCCTTTTTTCATTATATCAAGTTCCCATCTGTTTTTAGATGAAACAAATTGTAAATCATATGATTTCCCAGTGTTAGGATCTGTATAAACGGCTTCGTTGATATTTATTTGTTTATTTTCATTAAATACTCCTTCTATTCGTGCATTAACACCTATATCTACTAAAAATTCTTCTATTTCTGCTTCTAAACTATCATACATGTCTTCTTCTTCAGGGAATAAAAAATATCCTTCAGCTGAATTCCAATCTGCTGTCCAATTGCTGTCGTCTAAGTAAGCGTATATTTTGTTAGCATCTTGACTTGTGCGTGGAATTACCATTAGGCCTGTTTCTTCTGAGGTTTCTTCATTCATGTATCCTAATTCGGATGCCATTTCTTTAAGGTTTTTGTCTTTTTTCGCAAGATAATCTTTTACTTTTTTTCTAAATTCGTCAGATTTTGATTTTGATTCTTCTAAAGGTTTAATTGTTCCGTCTGTAGACAGGACATCACTTGCTTTTGTCTTACCACTGCCTTTATCATATGATACACTATAATATGTTTTGCCATTGTATTCTTTAACAGCTGTAATTACTGCTGGGTGACCTAAGTATGTTACTTTTTTACCTACGGTGTATGTTTCATTTAGATTACCTTCACTTACATCCATGTAATCATGGTGTTCTGCTTCTATACCTTGTTTTTCAAGATCGGCAACAATTGAATCTAAAATGTCTTCATCGTATCCTACTGGTATTTCTGTTTGGATTTCTTTAGATTGTAAAAATTTATTAATTTCTTCTGTGTAGCTTAATTTAACTCTTTTACCTTTAAGGCCAGGTTCGCTGTATATGTTGAATCCATAAAATCTACCAGAATCAGTATAAACCATGTTTATACTTTTTACGTCAAAGTCTATACTTTCAAATTTATCAAATTCATTGATTACTGCTTCTGCTAGAGATTTAATTTGTTCTCTAATAAATTTTCTAATTGGGTCTTTCATTTGTTAATTTTTTGCTCCAGGTTTACCTGCGTTGAAATTATTTTTACTAAATTCTAATCTGTCAACTAATTTAATGCCACTTTCTGTGTGGTCTACTGCTACGAATCCCTCCGCTTTAGTTACACTTAAAGTACCATCACCATTGTCAATAAAGTGTTTAGTTGCTACAGCTTTATCATATTTGGCGATAAATATATTTTTTGCTTCAGAAAGTAATTTACTTACTTTAAACAAATTAATTACGATGTCTTTTTTAGATTCGAATGTTCTTAATTTGTCTTCAAATTGCTTTCTTTTTGCGTCTTGGTTTTTAGGTGAAATTTTAGCTACTGCTTTTTCAATTTTAGCTTGATACCATTCTTTAAACATTTCAAATGATCTGTTTGGGTCTTCAATAAATTCTCCTTTTCTAACTTCTGAATTTAAGTATGTGTTTAGGAGGTTTACTTTGGCATTTGATGATATTTCGTTTGGTAGACTATTGTAATTTACTTTAATTGAATCTGCTTCTTGAATTTTAGATAAAATTGCTTGTTCTTCTTCGTCGCTTAATAAAATACCTGTGTCGTCTTTAAAGTAAGCATCATCAAACCAAACATCGCTTGTTTTATTTAACCCACTTACATCAGCACCAAATGAAGCACCACCACCACTTAAATCTCGGTATGTTGTGTGGAATATGATTCCTATTTTTGCGCCTAATATTTGTTTTCCTAATTCAGAATTTGCTTCAGCAGCATATCTAATTGTGTTTGGTTTAAATGTGTAATGTGAAACGTCATCTATGTTAGATGTTTCAATGTCATTGTTGTCAAACATAAAGTCACCTTGTAAGATGCCTTTTATTCCTACAGGAGGTAAATATTGTAATGCTAATTTTAATTTTTTAGCTAAACCTGGTGCGTGACCATGATTAACGTCTATGTCTTGGGAAGTGTAATTGATTTTTGGGTTTTTATTGAATACTGACTTAGTACCAACAAAAAACTTACCATTGTCTGGGTTAATTCCTGTAAATAATGCAGGCGCACCGTCCCACTTTACAGACACATTTTTAATTGAATTGTCTTCTCCTTTTAAATTTTTAATTAATTCATAAAGAAATGACTTTGCTTGGTTGTATCCGTCTTGTCCTTGAGTTAATATTAATTCTTCAAGGTGTGTTAGGTGGGTGTTTGCTTTCGTTTCGTTAAGAATTTCGTTAAGTTGACTTTTCCACCATTTTTTAGATAATGCTGATTCGTTCATTTTATTGGGTGTATTATCGTGTCCACATGAATGACAAATGTATAAATCGTTTCCACCGTCTGCTATTGCCCATGTCCAACCACATTCATCACAAATAATATCATGTTCGTTTACCATTTCATCTAAACTTGGTATTACAATTGCCCATGCGTCTTCTTTGTCCATAGTAGACATGTGATCAGGTAATGCATTGTAAAAGAAAGTGTCTTGTTGGTTTTTAATAAATCCTCTCATTTCAGTGCCTGACACCCCACCTGCTTGGGGTGGTACTAGTGTTGTTTGAAAAGTGATTCCTCTTGGTTCTGCAAATTTGCCTATGTTTTTAAAACGTGCATCGTTGATGTCTTTTTCTCCCATTCCTAAATAAATGGTAGATCCTTCAGGAGCTGTGTCTTCAACAAAATCATACACGTCTCTTACTGGTGAATTTGAAGTTGAGGGTTGAATTAATAATTTTTTAGAAAGTGGATCTGGATCGGAATCTTTATATAAATTCCACAATTGAAGAGACATTTCTCTTGTTACACCATCACGTTCTTTAGCACCCACTTTAACTACAACAACATCTGCGTCTGTGTTTTTAGCTAGCCATTTAGCCATGTTATAATGACCAGCATGAGGGGGTTTAAACCCACCAGGTAAAAGTGCAATTTTTTTCATTAACTATACAGTTTTGTAATAAATATAAACCTCTACGACAGGGCTAATTTTTTTCTTACTAGTGAAGATGGTGTGAGTTCTTCTGCGGAATATAATAATTGTGTAAATTGTTCAAAGCCTAATTCACTTGGGTCTTTACCTTCCATTTCAATAAAATAAACACGTTTACCATAGCCCATTAATTTTTTAGCATGATCAAGAGCATCCTTAAAAGCATCATCATCTAAAGCAAGATACACTTTGCTACAGTTAGATGTGAGGATTTTTTTCATTAAAGTTGATGAGATTTTTTTACCAAACAATGGAATTGCGTTTCGTTTAATCGCCATTGCGTCAAATGCACCTTCACATAAAATAATGGGTAAATCCCAGTTTATATATAGGTCAAAGCCAATTATGTCCTTGGTCGCGGGAGCTAATTTGTGTTTGATGTACGCGTTTTTATCGAATGATCTACCAACGTAATAATTAATGTTACCACCTTCATCGTATGATGGAATTACAACCATATTTCTTAAGTCGCCTGTTTCAGAATAATGGATGTTATACTTGACAATGTCTTGTTCTGTAACGCCTCTTCCTTTCAAATAATGGAGAGCATGTCTTGATAAAACTGCAGATGAAGAAATGATTGGTTCAATTCCTTTTGGTAATTGTAAGCTAGTTGCGTCTGGTTTAGATTGAGTTTTTTTCTTAAACTTATATTCTGAGTCAATTGACTTTAAAGTGTCGTATGCTTGTGGGGTTGCTTTAGCTTCTTTAAGAAGTTTAAATGCTCTGTGACCTTTAAAATTACAAACCCAACATTGAAATTGTTGGGTTATAAGATTGACAGTTAGTTTCTTTTTTCTGTGATTGCAACTTGGACATGTAAAAACAGCGGACTGTTCGCCTCTAGCTCCTCTTGATGATTTGCTGGGTCCTAAAACTAATTCTAAAAGTCGTTTAAGTAGATCTTCCTTCATATATGGTTAATATACGAAAGAAAAAACCATTATCCAAGTTTATTGTTTGGCTTGGTTGATTTCTAGTTCTTTAACAACTGTTCTTAGATATTTAACTTCTTCTTGTAGGTAGGAAATTCTTAAGTCTTGTTTAGCGTCGTCTGGTAATGCACCCATTTCACCACGAGGCCATTTTATACGAAATTCTTCATTTAATTCAACAGCATCATGCATTCTAACTACATCTAATTGTAATTGGGAAATTTCGGCTGTTAATGTAAACCAAATACCTGCAAGGGAAACGATACCTGCTATAATTCCTACAAGACTTTTAATGTCTAATTTTACTTTGGAACCTTCATTAATGTCAATACTGTCCTTTTCCATAAGTGTGATTTTTTTTTAATAAACATCATTTATACATATAGAAAAAAACCAATAGTGTCTAATTGAAGTCTCTGTCGAAAAATTTACCGAGAATATTGTCGTTTAAATATTCACTCTTTTCAAGCACACCAAGCGCGAACTGATGTTTACACTCCAAGTAAGTCAAATGTTTTTTGTTTGTTGCAATTGCTATGATTTCACGTTTTAATTCGTGTTCAAAGCCACCTTTTAAATATTCTTTAATTAGATGATGTGAACCATAGTATGTTTTCCAATCGCTTTCTTTTTGTACTCGAATGTGTGTTGGAGTTCTACCTTTTTTACCAGCGTATTCTAAAAGTTCTTTTTTAGTTAACTTTTTTTTCTTATTATACATTAGTGATTTTTTACCAATGTATTTTTTACCTGTTGATACGTGGGTTGTTTGGTAAATGAAGCCGAACGTCCCTTGTGGGAGGTCGGCTATTTCATTAATTTCTTTTTTATTATATAACCATTTCATAATTTAATTGTTTTTTTATCCGTTTGCTTGTGGTATTTCTTCTATAGTAAGAAATGAATGAGGTGTAAAATCATTATTTTCTGTTCTATTCATAAAGTAACCATGATCAGCCTCTGTACATTTGATTTGAATTCGAACTCTAACTTCATCACCTGCAACTATGGAAGTATCTGTGTATTTTACTAATGTATTAGGTATAGGAAGACCACATAAAGTTTTATCATGGTCAGTTCCTGTAGTACCACAAGCTATGTCGGTGGCTTCGGTTGTATCGTTGGCGAACTTTGCAGTTGTAAAACTATCAGATTCTTTTGATAATATAATTTGGGCAACAAATGATTGATTTGTGGATTTAGCACCAACCGCACAATTTGCAGATACTAAGAATAAAGGATTTATTGTTTTGGTTGTTATGGTACATTGTAATTGAACATTACCAGCACCTGTTGTTCTAAAATTTTCATATGTGTTTGCATCACTATCCGAAATTTCAGGCCCCACTCCATGTTGGTTATCAACAACTATATTTCTAGCAATGATTGGAACATCACTTGAATCAGTGATTTTTTTAGAGAATTTTGCTAATCCACTTTTTAATCGTAAAACTTCTGTGGCATTATAATTTTTAAAAATTATATCTTCCCCCTGGGCATGGTTTTGAATAACTATATCGCCTGTTTGGTTATATAGGTAAGAATCAGTACCATCATGATATATAGAAAGGTCATCACCATTACCTATATTTAGTTTAGTGTCATCTCTAAAATTAAGTGCATCTTCAGATGCATCCCAATACATATATTTACCCGAGGTATTACCAAAAAAGAAAGCATCTACACCATTTGAACCACCACTAGCTCCTATGTTAATTTGTTTAGAGAATTTGGTTGCGGGTACACTACTATCTAATCTAATATATTCGTCATCATCAACTTTAAAAATTATATCTTTATCATTACCCACAGTATCGAGAGAGATGGTTAAATCACCTACAGTATTGTGTATAAAAGAATCAGTACCATCATGATATAATTGAAGATCTTGGGCATCACCAAGTTCTAATTTATTATTATCATTTAATTGGAATCCTGTAAAGTTTGCAGATCCTACAAAAGAAGAAGCATAAATGGCTCCACTTGCACTTATAGTACCTGAGGATGTTATGTTACCCCCAAAATTATGACCACCTAAACCTTCTCCACTTGCACTTATATTACCTGTAGTACGAATATTACCTGAAGATGATATGTTACTTATCCCAAGAATGTCTCCACTTGCACTTATATTCCCTTCAACTACTAATGACCCTGTAGGGGTAGAATTTCCTATACCTATGGCTCCACTTGAAGAAATATATAAAGAGGGTGATGGTGTTTCTGTAGGACTTACACTAGATCTAAATAGTATATTTCCCTCATCTCCCGCATTTCCTTGTGCTGTGATTTTTAAATCACTCCCATACTGATGCATTTCATTAGAATCAAAAGCTAAATGTTTATCTGAACTTGATAAAATTAATGCGGCAAAGGCTGAATGAGAAAGGTGATTAATACTTGATGCTATATCATTAGCTTTATATATATGTAAACCTGATTCGGATAAACTTGTTTCTGTAGTCCCTACAATAACAGGAGTTAAAAAATAAGAAGCTGAATGGGCACCACTACTTGACTGATAGATAGGACCAAAGAAAGAGTGGGAAGTAACACCGTTTGCCGAAAACGCGGATGATTGAGAACCAAATACATTACTACCTGTAATTTGGTTTTCTGAAACTACAGTTTCTTCAAAAGTTAACCCCTTAAACTGGAACGTACTAGCACCTACTACAGAAGCGGATACAGTACCCAAAACTTTTACATTACCCGCGACTTCTTGGTCACCTGTATCTGCTAAGTTTAATTGGGAATCTATTAATTCTCCAAATTCTGCTGAGCTGGGTGTGTCCCCGTCTTCAAAATATGTTTTTAGGGTGG
>Ga0206126_10006024_pt1 | contig 10888 bp, 2 predicted proteins | sample Helgoland_Spring_5_FD_148621 | JGI IMG/M metagenome (GOLD analysis project Ga0206126, IMG submission 148621) | Pelagic subsurface seawater microbial communities from Kabeltonne, Helgoland, North Sea - Helgoland_Spring_Bloom_20160412_1 | ecosystem: Environmental > Aquatic > Marine > Epipelagic ...
TTTGCATCCAAAGAGCATCAGGTCGTAAACTCAGCTTCCCTGCTACCAGAATCTCCAAACCTTCTATTTACCAATGCAGGGATGAATCAATTCGTCCCCTATTTCCTCGGAGATCAAAAGGCCCCTTTTAAAAGAGCCACTGACACACAAAAATGCATCCGGGCTGGAGGTAAACATAATGATTTGGAAGATGTCGGCTTTGATACCTACCACCATACCTTCTTCGAGATGTTGGGAAATTGGTCCTTTGGCGACTACTTTAAAAAGGAAGCAATTGAATGGAGTTGGGAACTATTGACCGAAGTATGGAAATTTCCTACCGAACGGCTTTATGCGACTGTTTACAAACCCGGCGAAGGCGAACCCGCTGATTTTGATCAGGAGGCCCATGATTTCTGGAGTGCCATTTTTGAAAAAGCCGGACTCGATCCGAAAATTCATGTCGTAAATGGAGACAAAAGGGATAATTTTTGGATGATGGGGGAAACTGGACCCTGTGGCCCGTGTAGTGAGCTCCATATTGACCTGACTCCGGAGGGAGACACTCAAGGAAAATTAGTCAATGCGGACTCCCACCTTTGCATCGAAATTTGGAACCTTGTATTCATTCAATTCAACGCGGACCGCCAGGGAAATTTCTCCCCTCTCTCCGCCCAGCATGTGGATACCGGAATGGGATTCGAGCGAGTTGCCGCGGTGATGCAGTCCACCAATGGATTCACTGATTTTTCAAAACCGACCTCCAATTACGATACCGATGTATTTTCACCCATTTTTGAAAAAGTAAAGGAACTCTCTGGTAAATCCTACCAATCCACCCTACCCGCTGATGGAACTCCGGCCAACCAACAGGAGGAAGTGGACATTGCCTTTCGTGTAATTGGTGATCACTTGCGGGCACTCTGCTTCTCGATTGCCGACGGAATTTTACCCGGTAATGGAGATCGTAATTATGTACTCCGTCGGATTCTTCGCCGTGGCATCCGTTACGGGCGAACCCTTGGGTTTGAACAACCCTTCTTTCATTTACTGGCCCCGACCCTGATCGAACAAATGGGTTCTTTCTTCCCCGAGCTTAAAGCCCGGAAGGATCTGATTGTAAAAACACTCCGATCCGAAGAGGAGTCTTTTAACAAGACACTCGACCGCGGAATCGACCTGTTTAATCGCGAGATCGAAGGGATGAACCAAGGCGATCAGCTTACCGGATCCTTTGCCTTCAAATTGTATGATACCTTTGGTTTCCCACTTGACCTGACCGAATTAATGGCCCGTGAATCCGGCCTTTCTGTGGATGGCGAAGAATTCGAAAAGGAAATGGAAAAACAGCGCGAACGGGCAAGGCAGGCTCGAAAATCAGTCGATATTGTGGTGAGTGAGGAGGAAGATTCTGCCAACGCCACCGAGTTCGTTGGGTTTGCCCCATCGAATCTGGAAGGTTTTTCGACCACCTGTGTAGATTGTGTAACCCAGGATAACATCACCTATTTAGCTTTTGAAAAGTCGCCCTTTTATGCAGAAATGGGCGGCCAAGTCGGAGACTCCGGAACGGTTCTCATCAACGATCAGACCCATCTCATCACGGATGTGGTAAAAGATGGATCTGGCCGCTTTCTTCATGCCCTCAAATCCCCACCCAATCATTCTAACTTGGCCGGCCAGTCAGCTGTTCTCAATGTCGATATTGAAAGGCGCAAAGCCATACAAAGGCACCACACAGCAACCCATGTTCTGCACTGGGCACTGCGAAAGGTTCTCGGCGATCATATTAGACAGGCGGGTTCTTTGGTCGAACCCGATCGACTACGCTTCGACTTTTCCCACTTCGAAGGAATTAAGCCCGAACAAATTGAAGAGATCGAACGAATTTCCAACGAGAAACTCCTTCTCAACGACAAGCTGGAAAGCTACGAAGTTCCCTTCTCCGAAAAACCCGAAGAAGTCATCGCATTCTTTGATGAAAAATACGGTGATACTGTTCGTGTGGTTAACCTTGGAGGATGGAGCCAGGAACTTTGCGGTGGAACCCATGTTTCATCAGCGGGAGAAATTGGTTCGCTTCGCATCACCAGTGAATCCGCTATTTCTGCCGGTACCCGTCGGATCGAGGCAGTAGCCGGACTCTCGGCATATCAATGGACCGACCAACGAGTCTGCCTCATTCAACAACTTACCCGTCAACTGGCTTGCAAACCAAACGAATTAGCCGACCGTATCGTACAGATGCAGGCCAAAAACAAAGACTTGGATAAAAAACTTCGGGCATTCGAACAAAAGGGACAGGCTGGACTGGCAGATAAACTGATTGAGCAAGCCGAAGAAAACGGCAACCTTCGCCTGATTAAATCAGTTGTTCCCAACCTGAATCCCAACGACTTACGCTCCCTCGCCGCTCAGGTGAATAAACGAGCAGCCCCCTCCATCGTCCTCCTCGCCAGCGAATCGAACGGAAAATACGGAATGGTATGCATTTGCTCTCAGGAAGCAGTCGACGCTGGTCATCAAGCGGGTCAATATTTAAGCGAACTTGCAGGAAAACTGGGTGGAAAAGGTGGCGGAAAACCGGATTTCGCCATGGGGGGTGCTCCCGCAGGCAAAGATCTTAACGAGGCCCTCGTGAGCATTTCCTTTACTACCGAAGGGTGAAAATCCGTATTCTTCTGCCCCCCACCATGGCGGGCTGCGTGCAAAGGAATGCCATTCCGGCAAAAATCGAAATTGAATTGGAGGACGGTTCCCGGGCAACTCCAGAAAAAATCTCTCCCACCGCTTTTGCCGATCTTGGGGATGCCGAACGGTCCGCTCTCTTCGCACTTTCCCAGTGGTGCGGTGGAGCGATTACCTCTTTCCTTCAACTCGATCTCAGGCAGACAGGTGAACTCCTCAAACTACTTGATCGTGTACCCTGTTTCTTCCCGGCCAATGATCCCGAAAATCCAATCGAATGGAAAGAAGGCAAATTAAACGGTGTCAGCGAATATATTGAGATAACTGAACCCGAACGCCCGCGACCCGTTCGTGAAATTTCTGAAAGTACCTACGAGGATACCCCCTCCCCCATTCGCAGCGAACCAGAATACAACGGACCTGCAATTGAAGTTGAAGGGTCCACCGAATATTTGCGAATTATTCTGCCATCTTCCCAACTTCCGGGCTACAAAGAAGTTCTTCGGTTACTAAGGGAATGGAATTTTCTTCGCGATCGCTCGCACCGTCACTGGTGGTGGTTGCGTGATGAATCCAAAGTTCTCGATTTCCTCGCCAGCCACCAGGAAGACCTAGAATTAGATTTTGATGCCGAATTTACGGATAACTTTCGCAAACTCACATCCACAATAAAAAAGGCAGAGCTTCGCACCTCTGCCTCCGAATCCGCAGACCTTACGGAAGTCGAGGTCAGCATCGAAGCTGGCAATGTACCCGCCGATGAGCTCGAACATGCAATTGCCACCGGCAGGAACCATATTCGCGACGGCAAGAATGTTTATTTACTTACCCGCGAACTCAAGGAAAAAGCCAGTCGCCTACAACGACGCATTTCGGGAAATCCAGATGCACCCCTACTCGCCCGCACCAGTCACCCTATCGAAAAATTCCAAATTCCATCAATGGAAGATCTTATTGTGGAGACTGACCCCCGCTTTCAACCCCCAGCAAAGTGGAAAAAAAGAAGCCTCGCCCTGCGGGATCTATCGACCCTCACATTCCCTAAAATCAAGCCCAAGTTAGAGGAAACACTACGCCCTTATCAAAAAATCGGAGTCGCCTGGTTAACGCATCTTTTTCAAAATAATCTTGGTGGAATTTTGGCCGATGAAATGGGACTGGGTAAAACCCTTCAGGCCCTTGGTTTCCTTTCCGCTCTCCGGCAAAAAAACGGGTTACTCAAAACATCCCTGGTGGTCTGCCCCGCCACACTCTTGGAAAATTGGAAACGGGAAGCCGAGCGATTCTGCCCCGATTTCTCCACTTATATCCACCATGGAAGCAATCGGACTGAGGATAAGGCCGCCCTTGGCAAGCACGACCTTGTAATAACTTCATACGGTACCCTCGTTCGCGATGTCGAACTCTTTGAACCGATCCCTCTGCTCTGTGTGATTGGAGATGAGGCCCAGCATTTAAAAAATCGTAAGACCAATAATGCCAAGGCCATGTCCTCACTTTCCTCTGAAGGACGAGTCCTCCTCACGGGTACTCCGATTGAGAACAGTGTATCCGACCTCCTGTCCCTCCTCGAATTTCTCATGCCTGGCGCTCGCCCCAATCTCCCCCCTTCTTCCCGGGGAGACGAAAGGATCTGGCATGAACAAAGAATTCTCAAAGAAGCAGCTCCCTATCTTCTCCGTAGAAGTAAAAAACAAGTCGCTCCCGAACTACCCGAAAAAATCGAACAACTCCTCTTTATCGAAATGACAGAGGATCAACAGGAATGCTACGCCAATATTCGTCAATCCGCAGAGTCTGAACTGAGCAAACTCGCAGATTCCGGTGCATCCGAAGGAGCAATGCGGATGAAAACCCTCACCCAACTGCTTCGCCTCCGCCAGACCTGTTGCGATCCCCGCCTCATCGATCCGGACTTCCCCGCCGATCAATCGGCCAAGCTCAATGCCTTTCGCGAACTCCTTTACACCTGTCTCGAAGGCGGACATCGCTTACTCGTCTTTTCCCAATTTGTAAAAGTTCTCCAATTATTAAAAGCCGAACTCGAAGCAGCCGGGCTCACTTTTTGCTACTTGGACGGATCATCCAAAGACCGCATGGCCCAAGTCGACCGCTTTCAGGAGGATGATACTGTAGCCGTCTTCTTAATCTCACTCAAAGCGGGGGGAACCGGATTGAATTTAACCGCCGCCGATGTCGTAGTCCACTTCGACCCCTGGTGGAACCCAGCCGCCGAAGCCCAGGCAAGCGACCGGGCTCACCGGATTGGACAGGATAAACAAGTCACCGTTTATAAACTGATCACCTCCGGCACCGTCGAGGAAAATGTCCTCCAGCTCCAAAAAGGAAAAAGAAAACTACTCGAACAAGTATTTGAGGAATCCGAAGCGGCTAATTTATCCCTCGGCGTTAACGACCTACGGGATTTAATTTAAGATTTTCATTAGTACTTATCCTCCGCAAGAGGATGATTATCATAAATCTTATTTTTTATTTTCATTAAATATTTTTTATCGCTTTTTACTTATTAAATTTAGTATGTTTCAACATATCTTGAAAAGAATAAGCCAAAGTTTCCCACCCTCAACACTATGGATTCACCTTGTATTGAGCTTCTCACTTGGATCTTTTTTGCAAGGACAAGGAAAACTCTATTGGTCTGATTGGGGAAGTCAGAAGATTCAGTCTTCCAATTTGGATGGAACAAATATCACAGATATTGCAACTGGATTAGGTAGCCTCAAAGGGGATGTTTCCCTCGACCTGCAAAACAACAAGATCTACTGGATAGATCGGGGCACAGGACTTCTTCAAAGTTCGAACTTAGATGGATCTGGTCTCCAAACAATAACCAGTGGAATCGGTTCAGGTGGTCGTGGACTCGATTTGGATGTGGTCAATGGGCATGTCTACTATGGCGACTATACAAACAACAATATCAAACGGGCAAACCTCGATGGCTCAGGAGTTGTAACAATATTATCTAACTTAGGCGGTAACCGAGGACATGCACTCGACTTGACTAATGGAAAAATTTACTGGACGGAAAATACAACGAACAAGGTACGCCGAGCCAATTTGGATGGTTCTTCCATCGAAGATTTGGTAACTAGTGGCCTTAGTTATCCATACGGCATAATTTTGGATGTTGCGGGTGGAAAAATGTATTTCTCAGATTTGGACAACGATTCGATCTACTCCTCCAATTTGGACGGTACTAACAAGGCCACCCTAATTTCCGGGCTCAACCAACCACTCAACCTCGAACTCGATTTAGAGAATAATCATGTCTACTGGGCGGATGAAGCAACACAGAAAATCGAACGGTGTAATCTGGATGGAACCGGTAGAACCGATGTGGTGACCGGCCTTTCAATGCCAATCGGGCTGGCCATTCAGTTGCCCGTATTACCTGCCGTGACTCCGCTCACCAACACCAACTTTCAAACCGCGGTCAACCTTTGGTTCAACGATGAAGCCAATGCGACCGCTTCCTACGGTCATATCAGCGATTGGAATACATCTGCGGTGACTAATATGTCCGAGGCATTTTTTAATAGAACAAGCTTTAATCAGGACATTACACCCTGGGATGTAAGCAATGTCACAAATATGTATCGTATGTTTCGACAAGCTTCTGCTTTTGACCAGCCAATTGGAGATTGGAATACCTCTTCAGTTTCGAATATGGGCTTCATGTTTCAAAGTGCGTCATCCTTCAATAAACCAATAGGAAACTGGGATGTCTCCAGAGTTACCAGTATGCATGAGATGTTTAGTGGAGCGACTGCTTTTAATCAGTCTTTAATTAACTGGAACACCGTAAAAGTCGTCTCGATTCAAGGGATATTTATGAATGCACCCGCTTTCAATCAGCCTATTGGCAACTGGAACCTTTCTTCAGTCAATAGGATGGAAAGCATGTTTAATGGAGCGAGTAGTTTTGACCAACCGATAGGAGATTGGGATGTGTCTTCGGTAACTAGAATGGATGGGATGTTTAAGGGAGCTAGTTCTTTCAATCAACCCATCGGCAATTGGAATACATGCAATGTTACTAACATGAACCAGACTTTCTACGCCGCTTCAACTTTCAACCAAGGCATTGGTGACTGGAATACCTCAGCCGTAACCAGAATGGACAGCATGTTCCAAAATGCCTCCGATTTCAATGGCTCGATCGGAAATTGGGATACTAGTAAAGTAACAAACATGTCTGCGATCTTTCAAAGTGCCGGCAGCTTCAACCAAGACCTCAGCGCCTGGGACGTAGGTAACGTCACCACCATGCGCAGTATGTTCAAATTCGCAGGATCGTTCAATCAAGCCATGAATGATTGGAACATGTCTTCCGTAACCGACATGTATCAAATGTTTTACAATGCAAACGCCCTTTCCAACACCAACAAGGGCGAGATCCACAAGACCTTCTCGATGAATTCGAACTGGCCCTATCCAAGCTGGGCGGCCTATGCAGTTTATTCCCCGATCACCGACTCCAACTTCCAAGACGCGGTCAACCTGTGGTTTTCCGACGAAGCCAACGCCACCTTCACCTACGGGCATATCAGCGATTGGAATGTCTCGGCAGTAACATCTATGAGTCACGCCTTTTACAACCGCTCGACTTTTAATGAAAATATTAGCGAATGGGATGTAAGTAATGTCACCAATATGGCCGGAATCTTCCGTAACGCTTCAAATTTCAACCAACCCATTGGAAATTGGAACACTACTTCAGCTACGGCAATGACTAATATGTTCTCTTATGCATCTGCATTCAACCAGCCAATTGGAAATTGGAATACCTCTAAAGTGACGAAGATGAATTACATTTTTGACGGAGCTTCTAGCTTCAATCAAAGCATCGTCGACTGGAATGTCTCCGCTGTCAACGACATGACTAATATGTTCGGAAATTCACCCACCCTCTCCAATGCTAACAAGGGCGAAATTCATAAGATCTTCTCTACCAATTCGAACTGGCCATACCCAAACTGGTCGGCCTATGCAGTTTATACCCCCCTCACCGATTCCAACTTCCAGACCGCGGTCAACCTCTGGTTCATCGACGAAGCGAACGCGACAATCACATACGGTCACATCAGCGACTGGAATGTTTCAGTTGTGACGGATATGTCTAATGCTTTTAAGCAACGTTCTACTTTTAACGAGGATATCAGCGGATGGGATGTATCCGCCGTCACATCCATGAATAATGTTTTCAGGGGGGCAGTGGCTTTCAACCAAGATATTGGTAGTTGGGATGTATCTTCGGTATCCTCAATGCAATATCTGTTCCAAGGAGCTACTTCTTTTAACTATGACATTGGCAATTGGGATGTTAGCAATGTCACTGACATGAATGAAATGTTCAAAGGAGCGAACTCCTTTAATCAAAACATTGGTAATTGGGACACAAGAAAGGTCACATCAATGAGGTGGATGTTCAAAGGGGCATCTTCTTTTAATCACAACATATCCGATTGGAATACTTCCGCTGTGACTAACATGGGAGATATGTTTCGTGATGCTTCCACTTTTGACCAAACAGTTGCTGATTGGAATATTACAGCGGTCAACAATTTCAATTATATGTTTTTCAACGCCAGTGCCCTCTCTGACGCGAACAAGGGCAAGATTCATAAAACATTCTCATCTAACCCCAACTGGACCTACGACTGGCGGCAATATGTCGTAATCGACGACACCAACTTTCAAAGCGCCGTCAACCTCTGGCTTTCTAACCAGGCCGATGCGAACAAGACCTACGGACACATCCAAGATTGGAATACTTCAGCGGTGACTACTATGCAAGGAGCCTTCGAAAATCGTGCTACCTTTAATGACGATATTGGAGACTGGGATGTTAGCAATGTCACAAACATGGGAGAAATGTTTCGGGGTGCAAGTGCATTTAATATCGATATCAGTGACTGGAACACATCTTCAGTCAGCCACTTTGCAAATTTATTTAAAAATGCAAATTCCTTCAACCAACCTATTGGCATTTGGGATGTTTCCACTGCTCATAACATGGCTCAGACATTTGCTGGAGCATCATCATTCAATCAGGATCTTAGTGATTGGAACATCAGTTCAATTAACAACATGTTCGCCATGTTCTCAGGAACACCCAACCTATCTGGTGCGAATAAAGGCAAAATACACAAATCCTTTAGCTCTAGCTCAAAATGGCCCTATGACTGGCGGCAACATGTAGTAATCGACGATTCCAATTTTCAGACTGCAGTTAATCTATGGTTCTCCAACCAGACAGACGCGAATTCTACCTATGGCCATATCCGCGACTGGAATACCTCCCAAGTTACAAACATGTCCGAAGCATTCCAGAACCGCGCAACTTTTAACGAGGATATCAGCGGATGGGATGTAAGCGGCGTGACGAATATGGTGAGAATTTTTTATGAAGCTTCCTCTTTTAATCAGAATATTGGAATATGGGATATTTCGTCAGTAAGAAACCTAGCAAGCATGTTCAGACAAGCCAATTCATTCAATCAAGATATCGGAGATTGGAATACTTCATCAGTCACAACCATGACTAAAATGTTCGCTGATGCTGCCAACTTCAATCAAGATATTAGTCGTTGGGACACCTCCAATGTAAATGCCATGGGCGGAGTCTTTTTAAGAGCCACTAAATTCAATCAGGATCTGAGTAACTGGAAAATAAGCTCAGTAAATGTAATGGATCAGATTTTTAATAACACTCCCAGTCTCTCAATCAACAAAAAAGGCAAAATACACAAGACCTTCTCTACCAACCCCAACTGGCCATACGACTGGTCGGATTATATGGAAAAGGATTATCAATCACCTACCGGCAACTACCAGTCACCGGATGGGAACTATACCAGCCCGACCGATAACTACCTATCACCCGCTGGAGAATATCAATCCTCGGATGGAAACTATACATCGCCATCCAATTCATACCAAACTCCGGATTCATCCTACCAGTCTCCAGGTAAGACCAAGCCCGGATTGGATAAAAATAATACTCATACAGAAGAACCCGTACAGGTTTACATTCCAATTGTTCAGACATTCTCACCCGAACAGGATAGAAATGAAACTTATTACCTTAGTGGAAAAATCCTTTTTGATGGTGGCTCAACCATTACAGAAACAGGGATCATCCTAAGCGAAAATATTTTCCTCAGAAATCCAATCCGTATTCCTTCTAAAGAAGATCTGAACACCAGTAATTTTAGCATTTCATATAACGATTTGCTCCCCGGTAAAACTTATTATTTCAAAGCCTATGCAATCAATTCAGCGGGAGAAAACCGTGGAAGTGTAAAGAAGTTCAAAACCGCTCCTAAATCAGATTCCACATCTTGGTATAAAGATGCGGAAAGTCTACCCGCAGGTTGGAGAAAATCGGCGTGGCTGGGTGCATTCCGTCCAAGTAACCACCATTGGATTTACCATTCGGAATTAGGCTGGCTCTATCCTTCCCCCATGCCGGACGGAAGCCTTTGGTTATGGAACGAGAAAGATGGTTGGAGATGGACCCAGCAGGGAGTCTTTCCCTACCTCTTCAGATGGCGTGATTCAAGCTGGGTTTACTTCCAAGGGAAATTCAACGGACGGATCATCTTTTACAATTACACAACCAAGTCACTTGAATAAGCTAATGATCGGGCTTTCCGAATGTAAGCCGGATCGAATCGCTACACTTAACCGACCACTCTGCTATAATCAGTTGATAAAATAAACCATTCCTTGCCAGTCAAGTAGGACCAGTTCATTCTCCGCGGACATGCAAAAATTAACTGTTTTGAAGGGAGGATTTATTAATGATAGTAAATTCAAAAAAGACCGACCCGATCCATCCGGAACCAATACCCAGGAGATGGGTTTGGGTGTTTATGTTTCTTTTAACTTTTGCTGAATGAAGATGGATAACTTTTTCGTTTCAGCAAAGACTCCCAGCTGAAACAAGAAAAAAAGGAGTACAGCTAAGATCGAAAAAGGAGACGAGGTCATCCTTTTCCCTTTACAATTTTTGGAACAAATTACAAATTTAAATTATGAATTTGCCAAGACTGCCCCGTCGTTCGTTTCTTTCCACCCTGCCGTTTTTTGTAACCCCTGGACTCATGGCCGAAGCCCTGACCTTAACCCCCAAGCAAACCGAGGGCCCGTTTTACCCGGATATAATGCCTCTTGATACCGATAATGATCTGATCAT
>Ga0206126_10006028_pt1 | contig 10884 bp, 10 predicted proteins | sample Helgoland_Spring_5_FD_148621 | JGI IMG/M metagenome (GOLD analysis project Ga0206126, IMG submission 148621) | Pelagic subsurface seawater microbial communities from Kabeltonne, Helgoland, North Sea - Helgoland_Spring_Bloom_20160412_1 | ecosystem: Environmental > Aquatic > Marine > Epipelagic ...
AGGATGGTGGGTTAAATCTTTTAATCCTATTATTCACAAGGCGCTAAATTTAAATTGGTTCAAGGGTATTGGTTTGTTCTCTCTTCTCGAGGAGTTTGTGAAATATAAGTCTAAAACCGCCGTATGCGACAACGCTTGTACGGTGGTGTGAGAGGGAGTTTCTGCAAGGGAACTCTCTACTCGATTGGGTAAAGAGCTAGGCTGTGGCGTACATAAAGTATTTGAAAAAGACAATAAAGACTATGTATCTAAATATTTATCTGAACTCAAAATTTGTAAATTCTATGCTGATGAAAAAAAATCTCGTACTTTGATTCTTCGAATGTTTTCTCAACAAAAAAAGAATTGATAGGATCAACAGTGAGCGAGGAAGGATGGGGTGGTTCTACAACGGATAGCGATTCTATTTAATGAATTTCACATATACAAAAGTCATTCCATAAATCTGAGCATTTATATGCGAGGATTATACGGGATCTTATAAGCACAGAAATTAATTGTGTTGTTTAATAGATTCCGTATAGCTCCTTAGCGGTCACGTGCGGAATGACAAGAAAACAAATCCTCCTTGTGTGTAATATACAGTCTAATACTGCAATAAAATCCGCAATTACCTTCTATCTCCCAAGAATCTCAGTAAATATAAGAACAGGTTAATGAAGTCTAGGTATAATGTAAACGCTCCTCTGATAGCCATCTTTTGCCCAGCTTCACCACCGCCAGAAGAATAGTACATCGCTTTAAGCTTTTGCGTATCCCACGCAGTAAGACCGATAAAGATTGCAACACCAATGAGAGAAGTTGCAAACTCAATGGCAGGACTTTGCAAGAAAAGATTAATAAGCGAAACAACGATAAGACCTATAAGACCTATTATCAAGAATGAACCCATGGAGGTTAAATCTCTTTTTGTAGTATATCCATATATGCTAACAGAACCAAATACAGCAGAGCATATAAAGAAAGTCTTCGCAAGTGACTGTCCTGTATATACCAAACCTAGAGAGGATAAAGACATACCCATCACAGAGGCGTAAACCCAAAACCACATTTGCGCTGATTGCACAGACATTCTACCAATTCCCATGAAGAAATATATCGCAATTCCAAGTGGTGCAAAAGTAACGATGTAACCCATCATAGAGTATCCCATAAACTCACCACGAGGACCAATGTTGTACATTAGATTCATAAGTGGAGGGAAGTTCAAAGTAGCAAAAGCCATAATGCCTGCAAGAAGCAGTGCCATTGCCATATAGTTATATATCTTGAGCATGTAATTTTTTAGGCCAGCATCGAAGCCCTTACTTTCTTTAGCTGCAAATGCTTTTGTATAGTCAATCATTTTTTATACCTCAAAATAAAATCTATCACCTTAATATATACCATATAATATAAATATGTTCCTATAGTTTTTCAAGTAACATAAACAAAAACAATAAAAATCCTAGATAATTATTTGACTTAAATCGCACAAGGCAGTTTTTTGGATCATTTATGTCTAGGAATATTATTATCCAAACTACGATGACAATACTAATCAACATCATGAAAAAATAATATATAGATAAAAAATCTCTTATTGCTAATGTAAAAAATCCTAGAAATAGTAAGTAGAATGTAGCTATTACAAATTTGACATTACTATGTTCGAAGAAAATAGCAGTTGATTTAATACCAATTTTCTTATCATCCTTTATATCCATAAAGCCGTATATTGTGTCATATCCAATTGTCCAGAATCCGCATGCTATATACATAAGCACAGCATTAAGAGATATATCATCCTTAATTGCAGCGTATCCTATCAAACATCCCGTATTAAAAGTTATTCCCAAGAACGCTTGCGGAAAATATGTGATACGTTTCATCAGGGGATAAAGAAGAATCAAAAAAAATGCGATAACCCCTATTATGATGGATGTTTTTGTCAGGGACAATAAGATTGTAAGACACATAGATAGCAATATCGCTAAAAATATTAAGGCCTCTAATATAGTAATCGCTCCGCTTGCTATTGGGCGATTCTTAGTGCGTACAACTTTTTTATCTAAATCTCTATCGATCAAATCGTTAATAATGCACCCAGCAGAACGTGTTAGCATGCTTCCTACAAAAAATAGTGGCAAGTAGATCAGATTAGATGTTTCCTCATATGCAAGTAGCAAACCAAAAGATGCTGGGAAGAAAGATAGTAAGTAGCCTGTAGGACTATGAAACCTAGCTAATTTCAACAGACTCACAAATTTATCAGGTAAAAAATTATTTGGCATTTGTTAGTGCTTTATAATATGATCTTTTAGTTTCCTTAAATATCTAACGCATAAGACAATAGCATGAGTGAATTTCAGAAGAAATATAAGTTTCTTGAAAGCGAGAAAAAGTGGCAAGATTTTTGGCAAGAAAATAACATTTATAAATGGGATGAGAGTGAGTCTAGGGACAATACTTATGTGATAGATACCCCTCCACCCACAGTTTCTGGTCAGCTTCACATAGGTCATGTATATAGCTATACTCATACTGACTTTATCGCACGTTACAAGCGAATGAAAGGGATGAATATATTCTACCCAATGGGGTTTGACGATAATGGACTACCAACAGAACGCCTCGTTGAGAAAAAGAAAAAAGTTAGAGCAAATAGCATGGATCGCAAGAAATTCATAGCGATCTGTGGAGATGTTATAGAATCAGAAGAAGTAAAGTTTCGTGATCTATTTAATAGCATTGCGCTTTCTGTTGATTGGAACATTGAATATAGAACAATCAGCCAAGTGTCGTGCAAAATATCCCAACTATCATTTTTAGATTTGATGCAAAAAAATCAAATATATCGTGATTCACAACCAATGCTTTGGGATCCCGTAGACCAGACTGCACTTGCGCAAGCAGACATAGAAGACCATGAAAAAACTACTTTCATGAATGATATTACCTTCAAGGTAGAAGATGGAGAAGACATCACCATCGCAACAACAAGACCAGAGCTGCTTGCTGCTTGCGTTTCTATCTTTTTTCATCCAGATGACGAAAGATATAAAAAGCTAAAAGGTAAATTTGCTATATCGCCATTATTCGTTGTGCGAGTACCCGTTCTTGCAGATAACATGGTTGATCCAGAAAAAGGTACAGGGCTTGTGATGTGCTGTACCTTTGGTGACCAGACGGATATCATATGGTGGAGAAACCATAAACTGCCCACTAAAATCATCTTCACAAAATGGGGAACTATTGATCAAATAGAATTTGATGATAATTGCACAGATATTGTAAAAGCTGAGAAATTTGCTAGCGAAATTGTTGGCTTAAAAATAGTAGCAGCCAGAGAGAAAACAATTGAATTGCTAAAGTCAGAAGGGCTATTGATAAAACAAACGGAGAGAATTCAAACTGTAAAATGCGCAGAACGTTCTGGTGCACCGCTAGAAATATTGACTACACCTCAATGGTTTATCAAATCTATAGACCATAAAGATGCTCTCCTTAAAAAGTCCAATGAGCTTAATTGGTATCCAGAATCTATGAAGATAAAATTAGATAAGTGGACTCAGAATGTAGCCCTTGATTGGTGTATTTCAAGACAGAGATATTTCGGTGTACCTTTTCCTGTGTGGTACTCTAAAAGAGCGGGAGAAGAAGGTAAGGTGGTTCTTGCAAGGCCAGATCAGCTCCCCATTGACCCATTGAAGGATCTTCCAGAAGGGTATAGCCAAGGTGAGGTAGAGGCAGACAAGGACGTGATGGATACTTGGTCAACAAGTTCAGTATCTCCGCAGCTAAACTCTCACGGTATTACAGATGATCTTGCAATTGACATTGATCGCCATAAGAAATTATTTCCAGCTGACCTTCGCCCTCAAGCTCATGAAATCTTGCGTACTTGGGCATATTACACGATGCTAAAATCTCATTTGCACGAAGATACATTGCCATGGAAAAATATCATGATCAGTGGTTGGTGTTTGGCAGAAGATAAAAGTAAAATGTCAAAATCCAAGGGTAATATTATAGCGCCAGAAAAATTGCTTGCAGAATACGGAGCAGATCTTGTCCGTTACTGGGCAGCAAGCTCAAAGCTAGGAGCAGATACCGCATATTCTGAAGATGTACTCAAAAATGGAAAGCGTTTGGTAAATAAATTATGGAATGCTTCTAAATTTGCTTCTCAGTATTTTAATGAGATACCAAAGCAGTATAAAGATGCAGATATATCAAATATTCAGAATGTAGTCTCTTGTGAGTTTGATAAATATTGCTTGTATAAATTATCTAAATTACAAGATGCAGTATCTGAAGAATTTGAGAAATATGAATATGCAAATGCAATGGAGAAAGTAGAAAAATTCTTCTGGTCATTCTTTTGTGATAATTATCTAGAGATCACAAAAACTAGAGCTTATGGAGAAAATGCATCAGACTCATCGTTTTCCTTAAGTGCAAGGGTTACTCTTTACCATACATTAAAAGTTATACTCAAATTATTTGCACCAATTATTCCGCATATTACAGAGGAGATATATCACATAGTTTATGAAAAACGATCTGTACATATGCGTGGCTCTTGGCAAAGCGTTGACATTGATTTTGTTCCTGAAGAACTACATGAGCATATACATGACTCAGAAGCCGTAATAAATATATTAGAGCTAGTTAGAAAGCAAAAAGCACAAGATAATTTATCAATCAAAGCTCCAATTGAGTATGTTGAAGTTAAGGGGGTAAGTGATCTTGCAGGTAGTATTATCTCAGACTTGAAGAATGTAACATCATCAAAAGAGATTAGGTTTGTGGAAGAGCTTAGTAGTCAAAAACAAGGTTTGACCATAGAAGATTTGCAAATTAATATCGTATATTGATTATATGAGATTCCGTATAACTCCCTAGAGGTAGTTCTGCGGAATGACAATAGAGAGCAATTAAGCTCGATTTATTTTTATCTATTGTTTGTGCGTCAATGTCTATGAGTTCTTATTGTCATGGAATATAAAAGCTCACAAATCTATGAGAATTTATATAATTAATGGAACGAGTCACGATGAGTACGCCTAAATAAATAGGCGTACAAAGAATAACGACATAAAAATTCAGAATAAATTAATTACACTTAATTAAAATATTTACGCTCCTTCACTTCTCCGTTATCACCATCTGAATCCTGCTTTTTATCATTCCATTTCTTAGCATTATCACGCTTTGCTCCTCTATCCTTATCTTTGCTATTATTTTTTCCAGCAAATGATTTTTTGTCTTTATCTCTCGGTGAGTTGATCTCCTCTGGCTTAATATCAGAGTCAACATTTTTGATAGTTAATTTGGCTTTGCCACGATCAAAACCAATAAACTTGACCTTTACTTTTTGACCTTCACTTAAGACAGATGAAACAGACTCTATCCTCTCTTGAGCAATTTCGCTGATATGTACAAAACCATCACGATTGCCTGAATAATTGACAAACGCACCAGAGTCAAGAATTTTTACTACAGTACCTTCAAAGATATCCCCAAACTGAGGATCAATCGCAATCTCTTTTACCATTGCAACAGCGGCATCAAGTTTATCTTTTCCAACTGCAGAGACAGAAACTTGCCCCTCGTCAGTAATATCAACTTTTGCACCGGTTGTATCGCAAATCTCCCTGATTACCTTCCCTCCAGGGCCGATAATTTCACGAATCTTATCTTTGTTGACCATGAAGGATACAATCACTGGAGCATTATCACTGATTTCATTATTAGACGAAATCGCTTCTGCCATCTTGCCTAAAATATGAATACGCCCATCTTTTGCTTGGGTCAGCGCTTCTTTCATAATATCAAGTGTAATACCAGCAACTTTTATATCCATCTGAAGTGCAGTCACACCTTCAGCTCCTCCTGCAACTTTGAAATCCATATCGCCTAAATGATCTTCATCTGCAATAATATCTGACAGTACTAGTAATTCATCTTTTTCCTTAATAAGACCCATAGCAATACCAGCTATAGGCTCTTTCATTGGTACACCAGAATTCATCATAGACATAGAACCACCACATACGGTTGCCATGGATGATGAACCATTTGACTCTGTAATTTCAGATACAACCCTAATAGTGTAAGGAAATTCATCTTTTGAAGGTAGCGCTCTCTTAAGAGCTCTCCATGCTAACTTACCATGCCCCGTTTCTCGTCTGCTTGGAGCACGCATCGGATACGCCTCACCAACAGAATACGGTGGAAACAAATAGTTAAGCAGGAAGCTTTCCTTATATTCACCTTCTATACTATCTATGATTTGCTCATCCTGACCTGTTCCAAGAGTTGTTGTGACAAGAGCCTGAGTTTCTCCACGAGTGAACAATGCAGAACCATGGGTGCTAGGTAGTAAAGACACTTCACATTCAATCGGTCTGATTTCATTCGATTTTCTGCCATCAATACGCACTTTCTTTTTTAAAGTATCGCTTCTAAGTATCTCAGATTTTACACTAGATAAGGCAAAATCAATTTGCAATTCTGTGTGCCCATCCTCAGTAAAACGCTCTTTCATAGCATTTGATATAGCACTTATAGCTTCATAACGCTCTTGTTTTTCTTGTATTGCAAATGCTTTTGCAATATCAGATTTTGTTAATTTGCTTATCTTATTCCTTAATTCTGCTGGATATAGCTCAGTAGTTTCCCATGGGGTCTTACCAGCTTCAGATTTAAGCTCTTCAATTAATTTAATCACAGTGGCAAAACCCTCTTGTCCGAATCTAACAGCCTCTATCATTTGCTCTTCTGTTAGGAAATCAGCTTCTGATTCTACCATCATTACCGAATCTTTTGTTCCAGCAACAACAAGGTCAAGCTTGCTATTTTCCATATCAGATATAGATGGGTTAAGAACAAATTCATTATCAATGAATCCGACCCTACTACCGGCTACAATATCCAAAAATGGTACGCCAGAGATACTAAGTGCAGCTGATGCACCTATCAAGGCTAGGATATCAGTACTAAATCTTTCATCAAATGAATGTACTGTACAAAGTACTTGTGTTTCATTGAAGAACGCAGGATGGAATAGAGGACGGATAGGACGATCAATTAATCTTGACACCAAAGTTTCTTTTTCTGTGCCCCTTCCCTCACGTTTAAAAAAACCACCAGGTATTTTACCAGCAGCATATGCTTTTTCTTGATAGTGCACAGTAAGAGGGAAGAAACTTATTCCTTCCTTTTGTTCCTTTGCGCTAACTGCGGTACATTGAACAACAGAATCACCCATTTTAACTATGACTGCGCCATCGGCTTGCCTTGCAATCTTACCTGTTGATAATTCTAGCGTTTCACCGTTCCAATCTATCTTTTTTATTATCTCATTAAACATCAAATTATTACCTTATTATTATATTTTCATTACTATAGGAAGAAGCTTACACGTAAAGCATTCCAAAGCTGCCCTTTGCTCAAAGTACTAAGATTTATTCTATTTATCAGGGATACAGTTATTCACAAAATCTATTATGCTTAAATAACAAATTGATGATCAATGATAAAAATGTGAGTTTTATATATCACTAAAGTTAAGGTCTTAAGTTATTTTCTCAGACCGAGCTTTTTAATCACAGTGACATATCTCTCCAGACTCTTCTTTTTTAAATAAGCCAGCAATTTACGTCTACGACCTACAAGCATCAGAAGACCTCTCTGTGAGGAAAAATCCTTATGGTTACCTTTGAGGTGACCAGTTAAATTTTTGATTCTTTCAGTTAAAACAGCACATTGCACTTCTACAGAACCAGTATCATTTTCTACTGTAGCAAATTCTTTCATAAGCGTAGCCTTACGCTCTTGTGTAATCGACATCTTTATTCTCCTTTTTATAAATTAAAAACTCTTGATGATTTGAAATTCTTATCTCGCAAACTACCAATAGCAACAATGCTGCTACTATTTCTCACCCAAACAAGATCATAACTTTGATCCTTGTCAAACTGACATTCTTGACCAAAGCGAATCTTTTTCGTTTGAGTATCGTCTGCTTCAAGCACCGGGATGTCGTCTAGCACATCTTCAATCTTCAAGCACTTACCCTTTAGAAGTTTACTTGCTTCTTCGAGGTTCATATCTAGATAGCTGGATATATCAAGCGCATTTTTTGCGTAAAACATCCCAACTTTCTTGCGGCGCAATTCTATCACAAATCCCAAACTTTGCAAGGATAAAGAAATATCCTCAGCAAGAGTCCTTATGTACGTCCCCTTGGAGCATAGGCAAGAATAGCTAGCAGTTGCTTGAGCTTTGTTATAGCTTGTGCATTTCAGATCATATATCTTGATGATTCTTGAGTTTAAAGAAAAAGACTCGCCCTTCCGAGCAAGATGATAGGCTCTCCTACCATTCACTTTCAGTGCAGAATACGAAGGTGGTATTTGCTCAACATCGCCTATAAATTTATGACATACTAATATGCATTCATCTTCTCTAGGAATATAATCCGCCTTTTCTATAATCTTACCAGAACTGTCTGCAGTATCGGTTTTAGCACCGAAGCGGATCGTAAACTCATATTCTTTCTTAGCATCAATCAATATGCTAACAAGTTTAGTTGCTTCACCTATTGCAATGGGCAAGACACCTTCTGCTTCAACATCCAAAGTTCCAGTATGACCAATCTTTGCGCCTCTAAAAATGCGCTTTACCAACGATACTGCTTTTGCAGAACTTATCCCTTTTGGTTTATATATGTTGAGCCACCCATTCATGCTTGAATTCATATTCCAAAGATTTAAGGTTACCACCTAACCAGTATAGATCCCCATGTTGCACCTGCGCCAAATGCTGTAAATACTAAAATTTTACCAGGCTCAATAATGCTTTTTGATTTTAACTCCGCAAGGGCAAGTGGTATAGATGCTGCTGAGCAGTTTGCATGTTTTTGAACTGTGGTTATGATTTTCTCTTGTGGCAAGTCAAATCTAGATGCAATGTTATTAATTATCCTCAAGTTTGCTTGATGAGGGATAAGGTAATCAATATCAGATATATCCATATCATTTGCCTTAAGTATGGCTTTTACAGATTCTGACATTTTTTCGATAGCGTTTTTGAATACTAATTGACCATTCATCTGAATAGTACCGCTTTTTCCGTTAGTACTAACACCACCATCGGTGTGGAGGGTATCGTATAAAGACCCATCTGAGTAAATATCGCTGTCAATAATACCAGAGTCAGTGTTACTTTGCTGTAAAATTACCGCACCTGCTCCGTCGCCAAATAGCACGCAAGTTTTTCTATCATTCCAGTCTAGAAGTGATGACATCTTGTCCGCACAGACTATCAATGCAGTTTTGTACTTACCAGATTTGATCATGCTATCTGCCGTTTGCATACCATACACAAAACCCGAACAAACAGCTTGTAGGTCAAATGATGGAATTGTTTTTCTTCCAGAAAATAATGCACCCTGAATTTTGTTGGCAACAGCTGGAAAGCTATGATCAGGTGTTGTAGTGCATGTAATAATCAGATCAACATCATCTGCAGTGATATTAGCATCATCGATTGCAGCTTTAGCAGCACACAGCGCCATATTAGAGCAAGCTTCATCTTCACTGGCAACATGCCGCTGGCTTATACCAGTTCTTGTAGCGATCCACTCATCACTGGTATTAACAATTTTTTCAAGATCTGTGTTAGTCAGAATCTTCTTTGGTAAGTAGCCCCCAACACCAATAATCTTTGAGGCCATGAATTCTACTGCGCTTCAGCTTCAGCTTCAGCTTCTTCTGCTTTTTCAACAACAATTTGCTTGTTATTGTAAGCGCCGCTGCTTTTGTCCATATGGTGAGGAAGCCTATATTCACCAGTATCTTTGTCAATAATCACATTGACTCTATTTAAAGAATCATGAGACCTTCTCATATTACGCTTTGATTTCGAAGTTTTTTTCTTTGGAACTGCCATTATCTTCCCTCTATCAATCTAATTCAATGTTAAGATTTAAAAAAAGTGTTTGTCAAATTGGTGCGTATCGTACTATATTTCCTTCTAGAAATCTATCAGTATTTTCCCGGGGTAAAATTTATGACACTTTTTGCTAAATATTTTAAGTATTTATTGACTCTATCTATCTTCTCAATACTTGCAGGCTGCCAAGCTATTGATGTTAGGGGGCAGTTCATCAGTGATCAAGCTATCAAAGATATAAATTCCAAAAAATTGAACAGGGAGCAGCTAGTGCATGAGATAGGAAATCCAACATATATTCCAGATTATACAGAAAATACTTGGTATTATATCCAAAGGTCCATGAGCAGAAAAGCTTGGCTTGATCCAAAAGTAGTGAAACAACGAATAGTGAAGATTACATTTGCTGATAAGAATGGTTTTGCAAGAGCAGATCTTGTGGAAAACACACATAACGAAAAAATATCATCTAATGATAATTATACAAAAACACGTGGAACAGAACAAACTGGGATTCAAAAATTTGTAAAAAACATTGGAAGATTTAACAAGACTACTGATAAGGTGAATAAAAAGAAAAAGAAGAAGAAATAAAGAAAGGAAAAGAAAATGGAACAAATTAATAAGCTACTTATATTTTTGGTAGGGTTAGCGATTGCTGCAATTGTTTATGTAGTTTACGACATGACAGGTAAGTTTTCTGATATAACTAGTAAGTTTGCAGAAACTGTGGAAAAAAACTGTAGAAAAAACTGTGGAAAATAAAAATATGGTTATTCCTCCCCACCCATATAATGAGTGTATAAAATTGCTCAGGAAGTGTAATTAAATTAGCGTATAATAAAAAAATAATATATCATAAAGCCATGCAGTAAAAATGGTAGATTATTATGACGACAAGATACAGAGTTACATTTGAGATTTATGACGAATCAATGGAAG
>Ga0206126_10006030_pt1 | contig 10882 bp, 13 predicted proteins | sample Helgoland_Spring_5_FD_148621 | JGI IMG/M metagenome (GOLD analysis project Ga0206126, IMG submission 148621) | Pelagic subsurface seawater microbial communities from Kabeltonne, Helgoland, North Sea - Helgoland_Spring_Bloom_20160412_1 | ecosystem: Environmental > Aquatic > Marine > Epipelagic ...
TCTCAAGTCGTTCTGAAGATCAGAAGGCTTGGATGTTGACGGTCAGCTGGCCTTCATAGGCGCCGGCGAGCAGCGACTTGGACGGAACGGGGATGTTCACGTTCAGGGCCATGGCCGACTTCCAGGCGCCGTGGCTGGCGCTGGTGGAGTTGGCGTTGGCGGCCAGGTTGATGTAGTTGCCGTTGGTCGCGGCGGCCGTGGAGCCGACGGCGCCGGCGGTGTAGGTGCCGGTGACCGAGTAAGGCAGGTTGGCCTGGAAGACGTTGGAGTCGTAACCGGCGCCCGAGTTGTTCACCAGGCCGCGGATGTCGTTCTTGGACACGGTGACGGTGTTGGACGTGTTGCAGCCGGCCAGGTTGGTGTCGATGGTGACGTTGGCCGGAGCGGTCATGTCAAAGGCGTTGGCCGGGCCGGTGTCGTCCGAGGCGTAGATGCCGATGGTGCCGAAGTCGATCGTGGTCGAGGCGTTGCCGGTGTAATAGGCGCAGTCCGTCGACACAGCGCCCTTCAGGGTGAAGGTCGCGCCGTCATTGTTCGACGCCGTGCCGTTGTTGTTGGCCGAGCTGCCCGAGATGGTGATCAGCGAAATGTTGCTGTTGACGCTGGGGTTCAAGGCGTCGACCAAGCCAACCAAACTAGTGTTGTTGGTGGTGCCGGACAGCGTCGCGATCGGGAACGGGCCGATGTAGAACGTTTGCGAACCAGTGGCAGAGCCCTGGTAGACGGTGCCGGCCATTGCAGGGGCGGCGATCATGGCGAGCGCGGCGGCGCCGGCCATCAGCGAAGCGAACTTCTTCATTTCAGTCTCTCCAAGCGAGTGATTTCGCGAAAAATAGTCGATCGAGGCGGCAGTCCCTCCCCGTCCGATCTCGTCCAGTTAATCTTCCATTAACAAACGGTCAACAATAAAAAACGCCGTTAGCTACGATTATAGAATATATTCGCGTAGCGCGCGAAATCTTCGCTTTGCTCACCCAAAGCAAAATCGCGCCTGCCTTTTACTGAAGCAGACGCAATGTCTATTCCTCATGTTTTATTAACTTGGACTCGGCCGTTCAGACGCGAGGCGTTACAGTCAAGGTCAAGGTTTCGGTGTATTGGCCGGCCAGAAGGCCCGCCCCGGCAGGCTGGCGCGTGCGGAACTCGATCTTGCCGCCGCCGGCGGCGATGCCGTCGCCGCTGCTCAGCATTCCCATATGGTCGACGCTGCTGAAGCTGGCCTGTACCGTACGCGGCTCAGGCCTAAGCGTCGGAACGGTCAAGGTGACATCGTAGGGCAGCACGCCCGCGAACGGTCCTTCGCCCTGCGGCTTGGTGACGTGAGCCAGACCACCCCGCGCCGAGGTCACGCCCAGGTCGAATGGCACGTTGCAGTTCAGACCGAAGAGCGCGGTGGCGCGTTCGCCGCCCGTCAACTCGCCAAAGTCGATGTCTCCGCCGCCCTGTATCTCGCAGCGCGGGACGATCTGGCCGACGACGTTGACGTTCAGCGTCTTGCCCACGTCGAGGTTGTCGGTGACAGGCTTGGCCAGGGCCGGCCACGCAGTGGCGGCGACGATCAGCGCAACGGTTCCGCTCAGCCGGCGGACCGACGCGCGCAAAGGCTTCGATGAATTCTGCATTGCCCAACCCCGTTTCCGTCCCCAAGGACGGCCCGTCACCCCTGACGGTTCGCCCCACCCCTTCCAAAAGCCGTGCCACCCCGAATCGAGACGTGCGGCGCCGGGCAGGCTTGGGTTAACAAATAGTTAACGGTGGCCGCTTTACGCTGAAGATCGGCGGTATGCAATGTGTTTGCTGAACAGCGTTGTGCGTCAGGCTGCCGCAAGTACGCGGCGTTCGCCGAACTCTGTCATCGCTTTCGGGACGGCTAGGCTGACGACGCCAGTCACGGCGCTTCGGCGGCGAGCACGTGCATTCTGAGCGTCCCATCGCGGGACAACCAACCGCTAGCGCACTGTTTCACAATGGCACACAAAATCGAGTAGCTGCCCGAGATGGCGCCGCTCCGCAGCCGATGCGGCAACGTGTCGAGGATCGGGACTGGAGCGGGTGAGGGGAATCGAACCCCTGACATTCAGCTTGGGAAGCTGACGTTCTACCTCTGAACTACACCCGCACAGAAAAAACGCCGAAGCGGCGTCTGCGCGCTCCGGCGTTGATTGTCTTAGCCGCCGCAGCGGCCGCGCTCAAGGCAGAGGTTATTGCGCCGCTTCGACGATGACGCCGCGCTTTTGCAGGATGGCCTGGACGCTGTCGTCGCCGGTTAGGTGGGCGGCGCCGACAGCGATGAAGGCGGTGCCCGAGCCTTCAAGCATCGTCTGGATCTGGTTGGCCCAGTCGGTGTTCCGATCCACCAGAACGGACTGATACAGCGCCGGCGAGGCCTCCTTCATCTCCGTGATCGTGACGCGGTCCAGCGTGGCGACGTCGCCCCGGGCCCAGGCCTCGACCATTTCATCCAGCTTGGTGGCGGCGTTCTCGTAGTCCTTCAGCGTCTCGCGCAGGAAGACTAGTTGAACGTCGTCAGGCAGGCCGGCCAGGATGCCGATCTGTTTGTCGATGGTCTCGAAGCCGTGGATCGGCTTGCCCGCCGCCTCGGCGCGCGCCTTCAGCACCAGTTCGACGCCGGACTTGGGGTCGTAGCCGGCCTTGATCAGCGGCGCGACTGACAGGCTGAGCGCCGCCAGCCAAGGCTTCATCGGCTGAAGCTGGGCGGCAGAGGCGCCCATGGCCTGGGCGGCCGCGTCCAGTTCGGCGTTTTCTTCCGGCGTCAGGCGGCTAGACAACGGCGTCTCGGGCGACAGGCCGTGCTGCTGGATCAGCGGCATGATGGCGGCCTGGTCGTCGGGATTGCTGATCTCGAACCAGATGTCCGAGGCGCTGTCGAAGGCGGCCTCGACGTGGGGGCTGGCCCAGCCGGTCGTCGGGCGAAGCACGTGGACCGAGCCGAACAGATACAGGGTCGAATCCGCATCCTTGACCACCCACAGCGCGGGGCCTTCGCCCTGGATGGGCGCGGGCGCAGCAGGCGCGGCGGTCTGGGCCAGGGCGTCGGCCGGGACGCCGGCGATGGCGGCGAACAGCGCCACGCCTCCGGCGACGCCGATCGCGCCCCGCACCAGGGTGGAGACGGAGGATTTGAGATGGGCTGTAAAGGTCATGAGTTCACGCGTTATCGTCTGAAAAGATGGATTCGATGGGTTGGCCGAAGACGCGGGCGATCTTGAAGGCCAGCGGCAGGGAGGGGTCGTAACGGCCGGTCTCCAGGGCGTTCACGGTCTGGCGCGACACGCCGAGCTGTTCGGCCAGCTGCGCCTGGCTCCAGTCGCGCTCGGCGCGCATGACCTTGAGACGATTGTTCATGGCTCAGCCCCGCATCCGCGCCAGCCACCACCAGGCCCAGACGACGGTATAGCCGATCAGCATGGGGGCGATCATCAAGGCGGCGCCGGCGGACATGTAGTCGATGGGCGAGCCGCCCGATCCGATCTCGCGCGCGATGACCTCGCGCCACGGCCCCGCCGAGGACAGGATCAGGCCCACGCCGCTGACGCACATGCCCGCCGTGCCGCCCCAGTACCAGGCCGCCTTGTGCGCCTCACGCGCGGCTTCATCGATGACCCGCATCCATTCGGCGCCGACCCACAGCGAGCCGGCCATGATGGTGGCGGCGAAGACGGCGGTGAAGATCATCTCCCCCATCTCCGAACCGATCCAGCCGGCGCGGGCGGCGTATCCCATCGCGATCCCCCCGACCAAGGCGAACACCAATCCGCCGCCGAAGGTGGTTGCAATCGCCTTGATTACCGGCCGCCACTTGCGCATCAGTCAACACCCCTTGTCCTATTGACAAGCTACATTGACATCACGACCCCAGCGCTGTCAAGCGCCCTTTCCATGAAAAGACGCCTTACTCGACTTTGGCGGCGGCGATCAGTTCGGGACGGGCGATGGCGCGGGGCGCGGTTTCGACCGGCGTCAGATCCGGCAAGGCCTTGCCCTCGTGATCGACCTGCAGATCCTCGAACCGGCGCGCGGAGACCATGACCTGGCTCTCGAGCGAGCCGACGAACTGATTGTACTTGCCGACGGCCGTATCCAGCGCGCGCCCGACGGCGGAGGCATGACCGCCCATGACCGACAGCCGCTTGTAGAGTTCGCGACCCAGGGCGGCGACCTTGTCGGCGTTGGCGGCCTGTTCTTCCGCGCGCCAGCCATAGGCGACTGCCTTGCACAGAGCGAACAGGGTCGAGGGCGTGACGATGACGACCCGGGAGGCCATCGCCTGGGTCATCAGGTCCGGCTCATGGTCCAGCGCCGTGACCAGGAACGCATCGCCGGGCACGAACAGGACCACGAAATCCGGGCTGGGCTTGAACTGGTCCTGATAGGCCTTGGACGACAGCTGGCGCACATGGGTCTTCAGGCTGGCGGCGGTGCGCAGGCCGACCGAGCGGGCGCGCGCCTCTTCGTCGCCCTCCCCGTCGTCGAAGGCCAACGGGACCTTGGCGTCGATCACGAACATGCCGCCGCCGGGCAGGCGGACGATGAAGTCGGGCCGGTTCTGGCGCCCCTCGTCGTCGGCGCTGGACGTCTGTTCGGTGAAGTCGAACCGACCCGCCATGCCGGCGGCCTCCAGTACGTTGCGGCAGGTCTGCTCGCCCCAACGGCCGCGACGGCCCGTATTTCCGCGCAGGGCTTCGGTCAGCTTGCGCGCCTCGTCGCGCGTGGCGGAGGAGGCCGTCATCAGCTGGGCCAGTTGCTCGCGCAGGCCCCCGGTCTCTTCGGAGCGCGTCTTCTCCAACGCGGCGACATGCTCCTGGAACTTGGTCAGGGTGTCGGCGACAGGTTTCAGCTGGGCGGCCATCCGCTCGCGCGCCAGCTGGTCATGGGCGCGGAAGGTCTCGGTCGCGCGACTGACCATCTGATCCGCCACGACCTGGGCGGACTGCGCCGCCTGGGCCTTGAGCAGTTCGCCCATGGTCACACGGCTTTCCTCGACCAGATCGATACGCGCTTCGGCCGCCGCCAGCGCGCCGCTCGTCTTCTGCCAGCCCATATAGGCCCACAGAAAACCGCCCGCGAAGGCGGCGGCCAGGACAGCAAGGATCGGCATAAGCATGTTCATGCTCCGTTCCTAACGGGAGTCGCCTTCAATGAGAAGCGGGTCCCTTCCGGCGCCGCTTGTCCGGAACGTCGCCGTTGCGATGACGTTGGTGTCTCAGCCATTTACACGAAGGACGCGCCCATGACCCCGGAAAAGCCCCACCGCCACGACACCGCCGCCGATGCGGTGCACGACGGTCGGCCGGTCGACGCCGAACTGGTACGCAGCGGCCGTAAGAACCCGCGCATCGCCGTCATCCTGGCGGTTTCGACCCTCGCGGCCGCAGTGCTGCTGCTGGGACTGTGGTTCGTGACCAACGGCGCTTTCAACGCCAAGAACGCTGAGACGGGGCCGCAAGCCGCCGCCGCCGAGACCCAGGCGTTCGCGGGCGACAGCCAGACGCCGCCCGCCGCCGACGCGCCAACGGATTCGACGGGCCGCGCCGTCGCCACACCGACGGGCGAAGCGCCGAACGTCAACGCCCCGACGGTGCCTTCGAACTAACTCGGTCAGGCCGGGCGGCGGGCGCGAAGGGCCTGGACTATGGTGCCGTCGTCCAGCCAGTCCAGTTCGCCGCCGACCGGCACACCGCGCGCCAGCGAGGTGATCTCCACATCCGGCCCGGCGATCCGCTCAGCGACATAGTGGGCGGTCGTCTGGCCATCGACCGTGGCCGGCAGGGCCAGCACGATCTCGCGCACGCCCCCGCCCCTGACGCGCCCGACCAGTTCGGTGATCCGGAGATGCTCGGGCCCGACACCATCCAGAGCGGACAGCAGTCCACCCAGCACATGATACTTGCCGCGAAAGGCGCCGGATCGCTCCATCGCCCACAGCGCGCCGGCCTCTTCGACCACGCAGATCAGGCCATTGTCGCGCGATACATCCGAACAGATGGCGCAGGGGTCGCGCGTATCCGGCGCGCCGCAAACCGAGCACGACACGACCTTTTCCGCCGTCTCGACCAGCGACGCCGCCAGCGGCACCAGCAACTGCTCGCGCCGTTTCAATAGAGCCAGCGCCGCACGCCGCGCCGAGCGCGGGCCCAGACCGGGCAGTTTGGCGAGAAGAGAGATCAGCCGTTCGATCTCCGGCCCGGCGGAGGCGGCCATCAGAACAGTTTCGGCATTCCGGGAATGTTCATCCCGGCCATGGGCCCTGCGGCCTCGCGCATCAGGGCGTTGTTCTGCTCATCCAGCTTGCGCTTGGCGTCGGCATGGGCGGCGACGATCAGATCGGCCAGGATCTCGCCCTCGCCCGGCGTCAGCAGACTGTCGTCGATCTTGATGGCCGTAATCTCGCCAGGGCCCTTGAGGGACACCGAGACGAGGCCGCCGCCGGAGGAACCCTCGGCTGTGGTTTCGGCCATCCTGGCCTGGGCGTCCTGCAGCTTTTGCTGCATCGCCTGCGCCTGCTGCATCAGTTGGGTCAGATCTTTCATGCCCTCTAGATAGGGCGAACAAAGCCCGGGCGACAGAGGGGTTGCGCTCGGTGCGCGATATCGAAACCGAGCATTTCGGGATTGGCGCTTGCGGCTGTTGCAAAACACCCTAATTAGCACCCGTACTCGTTGCTATTTAATTCAGGAACGCATCCCATGGCCTATGACGCTAGTCATCAACGCGACGTCCCGCTGTCGGACGCCGCCCTGTCGCAACTGTTCACCGAGGCGCGCACGCGCAACGGCTGGACCGACCGCCCCGTCGCGCCGGAACTGCTGCGCAAGCTGTATGACCTGACCAAGTTCGGGCCCACGGCGGTCAACGGGTCGCCCGCCCGCTTCGTTTTCATTACCTCTCCCGAGGCCAAGGCCCGCCTGATCCCGCTGATGAGCGAAGGCAATCGCGACAAGACGCAGCAGGCCCCGGTGACGGTGATCGTCGGTCAGGACATGGATTTCCACGACCATCTCGACGCCCTGTTTCCCCACGCGCCGGGCGCCAAGGCCTGGTTCGCAGACGAGGCCGGCCGGCGAGAGACCGCCTTCCGCAACGCCTCGCTGCAGGGCGGCTACCTCACCATCGCCGCCCGCGCCCTGGGCCTGGATGTCGGGCCGATGTCCGGTTTCGACGCCGCCGGCGTGAAGGCCGAGTTCTTCCCCGACAGCAATGTCGAGCCGAACTATATCCTCAACCTCGGCTATGGCTCGGACGAGAACTTGTTTGCGCGCTCGCCGCGCCTGTCGTTCGACGAGGCCGCGCAGATCCTCTGAGCCGAGCGCTCAGCCCGAAACGAAGAAGGGCGGCCCGTCGGCCGCCCTTTTGTCGTTCATCGCCGGAACGATCAGGTGTTGGGCGGCGCAGACGCCGTCGCGGCAGGCGGGGCCGCCGGGGTCGCCTGAGACGCGGCGGGGGCGCCGGCGGCCGGGGTGGTCCCGGTCGCTTCGGTCGCGGCGGCGCCTTCGGTCACCGGGGCCTCGCCCGTCGCAGGCGCGCCGGCGGCCGGCGCGGCCGCGCCAGGCTGACGGGTGGGATCCGGCGCCGGGATGGCGAAGCCGCCCGAGCCCTGAGTGCGCAGCCAGGCGATCAGATTGATGCGCGTCTGGGTGTCGCGGATGCCGGCGAAGGACATCTTGGTGCCGGGCACGTATTTGGCCGGGGCCGTGATGAAGCTGTTGATCTGGTCATAGCCCCAGGTCGGCGCCTCGGCCTTGTGCTTGGCCATGGCGTCGGAATAGGCGAAGCCCGGACGGTGCATGACCGGTCCGCCGACCACGCCCCACAGGTTCGGACCGATCTTGTCGGCGCCGCCTTGGTGGGCGTCATGGCAGGCTTGGCAACGCGCGAAGGCGGCCTCGCCGGCGGCCAGATCGGCGGTCGGCAGCACCGTGCCCCAGTCGGGCGCCAGTTCGGCGGCTTCACCGCCGGCGGCTTCTTCCGGCGCATCGACGAAATAGCCCATCTTTTCGGGGGCTTCCGAATGATAGACGAGGCCCGAGGCCTGCTGGACGACCAGGATGACGAACGCCGTCCCCAGAGCCGCGCCGAAAATCTTGTTCCACTTAAGATCGCCGCTCATACGCCTGGTCGTTTCCCTCTGCCGGCCGGGCCCCTCGAAAACACGCCCCGGACATAATCTTGCTTTGGCGTCTCTGGCACGGTAGCGCCGCCTTCGCAACCGGCCCAACGCGCGACGGGCCAGACAGGCGTCAGGGAAGTCGATGAATCCGTTGATAACGGCTCGCATGGCCGCCACCCGCCTGCCGAACAAGCCGCTGGCGCTGATCGGGGACACGCCGATGATCGTGCGCGCCTATCGTCAGGCCGAGGCCTCGGGCCTGCCGGTCGTGGTCGCCGCCGGCGATCCCGAGATCGTCGAGGCGGTGGAAGCCGCAGGCGGCCGCGCCGTCCTGACCGACCCGGCCCTGCCGTCGGGCTCGGACCGCATTCGCGCTGCCGTGGACGCCATCGACCCCGAGGGCGATTTCGACGCCGTCATCAACGTTCAGGGCGACATGCCCTTCGCCAGCCCCGGTCTGGCCGTCGCCTGCGCCGCCATTCTGCACGGCGAGCCGACCTGCGACATCGCCACCCTGGTCGCCGCCGAGGCCGACGGGTCGGACCGGACCAATCCCGACGTGGTCAAGGCGGTGCTGGCCCTGGGCGAAGGCGAACGCCAGGCGCGCGCCCTCTATTTCACCCGCTCGACCCTGTATGGCGACGCCCCTGTCTGGCGTCATATCGGCGTCTATGGCTATCGCCGCGAAGCGCTGAACCGCTTCTGCGCCGCGCCGCCGTCGCCGCTGGAAAAACGCGAGAAGCTGGAACAGCTGCGCGCCCTGGAAATGGGCATGCAGATCTGGGCCGCCGTCATCGACGAAGCCCCCCTGTCCGTCGACAATCCCGCCGACCTGGAGGCGGCGCGGGCGCTGGCCTAGACCTCGTCGACCCAGGCCTTGATCAGGCTGTGGGCGATGGCGAAGGGCGGCGGGGCCTGAATGCTCGGATGCTCGCCCGCCAGCACGGCGCGCGCCTCGGCCCGCGTCAGCCAGGCGACGGCTTCCAGTTCGGTCTGGTCCGGTTGCGCCTGATCGTCCGACACCTCCGCGATCAGGCCGATCATCAGTTGCGACGGGAAGGGCCAGGGCTGGCTGGAGTGATAGGCCGTGGCGATTACGGTCAGGCCGGCCTCTTCCTTCACCTCGCGGGCGCAGGCCTCCTCGATGGATTCGCCCGGTTCCAGGAAGCCGGCCAGGGCCGACATCCGCCCGGCAGGCCAGGCCGCCTGACGGCCAAGCAGGCAGATGGGCTCCGCCCCGCCCTTATAGACCGGCAGCATGATGGTCACCGGATCGACGCGCGGGAAATGCTCGGTCCCGCAGGCCGGACAGACCCGCTTCCAGCCGCCCGACGCCGTCTCGCCCAGCGTGCCGCAGTTGGCGCAGAAGCCATGTTTGCGGCGCCAGTCGAACAGGCTCTTGGCCCCGCCCGCGATCGCCGCATCCGCCGCCGGCAGGATCGCCGCCGCCGCGCGCATCTCTTGAAAGGCGCCCAGCCCGGCCAGCGGCCCGTCTGTCGGATTGATGGAGCCTTCGAACTCGATGGCGAAGACGGGTTCGTCGTTCCACAGGCCCAGAAACGCCTCGCGGTCCCGCACCAGGGTGCGCGCATGGCGCATCTGCAGCCACGCCAGCCTGGGGCCTTCGCCCGTCTCCTCGATCAGCGGCCGCCCTTCCCAGAGCGCCAGGGCCTGGGCGTAGGGTTTGGCGGCCCGCTCGGCCAGCCAGTCGGGATCATTCCTCAGGTCCCCGGCCCGATCGAGCGGGTTTCCGGCGAAGGTGTTCTGATGGGCCATGCGGATTTGTAGCTCTTGATTCCAACCGCCGCACCCGTCATATCTCCGCTTGGAGATCGCGGGCGAAGGTTTCGCCAATCTGGTCAGGGCCGGAAGGCAGCAGCCACAACGAATTCCCCTTCGGGTCGCGGTCTCTACTTCCTCTTTTTTTGTGCGCTAACGCTCGCGACGCGGTCGCTCTCTGCTTGAGCGCGTTTGGTGCGTCACGTCTCCTCCTCACCTGTGGGGAGGGGGACCGCGAAGCGGTGGAGGGGCTCTTGGAATCCCACAGACACCTGTGATGCGGTAAAACCCCTGCGTCACGACGCGAAGGCGCGCCGCGTCACTCCCCGCAAAGCAGGGAGGCGACTCGTTGAGAATCGCTTCTTCCCGCCCCTCACCCGCTGTAAGACTTCCTCCCATGACGGACAGCGACACGAATCTCGACGGCCCGCCCTGGGAAGAGGACGACGTCGTCGAACGCGACGAGAACACCGAAGATATGTTCGGCGCACCCGCCGCGGCGGCGCCTGAGCCGGTCGCCGCGCCTGTCGTCACCAAGCCCGCCCCGGCTGAAGTCGCGGCTCACGTCGATGACGGCGCCGCCTATCAGGTGCTGGCGCGCAAATACCGGCCGCGCACCTTCGAGGATCTTATCGGTCAGGAGGCGATGGTGCGCACCCTGACCAACGCCTTCGCCACGGGCCGCATCGCCCACGCCTTCATGCTGACGGGCGTGCGCGGCGTCGGCAAGACGACCACCGCCCGCCTTCTGGCCCGCGCCCTGAACAACGAAACCGACGTCATCGACAAGCCGTCGCTGACCCTGACCGCCCACGGCCGGCACGACGCCGCCATCATGGCCGGCCAGCATATGGACGTGATGGAGATGGACGCGGCGTCGCACACCGGCGTCAACGACATCCGCGACATTCTGGAAAGCGTCCGCTATGCGCCCGTCGAGGCGCGCTACAAGGTCTATGTGCTGGACGAGGTCCA
>Ga0206126_10006031_pt1 | contig 10881 bp, 10 predicted proteins | sample Helgoland_Spring_5_FD_148621 | JGI IMG/M metagenome (GOLD analysis project Ga0206126, IMG submission 148621) | Pelagic subsurface seawater microbial communities from Kabeltonne, Helgoland, North Sea - Helgoland_Spring_Bloom_20160412_1 | ecosystem: Environmental > Aquatic > Marine > Epipelagic ...
TTTGCATGATCCTATTGGTGATGCGCCCGGCAAAGTCTTTTTCAAACCAGCCAACGGACTGACGCAAAACGTGTTTGTGCGCGCGCCAGCGAATTAGGGTCCCAAAATTGGGCAAGATGGTGTTATTAAGAAGTAGAACATCGATCATCTGGAATATTGGCCGCGCAATCATAACAAATATCGCAACAACAATGATTTCGGTGCCGTAATTTTCCCAAAACGCCTCTGGTGACTTACCCAGCAAATCGACGACACGCCCCATGTAATAGATCAGCCCAATCTCGACTGTGGCAACGATCACCGACATTAGGGCGGTTATCATGAAGACGGCTTTGAACGGTTCGCAATATGCGCGCAGAAACGGCCAGAGTTTTGTCGGCGGTTCGTCACATTTAGGATAAGCGATATAAGGGTCGACGAGCGATTCAAAAAATCTGAACATAGGAAAGAGCCACGAATTCGGATTGCAAAATATGCGTGCCGTCGGCCCAAGGCCGAAACGTCACATCAGGACGGTCAACGACATTATAGGTTGTCGTACCAAATCCCACGAAACATGATGCAGCCCTCCTGACGATAACCCCTGAATAGCTTCTGGCCGTACAAAAGTCACGCCCCCAAAAGGTCAGCTTTGGTTTTTGTAAGTTCAGAGGCGAGCCATTCCTTTTTGATCGCGTCCAGGCGGTTTCCCAGTTCCGGGCCGCTCAGCTGGGGCAAATCGCGCGCTGAGACCGGAAATTTCATTGCCGCCCCCCGTTCAATGTCTTGTAAGACAAACCCTTTCGGCGGTTGTTTTGTCATGGCCGCGCGCAACAAGATCACCCCTGAACCGGCAGGCACCCCTGCCATTTGCCCAATGGCTCGGGCGCCCATCAGCGATCCTGCATATCTGAGCGTCAGGTCAAGCTGCCTTTGGTGTTTTCGCGACAATCGCAGTCGTTGCACCACATCCGTTCCACCAAGCGCGGCAAGCCGGGTCACCGGATCGTGCGGCGCTGAAATCTGCGCTTCGCAGTGAACCAGAGGGCCTATCAACTCTGTTGTTGAACCCGGTAAAATTCTGCTCATGACGCCAATTCGTTCCATCACGGCGATGTGCCGCACCGGATCCGGGGCTGACAACAAGCGCATCATCTCTGATCCGACCCGTTCGGCCGAAAGCGTCTCAAGACCGTCCAGATTCTCCGCAACAGCTGCGAGGGCATCAGGGTCAAACCCATGGCCGTGACGTTCATAGAACGCACTGAATCGAAAGAACCGCAGGATACGAAGATAATCTTCGCGGATGCGTTGGCCGGGATCGTCGATAAAGCGCACGCGCCCCTCTCGGGCGTCTTGCAATCCATTCATCGGATCATAAACAACACCACGACGATCTGCATAAAGTGCGTTCAGGGTGAAATCGCGCCGCGCGGCATCTTGGGCCATATCCTGTGAGAATGCGACGACAGCGCGGCGGCCATCTGTTGCAACATCGCGGCGAAAGGTGGTCACTTCAAACGGCGTTCCATCCACAACAACTGTCACTGTTCCGTGGTCAAAACCCGTCGGAATCGCACGCAGGTTAGCAACCTTCGCCAGATCCATTACAGCCTGTGGTGCGGCTGTTGTTGCGATATCCACATCTGATGGGGGGTACCCCATAACAGCATTGCGCACACAGCCGCCTACGAAATATGCGCGGTGCCCTGCATCTTCGAACATCGCACACAGCTTTTGCCCAGCTGGATCAGCCAGAAAGGGTATATCAGCGCTTAGCCTGAGGGTATCGCGTCGGTCCATGCGCGCAGTATACGCGCGGTCGCACCCCAGATGTAATAGGGACCATAAGGAACCGCATAGTATGAACGACGCACACCGCGCCAATGACGCGATTCCACCACATATTGTTTAACATTCAGAACATGGGCCAAAGGAACGCGAAACACCTCGGCAACTTCGCCCTCTTCGGCCTGCACTTCGAATTCTTGGGTGATCAACGCCAGAACAGGTGTAACAGAAAAGCCCGTGACTGTCTCATGTGTCGCTAAAGTACCAAGGATTTCCACGTGCTGCGTCGGCAGGCCAATTTCTTCGTTCGCCTCGCGCAGGGCTGTTGCAATCAGATCGGCATCAGAACCATCCTTTTTGCCGCCTGGAAAAGCGATTTGACCCGGATGATGCTTGAGCGCCGACGACCGCTTTGTCAGGATTAATTCAAATCCACCGTCCCCCTCGATGATCGGGACAAGAACCGCTGCCTCTCGTAATTTGCGATTTGGCGCAAGAATAACATCCGAATTCAAGTCAAAGTCTGATGAGCCGACCCGGGTCTGCCCCAATGCAGCCCGCGTCATTGAAAGTAAATCACTCACCCGGCTACGCTTCCGCCTCAAACCCGACGGTCTTGGGATCAAGATCGTAATGAGCGCCACAAAACTGACAATCTGCTGTCACCCGTCCATCATCCGTGGTCATTGTTTCGATATCCTTGGCCGAATAAATTGACAGGCTTTGGCGTACACGGGCCTCAGAACAGGTGCACCCAAATTTCACCTGCTGCGGTTCGAACACGCGAGGCGTTTCTTCGTGGAACAATCGCAGCAAAAGATCGCTGGGCGACAGTTGCGGCCCAATGAGCTCGAGCTCTTCGACCGTATCAAGAAGGATATTAACCCGATCCCAATTGTCTGACTGGTCACCATCCAACAAGTCGTCAGCCTTGAGAACTTCGCCTGTGCCTTCACCTGACGCCAGTAGCGGGGACGCCTTCGGCATGTGTTGCAACATCACCCCACCAGCACGCCAGTGCTCGTCCACACCTGGCTCTATGGATTTACCAAAGCTCAATTGGAAGCGCGTTGGCAATTGTTCGGACTGCGCAAAATATGCCTCTGCGCACGATGACAGCGAATTTCCTTCTAGTGGGGTTATGCCCTGATAAGGCTTGGTTCCTTCGCCCTGATCGATCATGACTGCAAAATATCCATCGCCAAGCTGCTCAAACGGGACATCGCCCTGCAGTCTGTCCGCATCATAGCTGGCGTAGGCACGCACGCGTGCCGCATCTCCTTCGTCATCGGGGCCATAGTAATCCGTTGCGATCATGCGTACCGGGCCGTTGGTCTGGACTTGCAGCGACAACTTCCAGCGCAGCTTGATCGTTTGACCAATCAATGCAGTCAGCAGTGCCATTTCGGCCACCAACGCTTCGACCAGTGAAGGATAATCATGTTGTTTGAGAATGCCGTTCAAAACTCCGTCAAGACGCGCCACGCGCCCACGGATATCCGACGCATCAAGTTGAAAGGGCAGGACCGTATCATCCCACGCAAGTTGCGAACCGAGTATCATTAGGGTTTCCTTTAGCGCCGGTGCTTGCCATATTGTGCCTATATAGGCCCATGGTTAAAAACTGAAAGAGGGGTTGCATGATCCGTAGGATCGGCCAGCCGCCCATAGCCGGGCGTTCTTACACCCTAAGGGCTGGCGCATATGCCATTCTGCCGAGAAAAGGTCAGTTGCTGCTGACATGCCAATCCGACCAAAAGCCCGACATTCAGTTGCCAGGCGGCGGAATTGATCCCGGCGAGTCGCCACTGAGCGCGCTGCATCGAGAGGTTATCGAGGAAACGGGTTGGCGAATTTCCCGACCAATTAGGCTGGGCGCATTCCGGCGTTTTACCTACATGCCTGAATATGATCTCTGGGCCGAAAAACTATGCCACATTTATTTGGCAATGCCTGCGCGACGACTGTCTAAACCGATAGAGCCCGACCACCAGGTCTTGTGGTTGAGCCCAGAGGATGCAGTCCGTTTGCTCGGAAATGATGGTGACAGAATGTTTGTTGCGCGCCATCTCGTTTAGGAGCTTTTGACGTTCAAGATTTTCAAATCAGGTGGCTTTACTTCAAGGTTTCAAACACAGAAATTAAATCTGAGGTTCCCCGCGACGCTCGACGGTGGAACATACAAATGGCGCCACCTGATCAAACACTACTTTGTGAAGCCTGAGGAAAACAAAGGGATAGCCATGCATTCGTATTAAACAGATCAGCGTTTCAAAGGATTAGTATCTGTTGCTGCGGTTGCAAGACCGGTGAACTTCAACAGCCTCAGTAATGCAACTCAGACGAACCTCTCCTTCCCTGCCTAATTTAATAGGATGTTAGCGAACAACAGAAAGTTCTGCCGGTGACCAAGCAGCCGACTTTCCCGACCTGAGTGACGCGGTGCGAGATGCTTCGCAAGCGTTCGTTGAACCCGATCTAAGGTCTGTGTGGGCTAGGTCTAAGTGTCCATCAAAGATGTTGGACACTATGGCGCACTTTATGGTCAGATGTGGGATGCGGTTTGGGTCTGATGAGAAGAAGCATAAGCTTCGCGCGCGAACAAGGGCCCCGAGTGCACCGATTGGGCAGGCTGCCCGCCGGTATGCGGTGAATGTCTATTGCGGATTCAACAACGTATTCGGCTGACTATAAGGTCAGTGAGAAGTCTTGCATGAGGCATGTCCCTCTCTCGCCGACTGCAAGCAACACAGCCTGGCAACGAGACGCATGTTCATGGTTGTCTTTGCTGTCCAAGGTTCGGGCATCCTCGAAAAGGCTATCAAACGGATCGCCGAACTCTATACCATGAGAAAAAAGCATGGGGCAAACCGCCTGAAGAATGAGGCGCGCTGCAGAGGACAAACGCCAAACCGGTCTTCAATGATCTGGAAGAATGATTGCACGCACAGCGACTGAAGGTTTTTGGAAAATCATCCTTCACTCCGGTCATTCGACACACTCTGGGACGCCTCTCAAAGATGATTCCATGTCATGAAAACGGCTCTCTGAAGCTGAAACAAAAACACAGCAAAGTGAGCGGCCAAGCAAATGGTCATTGGCTGGAAAAACTTGATGCTTGCTGGATCTCAAGGTGGCGAAAAAGCCATTGCAGTTTCCTAAAGCCTGATGAAAACTACCGAAGGCAGCAAAGTTTATCCACCGGCCTGCCTCACTTGGATTCTGGGCCGCATCGCGGGTAATCGGATCAGCCAGCTCGACGCTATTATACCTAACGTTACGTAGCAGAAGCAGCGTAATCGGGAACAAGGGCGCGCGCTAACAGCAGAGCAAAAGCATTAACGCTATGAACGCTAAAACGTATGGCTCGCAAGAAATGCGGCGTTAACCCTGGCTCTAAAGAGGGGATTTCAAGAACGCCGGCGTATCCGATCCTTTTGCTAAAAACGCCTTGGCTGTGTCCAACGCTTCACGGATGGTCACATCCATATCTAGATAGCGATAGGTGCCTAATCGACCTACAAAAGTCACGCCGCTTTCTTTTTCTGCAAGGGCAACATAGTCGGATAACAGCGCTTTTTCCGCCACTTGACGTATCGGGTAGTAAGGGATGTCGTCAGGTTCGGCCAAGCGCGAGAATTCGCGGTACAACACCGATGCTTCACGGCTTTCCCAAGGACTGAAGTGTTTGTGTTCAGTTATGCGGGTATAGGGCACGGATTCTTCGCCGTAGTTCATAACTGCGCAGCCCTGATAATCGCCATCATATCTGAATTGCTCGAAATCTAACGTGCGGTACCCCAAACGTCCCAGCTCAAAATCAAACCAGCCATCCAGTGGTCCGGCATAGAATACATGGTCATACTTACTGGTCAGATCACGGGTAAAGTGCGTGTTCAAATGTACGGTGATCGACGGATGATCCAGAATGCGCTCAACCATGGCGGTATAGCCGTTCTCCGGCATACCTTGGAATTTATGAAAAAAATAATTATCGTCATAGTTGAACCGTACCGGCAGACGTTTCAGGATCGACGCCGGAAGTTCAGAGGGCTGCACACCCCATTGTTTGATCGTATAGCCCTTGAAAAACGCCTCATAAAAGTCTTTACCCACAAAGCGTTGCGCCTGTTCCTCAAAGGTTTGCGGATCTGTGATGGTGGTGTCGGCTTGCTCTTCGATGAACGCCTTGGCCTCATCGGGGCGCATGGTCTTTTTGTAGTACTGATTAATCGTATGCAAGTTGATCGGCAGCGAAAACACCTGCCCCTTGGAGGTAATTTTTACCCGGTTCTTATAGGGTAGGAATGTCTCAAAGCTGTTGACATAGTTCCAGACTTCTTCGTCGTCGGTGTGGAAAATATGGGGGCCGTAAACATGTACCATCACGTCAGAATGTTTATCACGGGCGGTGTGACAATTCCCACCAATATGGTTCCGGCTTTCAACAATTGTAATCTGGTGACCTGCTTCGGCCAGTTTACGGCCAATTACAACTCCAGAGAGCCCCGCGCCAACAAGAAGAATATGCATATTAAAAAAAACTCCAGCCAGTACTGGCACTTTTTGCCATACCGGCCACACAACCGCAAATTGAAAAAATCAGTCCATAATATAATCGGCAAATATAATACGACAAATTTCGAAATCCAACCACTGGATTTCAATCCGTATCGATATGCGCTATTCTACCGATCGGCACTGAGTTTTCTACAGCCGCGACCAAATTGTTTGATCGACTGAGTTCTGCTACGCGGTGGTGCAAGGCGAGATGCGATTCCTAATCCAAGCCATCTGACGCTGCGTATCTCGTGATCAAGACCTTGTGTGAAATAATTCCGTCTTTTAACACCAATGTACGGCTTGGCCAAAATGCGTCAGGAATAGTTTGTAAAGCGCGAAGGGCGCAAAGAGATGCGCCCGGCTCTTGACCAGCATCCATTTCCGAGTTTTTACGAAGCCGAACTGGCGCTTGAAGATCCGGACCAAACCTCAACCCTAGCCCAGACTTTCGCAATGGTCCGATTAATTTGTTCGCCGAGCTCATCCACCTCACCGCCCTTGAGGGCATTGCACATGACACCTCAGAAGGTGTGGCTGTTCTTTTCATAGACTGCTTTTTGATGCGGCGTAAGCTGACCGCATGAAGCGGAGCCTGACTAAAATCATCATCCGCCAATCAGGCGACCCAAACAGCTTAAAATCGGTGAAAAGATTGCCTTTTAAGCCTCAAGCCGGAACGTTGGCGCAGCCGAAAACACTTGCCAGAAGTTCCTGAAACGTTGCGTTTCAATCAAATAGGCGTGGATAATCAGCCCTGCAATAGTTCAAATTCATGCACCCCTGCTTCAGCTGTCATAGTTGGAGCCTTCTTCGTTTAAAATAGACTTAAGCTCGGACAGATGACGTTCGTCTTGTTCGGGGTACTCTTCGATCTCTTGCGCTGTTTTCGCAGCGATGTCGTCGGGGATGAACCGGAGGGGCTTGCCCGTTTGCAGTGCCAACAGATAGGTCTGGCACGCGCGTTCGAAATAAAACATCCGGTTGAAAGTTTGCGCCACCGTGTCGCCCAGTACCATGATGCCGTGATTGCCCATCACCATGACCTTTTTGCGCGGATCATCAAACAGCTTGGCACAACGCTCTCCTTCTTCTTCGAACGCCAGTCCACCATATTCACTGTCCACGACAACCCGGTCAAAGAACATGCATCCGTTCTGATCTACTGGTGGTAATGTGCTATCGGCCAATGCCGCCAGCGCTGTCGCATAGGGCGAATGCACGTGCATTGCACAACGCGCATGGGCGCAATAACGATGCATACCGCCATGCAGCCCCCAGGCGGTGGGGTCTGGCGCATCGGGCCCTTCCATGCTGGTCGGGTCGTTGGCATCGACGACGATAAGGTCACTGGCTTTGATCCGCGAAAAATGCATCTGGTTCGGGTTCATAAGAAACTTGGTGCCATCCTCGTTGATGGCCAGCGAAAAGTGGTTCGCCACGGCCTCGTGCATGTTCAGGCGTACGGTCCAGCGGAAAGCCGCGGCAAGGTCCACGCGTTCTTGCCAGTGGTCCATGTTGGGGCGCAGTTCTGTGACGGTCATTTCAAATCTCCATTTCACTTTGGCAAACTTTGCACGGGGCATGCAGGCCGGATCAACTAAAAACTACTCTGACCGCTAAGCCTCAGCGTTTAACACAGCGCTTGACATGGATTTCTGACAGCATGGCAACAAAGCTGTCTTAAGGTCACGATGACAACCCAAGCGCTTATTTCGCGCGCGATGGCACCCAGACATATCCGTTTTCACATAGGAAAGACGTCTGCGTAAGCCCGTGGGGCTTGTCGCGCGGCGGAGCGAGGATCGTCATACCATGTGCTTCGGCCCGCGCCGTCGCGTCGTCGGGGTCTGTGTCATACAAACGCAGTTCGATTCCAGCGCCACGCGGAGGGGTCTCGGGCAGCAACCCCAACAGAGGATGCGAATGATAGGTCCCGTCGCTGTGCAACTGAAAGACCTGACGGCCATAGGTCATGATGGCAAAATCCTGGGTCGGCTGATGGGCGGTCATGCCGAACACCGCCTCAAGAAAGGCGGCTTCGGTGGGCACGTCGCGCACCAAAAGGTTCAGCCCAATACCGCGCAAAGACCGCCCAAACGCATCAGCACCCATCGTCTCGTAGTCCATAAGGTCAGATTTGATGATCTATTGTTCGCCGTCAACTCTGCTGCGTTTGCTGATCGGGTTTTCTTTTTGTCGGCCATCAATTGCCGAGTTGCGGGTCAGTTTCAAAACAACGCATGCCAGCCCTTGCGCAGGCTTTGGTTTTTTGATCCAACAGGATATGGAACATGCCCTTTTCCCATCTTGGCCCGCCACCGCCCCAGCCCTCATCGATGTTGCTGCGGGTCGCGCACCTGCGGATACCGTCATACGCGGCGGTGTCTGGGTCAACGTCCACACGCGCGAGGCGCTGCCAAATCACGACATTGCAATCAAACATGGACGCGTTGCCTGTGTGGTGCCTAATGCAAGCCACTGCATTGGTCCCAAGACCGAAATTATCGATGCCAACGGGAGATATATGATCCCAGGCCTGTGTGATGGTCACATGCACATCGAAAGCGGCATGCTCACACCTGCGGAATTTGCCGCCGCCGTTATTCCACACGGCACCACCAGCATGTTCACAGACCCCCACGAGATCGCCAATGTCCTTGGCTTGGCGGGCGTGCGATTGATGCATGACGAAGCCTTGATGCAGCCCGTAAACATCTGGACGCAAATGCCATCCTGTGCGCCATCCGCGCCCGGCATGGAGACCACAGGCTACGAGATCAGCGCCGAAGACGTCGCCGAAGCGATGACATGGCCCGGCATCATCGGACTGGGCGAAATGATGAACTTTCCCGGTGTAGCAGCAGCTGATCCGCAGATGTTGGCCGAAATCGCGGCGACGCAGCATGCGGGCAAGACTGTGGGTGGGCACTATGCTTCTCCCGACCTTGGTCGGGATTTTGCAGCTTATGTGGCGGGTGGGCCCGCCGATGATCACGAAGGCACCAGCGAGGCCGACGCCATTGCCCGTATGCGGCAAGGTATGCGATCAATGATCCGGCTGGGCAGCGCATGGTTTGACGTTGAAAGCCAGATCACTGCGATTACGGAAAAGGGCCTTGATCCACGCAATATGATCCTTTGCACGGATGACTGTCATTCCGGCACTCTGGTCAATGACGGACACATGAATCGCGTGGTCCGCCATGCCATCGATTGTGGCTGCGATCCACTTGTTGCACTGCAGATGGCAACCCTCAATACTGCGACACATTTCGGGTTGGAGCGCGAGGTTGGTTCGATCACACCAGGGCGCAGGGCGGATATCATCCTGACATCTGATTTACGCGCTCTGCCGATTGAACAGGTCATCGCACGTGGCCAGACCGTCGCTAAAAACGGTGTTCTAACTGCAACCTGCCCGCATCTTGACTGGCCCGATGCCGTCCGTTCAACTGTGCACCTTGGCAAGACACTATCGGCCGACGATTTCACGATCCATGCCCCCGAAGGACGCAATTCCGTAACCGCAAATGTAATTGGCGTCGTCGAAAACCAAGCTCCGACAAAGGCGCTGAAACGTGACCTACCGGTGACAAATGGAAAGGTCGAAAACCACGGCGATACCTGCCAGATTGCACTGGTCGAACGGCATCAGGCAACGGGCGGCGTGACCAACGCTTTGGTTGCAGGATTCGGCTATGAAGGCCCAATGGCCATGGCCTCGACCGTCGCGCATGACAGCCACCATATGATCGTCGTAGGCACGGATCGGACGCAGATGGCACTGGCCGCAAATCGACTGGCAGAGGTAGGCGGCGGCATCACCATCTGGCGGGGCGGAAGCGAACTAGCATTGGTCGAATTGCCCATTGCAGGCCTGATGTCGGATAGTCCAGCACATGACGTCGCCGCATCGGCAGACCGCATGGTGCAGGCCATGGTCGACTGCGGCTGCACTTTGAACAATGCCTATATGCAACACTCTTTGCTGGCGCTTGTCGTGATCCCCGAGTTGCGGATCTCTGATCTGGGATTGGTGGATGTCCGCAATTTCGAGTTTATTCCGGTGCTGGAGCCGACCACATGAAGATGCTTACTCCTGACATGCGCAAACACCGTGTGTTTCATGACCCGCAAGAAGCTGTCGCGCAGTTGATCACGCTTTATGATGAAGCAGTAGAATTTCTGTGCCATCAGTTCATGACTACCATGAGCGACGGCGCACCCGAAGGGCGGATCCGGGCCTTTTATCCTGAAATCCGTTTTACAACGTCAAGCTATGCCCAGGTCGACACGCGGCTGAGTTTTGGTCACGTGTCCACTCCGGGCACCTATGCAACAACAGTGACGCGGCCCAATTTATTTGCAAGTTACCTGATCCAGCAAATTGGCCTGCTGATCACCAATCACGATCAGCCGGTCGAGATCGGCTATTCCAACACGCCGATGCCTGTGCATTTCGCCGTGGCCAATCGCCCAGATATCACAGTGCCGCAACAGGGCGCTGCCGATTTCACCCTGCGAGACGTGTTTGACGTGCCCGACCTT
>Ga0206126_10006044_pt1 | contig 10865 bp, 9 predicted proteins | sample Helgoland_Spring_5_FD_148621 | JGI IMG/M metagenome (GOLD analysis project Ga0206126, IMG submission 148621) | Pelagic subsurface seawater microbial communities from Kabeltonne, Helgoland, North Sea - Helgoland_Spring_Bloom_20160412_1 | ecosystem: Environmental > Aquatic > Marine > Epipelagic ...
GCAGAAAGAACTCCCGCTGTTGCTTTTCGATATCAGTCTTGACCCTGCTTTGGATGTCGTTCTTGAGTTCAAGTACTTGAAGTTCCTCTCCCAAGAGCTCCATGACTTGTTCCACACGGGCTTTGAGGCCCGGTACTTCGAGTAGATTTTGCTTCTGCGCCTTCTCGGCGTTCATGTTCGAAGCGATGAAGTGCACCAAAAACCTCAGGGAGTCAATGTTTTTGATGGCAATGGCGGCCTCGGATGGAATGTTAGGGCTGTGTTGGATGACCTCCATGCTCATCTCCTGAAGACTCTGTTGAAGTGCCTCGCGCTCCTTGTCGTTCCACTCGTCTTCTTCGTCTGAAAAAGGAGTGACCTTGGCCTTCATGTAGGGCTCGGTTTCGATCACTTCTCCTCTGCGACAACGCTTCTTTCCTTGAATGATAACCGTATTGGATCCGTCGGGCATCCGCAACATTTTCATGATGCTCGCTACAGTGCCCACTTCGTGCAAGTCGGTGCTTTCTGGATTTTCAATTTCCCCATCCAATTGGGTCATGACGCCAATGTCGAGTCCGCCTTTGTGGGCTTCCTTCAGGAGACGCAAGCTCTGGTCTCTCCCCACATTAATGGGAAGGACGACCCCCGGAAACAACACAGTATTGCGCAACGGTAAGATGGGGAGGACCTCAGGGGTGTCCTCGCGCTCCATGGCAGCTTCATCTTCCGAACTCAGGAGCGGAATGCTGACGTGGTCTTCCGAGTCGTCACTGAAGAGCTGGGGGAACGGTTGATTTTCTTGCATTGTTGAGCGGGTGGCTAAAACCGGGCCACAGGGCCGGAACAAAAGGGGAGGGGGTCAAGTTGGCAGGGATTCAGTTCCCAGTTGCGCGAGCAGCATGCAATTGTGACAGCCTGTCACGTTGCGTTTGGGTCAAAGACAACCCGCGTCGGGCCATGACTTTGTCTGCTGTAGCGAGCATGCGGCTGAGGTCTTGAACTTCCATAGTGGCAGACCGTGCGTTGTACCAACTAAATGCCGGCAGGTGTTTGGGCGGAAAACCAGCATCAAAAATGGCGCTGGCTGGGTCGACTACAGTCCCCGTATTAAAAGTGGTTCCAATGCCACATTTGCTGTGGTCTCCCATGAGTAGGCCGCAGAATTGCAAGCCTGTCCCTTGAAGACGTTGACTTTGCGCATCCCACTGTCTCACTTCACCATAGGTGTTCTTGAGGTTGCTGGATTCGGTGCCGGCTCCCAAGTTGCACCAACGGCCGATGACGCTGTTGCCTAGAAATCCGTCGTGGGCTTTGTTGGCCCAGCCTTGGAAATTCACATTAGAAACTTCTCCTCCCACTTTGCAATGAGGGCCAATGACAGTAGCGCCTGAGATGCGTCCGGCCATGCGAACAGTAGCACCTTCGCAAACGACCAATGGTCCTTTCAGGTGGGCTCCGGCTTCAATCACTGCACCAGGGCCTACGATAACAGGTCCATGTTCTACATCCACCGTAGCGGCCTTGATGACGGCAGAGGGGTGCACCAAAAAGGAAGCAGACGGTCCGAAAATGGCAGTAGAACTTGATGGGCCGAAAGGCTCAAGTGACCATTCAGACCTCAGCAAGTGGACGTCCTTTGAGATTTGCTCCTCTAACAGGCCAAACAATTCATTGGCGTTGTGGAGCAATTGCTGGGGGGTTGAAGCTTCTACAGAAACGGCGCTTGAAGGAGGTTGGTTTTCGAACAACGCCAGTACATCATCTCCCTGTACCAATTGCTGTCCCGGTTGAAGAGCCCGAAGCAAATCGATCGAACTTTCTGAGGGAACCCACCGTGCATTCACCTGAAGGGCTGCAGAGGAATGGTCCATTTCACCGAATAAGGGAAGCAAAAGGTGCCACCGCTCGTGTTGTGTGAATGCGCCAAAACGGACGCCTTCCACACCGTCAATCAGGTGGAAAGGGTGCAGTTGAATGCAGCGACCGTCTTCGAAAAGTTGGATTGTGGGCATAGGGGCTAGGTCTAGGGGCCTGTCAAAACTAAGGTCCGCACCATCTTGTTGGTGAACAAACGCAGCTTCTGTGTGTTTGTCTAACGTGACCGCATCAGTGCAGGAATTTTCCATCAAGGACCTCGAACATTTCACGGGGATCAAAGCCCATACCATTCGTGCTTGGGAACAGCGCTATGGTTTGTTGAGTCCGAGACGGACTTCTACCAACATTCGCTTCTACACTTCGGAGGACTTGAAGCTCCTGCTGAATGTGGGGTTGCTGAATCAAAATGGCCACAAGATTTCGAAAATCGCCTCCATGGAGGAGAGGGAAATCAAAGCGGCCATCAGCAGCTTGGGTACAACGGGAACAAGCGAAGACCATTGGATGGGAATGCTGAAAATCAGCATGCTCAACTTTGATGAGCAATTGTTTCGAAGCGTTTCAAAAACCTACGAGGATCAATGCGGGTTGAGCGATTTAATGCTCAAGCTGTACCTCCCTTTTATGGGGGAAATTGGCATGCTGTGGCTCACGAGTGCCATTTGTCCTGCCCATGAACACTTCGTGAGCAACCTGATTCGCCAGCGGTTGTTCCGGGCTGTGGATGAGCTTCCTCCAGTGGACGCTGGATATGACGATGACGTGTTTGCCCTGTTCCTTCCAGAACGTGAGATTCACGACATCAGCTTGATGATGGTGCATTTCTTACTGCGAAAAGCAGGATATAGGAGTTTGTTCCTGGGACAATCGGTGCCCCTTGAAGACCTGGTTCAGATGTCTACCCAGTTCCCCGCCTTGAAATGTGTGGCGTACTGCACGACGTTTCCGGCAGAGAATGGTGTTCCCGACTACTTGCGTCGGGTACTGAGAGAGTCTTCGGGAACCCAGTTGAAGTTCCATTTGGCAGGCCGTGTGTTTGCGAATGTGGACACTCCAGACCCGAGCATCCAGCTCCATGGCAATGGGCAATCCTTGATCGGAGCGCTGCTGAGCACCTGATCCTCCCAACATTTTGACATGTGTTTTGTAGACCCATTGGGGTCTGCGATTAAACGTTTTGCCTGGAAACAGCGGATTTGAGGCATTTTGTTCATCAATTATTCAAAAAAGTTGAACAGAATATTGCGGAGATGAAGATTCTGTTTAATCTTTGGGCCACAACATTGAACACATGTCCACGATTGAATTCAACAACCTCCTGACTTCGCACCAGGATTTCCTTTCAGGTTTTGCAATGGGATTCACCCGAGATCGTGAGGATGCCAATGATTTGGTGCAAGAGACTTTTGTCAAGGCACTTCGCTACAAGAACAACTTCAGAGAGGGAACCAACATCAAGGGATGGTTGTACACCATCATGCGGAACATCTTCATCAACAACTACAAGAAGAAGCGGTTCCAGAACACCATCGTCGACCAGACAGAGAATCAATTTTTCCTGAATTCAGGACAGGACTACCACCATGATTCGGTGACGTCCTTGATCAACATTGATGACATCCAGTCGGCCATCTCAAGGTTGAAGTATGATTTCCGCCGTCCTTTTTCAATGTTTCTTGATGGTTTTCACTACGATGAAATCGCCGAAGAATTGGGCATTCCAATGGGAACGGTAAAGAGTAGAATCTTCCATGCGCGGAAGCGTCTAAGAGAAGAGCTTTCAGAGTTCGCGGTAAGCTGAACCGGCAATACCCGAAGCTCCGAGAGGAAAATGTTGTTGAAGAAGGCGAAAGGTGCGCAACCTTTCGCCTTTTTTGTCGTCCTATCCTCGGTACATTGCGTTTATCATGATTGAATCTGTGCGATCCTTTTTTTCATGTGTTCCTGGGGCGGTTTTGGCAGCAACGCTGACGCTCATGGGTTCATCTGTTTCAGCTCAACTAGAGGTAAACAGCACGCTCACTCCTGACCAGTACGTCAACGATGTTCTGTTGGGGACAGGAGTGGAGGCTACAAACGTTCAGTTTACAGGGAGCCCAGTGCAAATTGGGCAGATTACCGGATTCGATCCGACCGAGTTCCCAATCACAGCAGGTCTCATACTCTCCACTGAAGTGGCCAACAATCCAGCCAACATTGACGATGGTTGTATGGACGATTTTATCGACGATGGACTCGAGGTGTCCGGCGATCCCGACCTATTGAACATTGCCAACAGCGTTCCTCCTCTTATCGGCCAGAACTTCAACGTGAACAGCGTCAATGATATTTGCGCCATTGAGTTCGATTTCGTGGCGACGGGGGACACCATCAAATTCAACTATGTTTTTGGCTCCGACGAGTATCTAGCCTGGGTCAACAGTCAATACAATGACATTTTTGGTTTTTTCCTGAGCGGTCCTGGCATCAATGGGCCTTACGCAGACAACGCCGTTAACTTGGCGGAAGTTCCCGGTTCAGACCCACAACTGGCCATTACAATCAGTTCGGTGAACGATGTCACCAATTCAGCATACTACATCGACAACCCTGCCAATGAGGTGTTGTGCCAAAATGGTTACACGGTAAAGCTCACTGCCGAAAGTGTGGTGGAGTGCGGAGAAACATACCACATTCGTTTGGCCATTGCCGATGGCTCCGATACGGCACTTGAATCATTTGTGATTTTGGAATCAGGTTCTTTTGAGTCTAACTCTGTGGTGGAGGTCAATCTCAACATCAACGTTGGAGGAGACCTGAATACGGTCAACCCGGTCATTTTTGAAGACTGTGGTGAGGCGGTCCTCACTTTTACCCGTCCAATAGAAACCATCATCGACATTGAGGAGATGGTGATCATTGATTACAGTGCCAGCACCGCGACCAATGGGGTGGACTTTACATTGCTCCCGGACACCGTGTTTTTCCCGCCTTTTGTTTCGGTACAAGAGTTTCCACTGGACGCTTTTGAAGACGGCCTTGCGGAAGGGTCTGAATCTGTAGTGATGGAAATCCTCAATTTGGCTGCTTGCAATGGAGGCGGATTGACGAGCTATTTCGAATTCGACATCATTGATGAACCGGACCCTCTGGAGGTTGATGGTTTTGATACGGAGCTGTGCGTGGGTGATTCTGTAGAGCTTGAGCCCATTGTAACGGGTGGGTACGGCAACTACGTCTACAGTTGGGACTGTGAGCCAGGAATCGACACCAGTGCCATCAATTACATTCCTGTCGCTGCGGGAGTGTATGACTGCATCGTCACAGTCAGTGACACCTGCGGAATGCCATCAGATGACGGTCTCTTTGAAATCACTGTGGAAGAGTACCCTGAATTGACCGCAGAAATTTTGGGGGGCGATGTGGTGCTGTCTTGCAATGGGTTTGAGGAAATCTTTGCTGTAGCAGATGGCGGCAATCCACCTTACACTTATTCATGGGAGCTTCAAGATGGACTTCCGGCCTTCGGTTACGGCAACTCCTTCTTTTTGTCGACTTGGTTGAATGCTTCTGAAGTTCATGTTATCGTAGAAGACGCCTGTGGGCTTACAGCGGAAGCGATGGTGAATGTGAGCATTGACGTGCCTGAATTGATCGTCGAATTGGATGCCAACTACGAAGTCAGTTGCAACGTTCCCTTCACCATCACCCCCGATTGGTCTGGAGGAGAGCCCTACTTCAATTTCGCTTGGTTAGAAGGCTTCTCCTTTTTGGGTTTCAATCAAACATTGAGCTGGACAACCGACACAGACATGTCCATCACGCTCGAAGTGAGCGATGGTTGCGGTCAGTTTGTAACCGCGGAAACTGAAATCACGGTGGTGAGCCCCGCATTGGAGGTCACATTGCCCGACACTTTGGTCGGGCCTTGCACGGAGTCTTTTGAGCTTGTGCCTGTGATCGATGGGGGCAGTGGCGTATACACTTATCAATGGAGCCAGAATTTCAATCCCGTCGCAGACAGCGAGACCTACATCTATGACAGCGGGCTCTCTACGTCATTTACTGTGGATGTCACGGACAATTGTCAGTCTACAGGGAGTGCTTCGACTACGATTGACATTCAAAATCCGGCATTGTTTGTTGACTTACAGGATACCATCGACGCATCCTGCGTAGACAATACGGTCATTGCCGTAGACATATTAAGTGGCGCAGGAGACTACACCTACACATGGAGCGTAGGTGGATTGCCTTACGGAGGAAGTGACCCCCAGATCACGGTACAAAGTTTTGTGACCACTCCGATCAATGTCGAGGTGTTCGATGGTTGTGGTGGAGAAGACGAGACCGATGCGCTGTTGGTCATTCCCGATATTCCCATGACATTGTCTGTGAGCAATGACACGGTCATTTGTCGCGGAGAGGCCCTGTCCCTCTCGGCTTTGGCTAGTGGGGGTGAAGGAGGTTTTGTCTACAATTGGTCGAGTATTCCAGCATTTGGAGATGACCAATACGTGGCTCCGAGCAATTCATACAGCTACCCTGTAGAGGTCACGGACATCTGTGGTGAGACCATCACGGAAACAGTACAAGTGGAAGTGCAGTACATCTACAGTGACTTCTATACCAGTTACTTGTCCGACACACGCATTGAGTTCATTGCTACGCCGGACCCTCCCTGTTCCTCTTGTGAATTCGATTGGAATTTTGGGGATGGTTCATTCTCAGAAGAGATGAGTCCTACTCACGAATATGATGGGCTAGGGGATTATTATGCGCAGCTGACCGTCACCAATCCATTGGGTTGTCGCGACAGTGCGTACACGTTGGTGGAGGGCCCCGTGATGGTCTACATCCCGAACGCCTTTACGCCCAACAACGACGGCATCAATGACGGTTTCCAGGTGGTCATTTCGGACGTGGTTTACTACGAGATCAACATCTTCAACCGCTGGGGCGAAGAGGTATACTACAGCAATGATCCAGACGAAGTGTGGTTGGGCAATGTCAAGGGGGGAGATTACTATGCTCCAACCGGCTTATACAATTACCGCTTGCGTTGGAAAGGGTCCAGAACCGATGCGGAAGAGCTCTCCGGGACCATTGAGTTGATGCGCTAACATTCAGCAGAAGTAAGCGGTGTGCCCTACCTACTTTTGGGCATGACCAATTCGAAGCAATTCCGAGGGGCATTTATCACCGTCACTTCGCTGTTCTTTATGTGGGGTTTCATCACCGTTTTGGTGGATGCCCTCATTCCAAGGCTCAAAGATGTTTTTGAATTGACCTACCTGCAGGCTGGATTGGTCCAGTTTGCTTGGTTCACGGCCTATGGTGTGATTTCCATCCCAGGGGGAAGGATGATCAAACGCATCGGCTACAAGAATGGAATCATGGCGGGATTGTCATTGGCTGCCATTGGGTGCCTCATCTTTTATCCGGCCGCTTCAACGCGTTTGTTTCCTTTGTTTTTGCTGGCCCTTTTTGTGGTCGCATCGGGGATTACCATTCTACAAGTAGCCGCAAACCCCTATATCTCTGTACTGGGGTCAGAAGAGGGAGCTTCAAGCCGATTGAACCTTGCTCAGGCCTTTAACTCTTTGGGAACAACCATAGCGCCCATCATTAGTGCCGGCTATCTTTTGGGAGACGCGGTCAAAACAGGAGATGAGCAAGCTTCGATGACCTCGGCAGCTTTGGAACTCTATCGGTCGGCCGAAGCTGGAGCAGTTCAGGGGCCCTTTGTCATCTTGGCGGTCGCATTTTTAATGTTGGCCTTTGTCATTCGCAAGGTTGCTCTTCCTCGCATTCTCGAAGGAGGGGGAGAGGAAGGAAGCCTTTCGGCGTTGTTTGCGAACCGGCGTCTCATGGCTGGTGCCGCAGGGATCTTTGTCTACGTTGGCGCGGAGGTGGCCCTGGGCAGTTACATGGTCAATTATGGCTTGAAGCTGAATGTGCATGAGCTTATGCAGTCTCATCCTTTCTTGGAGAACATGGCGGGTCTTGCCGCCTCCATTAAGGGGCAGTCGGTCATGGATTTGGACCCCAAAGGGAAATTAGGGGTGCTACTGACGTTCTATTGGGGAGGAGCCATGGTGGGGCGTTTCATTGGAGCAGGGTTGATGCAGCGCTTGAAGCCGTCTCTGCTTTTGGGTGTTTTCTCTACCGCAGCGCTGGTCTTGGTGGTGGCCAGCAGCAGTGCGACAGGCTTGTCTGCTTTGCTCATGTTGTTGGCAGTGGGCCTGTTTAATTCGATCATGTTCCCCACGATTTTCACACTGGGAATCGCTGAGTTGGGCGACGCAAAGCCTCAAGGCAGCGGAATTTTGTGTACGGCTATAGTCGGCGGAGCCGTGATTCCACCGGCTTTTGGGGCCTTGGTTGACGCCTCTGGATTTGGCCTGGCCTTGCTGTTACCGGCGCTGTGCTACGCGTATATCGCCGGCTTCGGGTTCCGTATTTCGCGGATGGCCCATTGATAATCCGGCAATCAAAAGTGTTGTAGGCTGTGAACAACGGTCTTGGAAAGTTTCACAATTGATTTTCTGAGCCTTGGAAGTCAGGTGGCTTTGCCGTTCATTCGAACTTTTACAGACCTGCGTTGTTAATGCAGCAATCGACCTGACATGGCGAAAAAGAAGAAGAAAAAGACCAAAGAGCTGCAGCCTAACATTAAAGTGAGGCTGGATGGAAGAACCGTCATCACGGTACGTGACCCAAGTAAGCTTGATTTCTGGAGAGAGAAGTACCCCAAACTAGAGATCCTCGAAGAGAATTAAGAAAAAGAGGTTGCCTCCCGTACATGGCGCTAGCAGCCCGTATGAAAAAGAGCTTCCATGAAAAAGGCCATCCTCACAGGATGGCCTTTTTCATGCTTCATGGCGTTGATCGACTCAGGCCAGTTGTGCGATGCGCTCGCTCTCGAGGTTCAATGCTTCACGCCCTTTCTTGGTCAACATGTAGCCGCTCTTATTCTGAATCATACCATCGAGATACAGGCGGGTGATGCGCTCTCCAATGCGCGCTTGACCCACGCTGAGGGTAACATCACCTTCGATGCGCTTCCAAAAGTTGCGCTCTAGTGCAGACAAACGAATGTGCTCTTGCAATTCTTTTTTGTGCTGCTGAACGATGTCGAGGATCATCAAATCGTGCTTGTCCATGAGTAGCGATGTTTCTATGCTGTATACTTTCTAGGGAATGCCCCGCTGACATCGGCAAAGTACTCTATGGCATCAATGAATAAATAATTTTTCAGGGGGCAGATATGGACAAATTGTCAACGCCACAGTCGGCTCTGTATAACACAGGTTCAATTGTTGTAACTAAACACCCGACGGATGTACGCGAGGTCACGCCGAAGGAATTTGCTGGGTGTAAATGGCGTGTTGCAGCGAATGCGCTTTTCAGGATGTGCGACTCGGACGAGTTGAATGGGAATTCCACGCGCATGCGCTTGACCAATGAGTTGCACAAGGTGCTCCGTTCTGTAGTCAACGAGGATCAAGTCGTGCAGGGGAAGTGTGGCAGGTTCTATGGACCCGAATGGATCTGCCGCCCAGATTCCTGAGAAACTCAACTTGTGTTCAACGACAGAAGTCACCCATTTCTCAGCATCCAGTCCTGGCCCCAGAATCAGTAAGGCTTGATGACCCAACCTAGGAAAAGGTCCTTCACATTTCCAACCTGTGTATCGAAGGGCTGCGGCCCGTATCCATTTCAAGGGCGCCTTCCAGCCCCAACGTCTGATGTGTTCGCCGTTTGTCTTGGCTGCTCTTGAAGAACGGCTCATGAGGGCGTCGTGAGGTTCCAGGGGCCTCGTCGGGTGGGTTTCTCCATGGCCGATTGCAACTCCTCCAAAAATGTCTGTCTTGAGATGTGGTGGGCACCCAAAGAGGCCAAGTGGGGATTCATGATTTGGCAGTCGATCCAATCGAAATTCAGTCCGCAGAGGTGATCGGCCAGTGTGATGAAGGCAGCCTTGCTTGCGTTGGACTCTTGAGCAAACATGGATTCTCCGAAAAACATGCTCCCCAGAGAAACACCGTAGAGGCCGCCTACCAATTCGCCCGCAGCATTCCATGCTTCAACGCTGTGCGCAAAACCCAGTTTGTGCAAAGCGATATAGGCTTGAATGAAATCATCGGTGATCCATGTTCCTTCTTCCGGGCGTCTCGCGCAACCATGGATGACCCCCTCAAAGTTGGTGTCGGATGTGATGGTGAACGTTTCTTTGCGCAGGACAGCACGCATGCTTTTGCTCACTTTGATGTCTTTGGGCCGCAGCGCAGCGCGGGGGTCGGGACACCACCATAACAAAGGGTCTTCGGGTGCTGACCATGGGAAGATGCCCCGCTCGTATGCGAGCAGCAGCCGATCGGGCGACAAATCGCCACCAATGGCCACTAGGCCATCCTCTCGAAACTTATCCGCTGGCGGAAACCAACACTCTGATCCCAATTGGTACACGTGATGACGAAATTAGGGCCAGCGAACCAAGCAGCACGAAGCATGACGGAGAAGGAAGCACAGGGGTCAAGTATGGATTGGAAGGCTTGGGAAGCCGCGGGCCATCCATTGCCAGGAGAACAAGCTCATGCTTCCATGATGCCCTATGCTCGGTCTTCTGCAGATGAGGCCAGGCGTAGAGGTCAAGCGGGTAAGGATTTTCGCGAAGCGGCAGTTTTGATTGGTTTGGAGGCCAATGGGACCATCACTTTAATTGAACGGACTCCAGAAAAAGGTCCCCATGGAGGTCAGATGGCTCTTCCTGGTGGTGCAAGAGAGCCTGGAGAAAGTATGGTGAATTGTGCCATTAGAGAGTGGAGGGAAGAGTTGGGGTTGCCAGAATCTTGCCGGCCCTTGCAACCGCCAGTGGCGCTGACAGAGGTTCATGTGGTTCCGAGTAATTTTATTGTCCGGCCCTTCGTAGCACCGGTTCAACTGCCGGAAATATTGGCGCCAGACCCCATCGAGGTGGCTGTGGTTCATCGCATCCAAGTCTCTGATCTTGTGGGGGCTCG
>Ga0206126_10006048_pt1 | contig 10858 bp, 6 predicted proteins | sample Helgoland_Spring_5_FD_148621 | JGI IMG/M metagenome (GOLD analysis project Ga0206126, IMG submission 148621) | Pelagic subsurface seawater microbial communities from Kabeltonne, Helgoland, North Sea - Helgoland_Spring_Bloom_20160412_1 | ecosystem: Environmental > Aquatic > Marine > Epipelagic ...
CCCGATTCTGATTGCCCTCGGACTGAAACGAAAAAGGCGGGCTCAGGCCCGCCTTTTTCATGTCCGGACGTTTCGGTCACATGCCGTTGAGCGCCTGCATGGCCGCCGTCTCGTCGCCGAAGATTTGCGTGAGCCAGATCTTGCCGTCGGCGTCAAAGTCCCAGCTCTCATAGTAGGTGATCGTGACGGCCTTGCGCTCCGTGGAATCGGTGGCTGGAATGGCCGCCTCCCAATCGAAATAAACCCGAACCGACCCGTCCGGATTCCCGGTCTGGGCGTTGACACCCGGCAGCAAGCGCAGGTCCTCGGTGAGCAGATCAAAATCATACTTTGCAAAAGCCCTGGTCCAACCGTTGACCTTGTCCTCGAGGGACGCCGGCTCAGTCTTGCCAAAGGCGGTAGGCCGCCAGCGGGCGCTGTCGGCAAAATGAGCCCGGATGGCCGGGATGTCCTCGTTGTCGAAGTCGCGGATCAGGGCGCGGGCGGTCACACAGTTCTGCTCGAACACCGCCTCCGCCTCGGAGGAACCGCCAACAGCGGACGGCGTGCAAGCCGCCAACAAGAAGGCCGGCAGAAAAAGGAAAACAAGGTGTTTCATGGGGTTTTGGGTGGGGGTGTGGTGTGAGATTGGGCAATAAAGATATTCTCAATCAAGGAGTAACCTGTGGATTCCCCTGCTGGCGACGGTGCGGACCTCAATAAATGCCAACCCGGGACGATATCTGGCAGCTCTGTCGGTCCATCGACATTGGCAGGCCACACGGTCCGCAGGACATCAAAGGCTGACGGGCATTGAAGTTTTGGCAGTGGAACAAGGTGGCCAACATGGCTACAGCTATTGAGGGTCACACGAGCTCATCCACCACGTGTTTGGCCGCCAACCACCCTGTCTGGACGGCGCCTTCCATGTAGCCCCAATAGTCGCCACTAAAGGCCTCTCCGATGAAACCAAGGTTGCGTTGAAACCCGACTTGGCGCTCCTCCTCATCGCCTTCAAAATAAAAGTGGTCGATGGCGGCGGTGTATTGCCCCCGGTCAAAGCAGGAATAACTCCCGCCATAACCAGGCTCCTGGCCCCAATTCACTGCCCAAGCAGCCCCATTGTGCTGACCTTGCAACCCTGGAAACAGCGGTTCAATGTGTCCAGCGTAGTCATCGGCCAATGACGCTGCCGCACTGGCATCTATTGCCGCCGCCGCATCGCCTCCCAACAAGAAGGTCAAGGACCCATCGCCCCCTTCAAGTGCATTGCTGTCCCAGCAGGTTTGTGGGCCTGCATTGGTCAGCACCTCCCCATCGTAACCCGCATCGCGCCATGGCGTGCCATGAAAGCCCGCAACAACCTTGGCATGCTCTCCCATGCCTGCCTCTGCGATGAAAGTCTCCAGCGAGGCGGGTAAATCCAAACCTTCGAACTGCACCTGGCGCATGGCGGGAAGCGGCATTCCAAGAAGCACAATGTCCACCTCGACAGGGTTCATGCCTTCGAACTCCAAGACAAAGCCGCGACCTTGGCCGCGCAGGCTTACAAGCCGCGCCCCCGTGATGAGCTGCCCACCTGACGTGCCTCCCAATTCGGAAACCATGGCTTGCACCAAGGCCTGGGTCCCGTCCCGAAGCTTGTATCGCTCCACGCCATCTGAGGCCGTCGAGCCGTCTTGAACTTGGGGCAAGTCTTCCACAAAGTGAAGTGCCGAAAGCCTAGACGGCGCCTGACCAAACTCGGTGAGAACGGCCACTTCGAGCACCGCCCTCAATACGCCGCCAATGCCCATTGCATCCCAATACTCCATGCACGTTAGGGCGTCTAGCTCCACCGATTTGATGTCGTAATCCGACTCCAAAGCCGCGGTGTCGGCCAACAAGGCAGGCAGAAATGGTGCTGTGGCCTCTGTCAGCCCAGCGATGGTCACCTCCTCTCCATTGAAGAGGTAGCGCATACCATCGGTCTCCAATGTCTCCAAATCATCGAGCGCCAGCCCGAAGCGATCTGCCAGGCTCAGCATCCATTCGTGCTCCTGGTCAATGAACTCTCCGCCCGCCTCAAATGTCTTTCCGGGCATCACGCCTTCAATGGTGCGCGCACGGCCACCAAAGCGGCCGGAAGCCTCGTACACCACCGGCGCCATGCCCTTGTCCTGCAACTTGAGGGCTGCGGTCAATCCTGCGAGTCCTCCGCCAACGACTGCAACGGTGGTGTTGGCCAGCCTGCGTTCTTTGCCGCAGCCGGCACTGGCCACCAATGGCAATGCTGCCAGCACCCCCATTGCCTTGAGGGCGTCGCGCCGAGGCATGGCGCACCTTTCGGATGCCTTTTCAAACGCCCGCGTCCAATGGACGCTTTCTTCGATGTTGGATTCTGCGCCTGTCCAGGCCGCTGCCCGAGCCAAAGCCCGGTGAATCCACTGCATGTGTTTGCTTTTGGCCACGTCTCAAGGTAGGCACTCACTCCCGCGCTGAGTAGCGGCCCCTTCCCCTACTTCTTCTTGCGGCGGTTGTATATCAGGAGTACGGGCAACAACAAGGCCATCACGGCAAAAATCATCATTGAATTCATAGGAGCAAGGTCTCCAACTTCTGAACGCATCCGCCGGGCGGCAACACCCGTTCATGAGCTTCGGAATGAGGAAAACCCAACTTTCATTCCCTATGAGAAGCGAGGAGGCCCATTTTCTGCGGATTTAGCGAACTTGAGGCCATGTCCCGCATCGTACTTGCCGTTTTCCTGTTTCACGCGCTGCTCGTCTCCGCCCAAGACGGCCCGTGCGGCTGGAACGGCACTTACGATCCTGCGGGCGGGACCTGTGACTGCGACGACGGCTGGATCGGAGCGAATTGCACCACCCTGGATGTGCGGCCCGCTTCTCCGGGCACAGGGTTCGCCCCGGTGCAGACCGATGCGTGGGGCGCTGCCGTGCTCAAGGATGAGGCGACCGGCCTTTACCACATGTGGGTCAGCGTCATCGATGCCCATTGCGACATCGAATACTGGGCCCGGAACTCCAAAGTCGTCCACGCGACGAGCAGCACGCCTGAAGGCCCCTACACTGCCGTCGGAGACGCCTTTCCCGTGATGGCGCACGCGGTGGATGTGAAACGGGGACCAGGAGGCAATTGGGTGGCCTTCCTCACCGCGGGGGTAACCGCAGGAGGCGCATTGGGCCCTTCCTCCTATGGCGCGCCGTGCAACTGCGACCCGGGAACGCAGCAACCCATCGGAGGATGCTTCTCGGAAAACAGCGAGGAAGCCACCGTCGTATGCACCGCATCGTCACCGTACGGCCCGTGGTCCAACCCCGTGGTCCTGCTCGACCCAACGGCTTTGCTCGACGGCATTGACGCCAACTTTTCGGCCGCGGTTGCGGAGGATGGCAGCCTGGTGGGCCTCTGGCGCACCTATCCTTCCGGCTCGCAGATGCACTGGGTCACCGCCACCAATTACCTGGACCCGGCCACCTATTCGTGGCAGGAACAGGAAACCCCGCTCTTTGCGCCGCCCCATGACGGACTGACGAGCGAAGGCGTAGAGGACCCGTTTGTGTGGTACGATGCGGGGCGGGGGGCTTGGCATGTGCTCCTGCACGACATGACCGCCCTAGGCGGTGCCGACTTCTACGATGGACTCGCCCACGCGTGGACCACCGACGGCGTCAATTGGACCTGGACGGGAGAGGCCGCCACGTCGTCCGCCAGCTTCACGGACGGCTCCTCCTCATACAGCGCGCGGGCACGGCCCCACCTCATCCTTGAAGGCGGGCGCATCACCCACCTCATCAGTGCGGAACAATTCGACGCCAACGATTGGAGCTATGCCCTCATCGAGCCCGTAGGCGAGCCCCTGCCCGACCCCACCGATTCCGATTGCCCCGACCCTGTCGTCATGGCCCTCGCCTGCGGACCGGGAACCGTTTGGAGCCCGGCCGACTGCCGCTGCCTGGTCGCCTACCCGGCCGACGCCGATTTCGACAGCTGCATCACCGTGGCCGACATCCTCCTCCTGCTCGGCCAATTCGGGCAATGCCAGTGAGTGCGTGTCCGTCTTCACTGGCAACGGGTAAAACAAAAAGACCTCCCGAAGGAGGTCTTTTGTGTCGGGATAGCAGGACTCGAACCTGCGGTCTCCTGCTCCCAAAGCAGGCGCCTTACCAACTGGGCCATATCCCGAGCGGGCGGCGAAGATACGGCAACGTTTGGTGAATGCCTATCAGGCGACCTGCTTATTGAAATCGGAAAGGATCCACGTGACCTCAGCGTCATCGGGAGACTTGATTTCCAACGAGATATCGTCTTCCACGGCGCGGGACCTGAAGTCCTCAATGACATCTCGTACGTCGACGTCCATCCGTAAAGTGCGCGAAGCATCGAGCACCACATGGCCCCCTGGCTTGACACGGCTGAGCGCCTGACGCAACCCGGCCTTGTGAAGGAACGTCACATCCTCGCTCAGTTCGAGGTGCCAGGTACCGGGCTTGTCCCCCTCCCCTTTCTCGTAGCGGAATCCCACAAATGGACGCTGATAGTGGTCGAGCAAAATGCTCACCACGCTCACCACCAGACCAATGCCGATGCCTGTGAGCAAATCGGTAAAGACGATGCCCAATACCGTGACCACAAAGGGCACAAACTGACGTCCGCCACGCTTGTAAATCTGCATGAACGTGGCCGGCTTGGCGAGCTTGTATCCCACCACGAGCAACACTGCCGCCAAACTGGACAACGGCACCAAGTTGAGCACCTCTGGGACCAGGAGAAACAACACCGCGAGCCAGAGGCCGTGGAGGATGGCACTCATCTTGGTCTCATTGCCCGTTTGGATGTTGGCCGAAGAGCGCACGATGACCTGCGTGATGGGCAGGCCGCCAATCAGGCCGCTCAAGGTGTTGCCCACGCCTTGTGCGATAAGCTCCCGGTTGGTGGGGGTAACCCGCTTGTGCGGATCGAGTTTGTCGGTGGCTTCTACGCAGAGCAACGTTTCCAAGCTGGCCACAATGGCAATGGTGATGCCGAGGGTCCACACTGCGCTGCTTCCAATGGCACTGAAATCAGGAAAGCGGAAAATGCTATTGAAAGTCGGGTATTCGCTTCCCCCAATGACAGGCAACTGCACCAATTGGTCCAGCGTCAATCCGCTGCCGAGGGTAGCCAAGTGAATGCCCACACCAAGGAGAACCGCCACCAAAGATCCGGGCAGAATGGTGGTGAGCGTCAGCTTCTTCATGAAGGGACGCTCCCATAAAATGAGGGCAGCAAGACCCAAAACGGAAATGAGGAGTGCCTCAGGGGTGATGTTGCCGAGCATCACCGCCAACTCACTAAACGTGTTTTGTCCGTCCGCTTGCTGAAAGGACATGTCGCCTTCGGTGTCAGCATCGTACCCGAGGGCGTGGGGAATCTGCTTCAAAAAGATGATGATGCCGATGCCAGACAGCATGCCTTGGATGACGCTGGACGGAAAATAAAGCCCGATGATGCCCGCCTTGAGGGCACCCAAAACCAGCTGAACGAGGCCACCGATGACCACAGCGAGCAAAAAGACTTCGTAGCTGGGCAAGGTGTTGATGCCATTGAGGACAATGACGGCGAGGCCAGCCGCTGGGCCGGAGACGCCCACGGCGCTGCCAGAAATGGGGGCGACCACGAGGCCACCCAGGATGCCGGCAATGAGGCCGGCCAAAGGAGGAGCGCCGGAAGCCAAGGCAATGCCGAGGCACAATGGTAGGGCGACGAGAAAAACGACGATGGACGCTGGAAGGTCCTTCTTGAGGTGCTTGAACATGGGGTTGAATTGGGGAAGAAAGGGAGCGGCGGGAATGCCCTACCGCAATGACGAAGGGCATACCGCCCTGAAGTCAGCCCATTTCCGGAGGTTCCCAAATCTTGGCTGCCACCATCGCGTCCCATTCACTGGGTGGTAGCACCGCATGGAGTCTTTGCACTTCAGCAGCCAAACGAAGCCGATGGCCATGGAGGAATGCCCCGTCTTCGGAGGACTTGTCTTTCTTTTCCTCAGGGCCTTCGCGCTCTTCTTCCTGGCTCTCTTCAGACTCCTCCGAGTCAAAGTCTAACGCCAACACAGAGGATGATCCTTCGAACGTCCCAAAGGCTTCGGCCAACTCCATCGCCATGAAACCGACCAGCAGCAGGCTGAAAAGAACGGTTGCGGTATGACGGAGGATGACCATTGCTGTCACAAAGGAACTTCATTTCTTCATGTTTGTTCATGTCCAAAGGCGCCCTTTTACTTCATTTTGCAAACCCGTTATACAGGACTCCATGGCCACCCCTTCGCTGCTCCGCATTGTACCTGCCCAAAACGAACCCGTTGGTGGGCTGTTGACCCAACGTGCCTTCCCGACCGTTGCCCTGCCCGACCTGAATCCCTTTCTATTCCTGAACCACCATGGACCGCAGACCTACCCGCCCGGCAATGCGGGCCTGCCTTTTGGACCGCACCCCCACAAAGGGTTCGAGACCCTCACGTTCATCGAGGAAGGCCCTTTGGCCCACCGGGACTCTACAGGCGGAGCTCACATTTCTGGTCCCGGCGGTGTGCAGTGGATGACCGCTGGAAGCGGCATCGTCCACGCGGAGGTATCGCCCGACTCCTTTTTGCGCGACGGCGGACCTACCCATTTGCTTCAGCTGTGGATGAACCTTCCTGCAGCACTCAAAGGGACACCCCCCTCCTATCATTCTTTGGAGCCCGGGGACTTGGAGACGCTCAGGGGCCCGAATTGGACGTGGGACATCATCAGCGGAGAAGCCCAGACCGAAACGGACGCTGTGGACGGGCCTGTCCCCTCGCTGACTGGGCTATTCACCTCGCGTGTGCACCTTCAGGCTGGCGCCCACTTTACCTGCGAGATTCCCCAAGGACGAACACTGCTCCTGTATGCCATTGAAGGAAAGGTGCGCTGTGCGTCTCAAGAACTGCACCCCTTTGTCACCCCCGTATTTGACCGCTCTGGCGGCACGTTGACCTTGGAAGCCTTATCCAATGCCAAGCTCATCCTCTGCCACGGTGAGCCCATTGACGAGCCCGTGGTGTCCTACGGGCCATTTGTGATGAACACCGAGGAAGAAATCCGAACCGCCTATTCGGAATACAGGGCTGGCAAGTATGGCACCGTGGTCTGACCCTACGGCGCGGTTTAACGGATCACGGTCACCTGCCCTGCCATGCGGCGAGGGAGCCCCAGCTGGGTATCGATGGTGATGACCCAATTGAACACTTCGTTGCCCGCAAAGTGGCTTCCTGAACGGTACGCCCCCATCCAGCCCTCCTCCGGGTTTTGGGTCGCAAAAACCAAGTCGCCCCAGCGATTGTAGACTTCCAAGCGGTAATCTTCGACCTGTTCCAAAGGTGTCACCGCAGGCAAAAAGAGGTCGTTTACCCCATCGTTGTCCGGGGTAAAACCGGAAGGGACGTAGACCTGAACCTCCCCAATGACCTCCACTTCACGGCACCATTCATCGGCACAGCCAAAGGATGACATGGCGACCAAACAGACCGTGTAGTCGTCTCCGAAATAAGGCGCAAAGGTGTAATCGACCACGGCACTTTGACCTGCGGGAACCCCATTGACCGACCATTCCAGTGCAGCCCCAGAAGGCACGCCTTGCGCTGTCAACTCCACATTGGGTTGCCGCGTGGTGGGCTGCTCAGGGGACATGCTGAACTGCGCCACGGGAACCTCTAGCCCGACCACTGAAGCGGTGGATGTTGCCGTACACTGAAGGTCGGCGTCTCCGGTGGCCACCGTGCAACTCACCGGCCAGGCGCCCACATCCACTTCTTCCGACCATGCCGCAGACTCCGACTGCCCGCCAGCCCACGTCCATACCGTGGAGAGCACGGCACCCGCGTAACCTGAGATATCGGCTTGAAGCTCCGGAGAAAAGGGGGCGCAATCCATCACCAAGGAATCCGACAGCATGAGGTGCGGCACGGGATCAATCCGAACGTTAAACGCCAGGGTATCGGAACATCCTGCCGCATTGATGACGGTCAAAGTAGCCGGAATGTGGCCCAGTGCCCCTGCGGGCAACTGCCACTCTGAACCTGAGGCTGACCCTACATCCGAAGACCATTGACAGGTCCACTCCCCCTGTCCTGTGACCGCTTCGTGTACCGTCACATCTTCCCCTTCACACCACAGCGTGTCCGCCGCAATGGCAGCCTGAGGAGTGGTCAACACTGCGACCGCTGCCTCGTAGCCATCAGAGCACACTACTCCATTGCTATATTCATGCCATCCAGTAAGTTGAACTACCTGAACTCCTTCATTCATTGATGCTTCAATTGGTAACGTGTTGTTTTGCAATTCAAAATCCTCACCTGACCACGTCCACGTGTAGGTTGTCTCTGCCGGGACATTGGCTTCATCCCACTCCACCAGGATGGGTGTGCCTTCGCAGACGGGGTCCATCGAAAATTGCACATTGGGCAAAGGATATACCTCTAACGAGGCCGCCAAGGTGTCCGCGCAACCCTGCGCCGTATTCACCACCATTTCCAAGTCATACTGCCCGGAATCAGGAACCCCAAAGGACGCCACTTCGCCGCTGGCAGAAAGGACACCCGACGGCGCACCCCACAACCATTCGGTGGAGAGAATGCCCCCCGCCACCACAGTGCTGCTGCTCGAGAATTGCGCCACGTCGCCTGCGCACATCCCATTGGGCGCATCCCACCCCAAGGCGGGTTGGGGCCAAACTTCTGCCGTTACCATGTGGGTGTCGGAGCACACATGGCCCGAGGCAAACTCAGTAGAAAGGGTGACCCCCAACATCTGCGGTCCGTAAACGGCAGACACCATGGGATCAAAGTGCCCACCCACCACAGTAGTGGCATTGCCATTCCAAGTCCAGAGCGCCATGCTGTCGGGCCATGACCCTTCCTCGGGCCATGTCACGGACATCGGTGTTCCTGCGCAGACATCTGCTGCGGAGAAGTCTGCATTCGGAGTGGGGTGCAGCGTCAAGTCTCCTTCAAGCTGCGCCACGCAGCCACCGGCGCCTTCCACTTCGAGGGCGACCGTGTACAAGCCTGCATTGGGCATTCCCGCATCAAACGCGTCCCCAAAAGCCTGGACTGAATCTCCTCCTTGGATCCAAGTCCAGCTCGAAATCAGCGGCACAGCGCCCTCTATCTGGGCAACCGATGTGATGGACATGGGCAATCCACTGCACCCCTCTTCCGGCAGGTCCCACACGACTTCGGGAACCGCGTGCACTTCTACTTCTTGGTTGGCCTGACTCACACATACTGCGGTGCCGGCCGAAACGGACAGCTGAAGCGACACCCACTGCACGCCGGGCGATGAGGTCAGTTCGAGCGGCATGGACTCGGCGGAAGGATTGATGGGCGTTCCATTCCAGGTCCAAGTGCTGTCGATGATCGCGGCGTTATCCGGTATGGTTCCCAAGGTCAATGGCAACACCTCCCCTGTGCAAGCCCCCTCTGGCAACTCAAAGTCGGCATCAGGTGCTGCCACGACTTCCACGTCCGTGTTGGCCTCTGAGGCGCACCCAGCTGCTGACAACACTTCCAAAGAGAGGTTGTACAGGCCGGTGTTGACCGAAGTAAAATCGAAGAGGGACGGTGTCGAATCCGCTTCTGTTGCGGCCTCATCCAAGGACCATTCAAATACCAACGGAGAGGCGGCTGCGCCTCCAGATCCGATGAAGTGCCCGGTATCTCCGGCACACAGATGTCCCGGCCCATCAATCACCGCATCTGGGGTTTCGTGCACCACCGTGGTCGCGCTGTCCAAAGCCTGACAGGATACCCCTGTGGCATATTCCATGGTCAGCTGCAGGACAATGGTCGGGTTGCCTGCCAAGGCGGAGACAACCACAGGCAAAGTATCCGACTGCACCTGCAAAAGCGCCCCATTCCAACTCCATGAGGGTGCACCAAAGAACATCCCTTCGGAAGCTTCATCCTCCCAAGTGATGGGCAGACCCGAGCAGGCCTCCGAAAGTGAAAAAGCCGCTTCGGGGACGGGATGCACCTCGAAAGTACCCTGTGAAGAAGCCGTGCACCCTGCTGGCCCCGCAACATCCAGGACGATGTCATGGATACCCGTTGGCAGGCCATTCAAGTCCAGTGCATTGTCTGGCGTGCCCGTCATGGCATTGCTGTTGACACTCACACCATGCCTCATGGGCAGACCTTGCGGGTGAACGCAGGCCTCTTGCCACATGGCCACATCGCCCTCGCAAGCCGCCAGTGGCCCTGTGAAATTCACCAAGGGATAGGCCTCGACTTCAAGGACCTCTGTGTGTTGGTCCACGCATTGATCCGCTCCTTCTCCCAATGTCACCGTCACCCCAACCTCTTGGCTGCCGAATGTAGAGGTCAGCGCTGCGTGGAATGTCCCTGCATCCGTGGCAAGGGGTTGACCGTTGAGGGACCATTCCAGCACACCGGGCGTGACCAAACTGGGGACGGCGACCGAGCCTCCGGCGCAGACTGTAGTGGGAAGGGTGAAATCTGCCTGAGGGGCGGCAAAGACCGCCACGGAGTCGACAGCGGTCGAGGTGCAGCCATCAGGTGTGGTGGCCGTGAGGGTCGCGATGTAGGTGCCGGGGGCCGGAGACGGCAACACCACAGAAGGGGCGTCGCCTAATGTCGGTGGGCCGCTGCCGCTGTCCAGCGACCAGTCCAAGGTCAGCGGGGTGCCCCCATCGACCACCGTGGCGCTGGCAAAGTCCGCATCGGGGCCCGCACAAAAGTCCGAGGGCGCTGTGATCGCTGCCGTGGGTTGGGCGAACACCGCCACCGTTTCGGTATGCTCAGACGAACAGGTGATCCCGGGATGGGCCAACGCCAAGCTCAAGGCGGCCGTCTGGG
>Ga0206126_10006051_pt1 | contig 10852 bp, 10 predicted proteins | sample Helgoland_Spring_5_FD_148621 | JGI IMG/M metagenome (GOLD analysis project Ga0206126, IMG submission 148621) | Pelagic subsurface seawater microbial communities from Kabeltonne, Helgoland, North Sea - Helgoland_Spring_Bloom_20160412_1 | ecosystem: Environmental > Aquatic > Marine > Epipelagic ...
AGCCACAGAAGCCGGTCGCCCTCTATTGAACCAGTTGGTCCAGGCTTTGATGTATTAAAGTCCAGCCAGTTGGCGACATAGCTCATCAAGTTGCTCTAAATTTTTGTAACGAATAGTAATCGAACCACCCTCTTGTCCGGGGTTATGCGCTATCGAAACCGCCATGTTAAGGGCTGCGGAAAGATCTCCCTCCAGCGCACGCGTGTCTGCATCTTTGGCAGATTTTGGTGCGCGCTCTTTGCTGAGGACTTTTGGTTCTTTAACCAATTTTTCCGTCTGCCGGACAGACAACCCACGCGCAATAACAACACGCGCCAAATCAGAGGCGTTGGGCGCTGTGATCAATGCACGAGCATGGCCACTTGAAAGGCTGCCGTTGATGACAAAACGCTGAACATCCTCTGGTAACGCTAAAAGCCTTAGAACATTTGCGATATGTGGACGCGACTTGCCAAGCGCTTCGGCCATTTGCTCTTGCGTATGGCCAAATTTATCCATGAGCTGGCGATATCCAATTGCCTCCTCAATCGGATTGAGATCTGCACGCTGAATGTTCTCAATGATTGCAATCTCAAGCACATCCAAGTCGGAAAATTCGCGCACCACAACGGGCAATTCATGCAGCTGGGCAATTTGCGAGGCGCGCCAACGCCGTTCACCCGCGACAATTTCATATTCACCAGCCTTCACCGGATGCGCACGCACAACCAGCGGCTGTATTATGCCTTTAGACCGAATGGACCCTGCGAGGTCATTGAGGTCATCGGCATCAAAGTGCCGACGCGGTTGGTCCGGATTTGGATGTATGGTCTCGACCGGAACAAGCATTTCATTGCGCCGCTCAGAATTAACGGCCCCTTTGTCTCCAACGGTCTGTTCAATATCTGCCATCAGGGCGGATAGCCCCCGACCGAGACCTCTTTGGCGTTTGGGTGTGTTGGCCATAGCGTGTCCTAACTCTTTATCATCTTCGTGCCAAAATTTCTTGTGCCAGAGCGCGATACGCCCTCGCACCTTTGGATCGGCTATCATAACTCAAGACGGGCATTGCAAAGGAAGGTGCCTCGCTTATTCGAACGTTTCTTGGAATGACTGTTTTAAAGACCAATTCGCCAAGGTTTTCCCGCGCATCTTCTTCAACCTGCAACGATAGGCGGTTGCGTGCATCGTACATTGTAAGCACCACCCCCTCAATCCGGAGATCTGGGTTGCCGAGATCCCGCACCTCCCGCACAGACATCAGCAATTGTGACAGCCCCTCCAAAGCAAAAAATTCACTTTGCAAAGGAATGATAAGCGCATGAGCGGCAATCAGAGCATTCACAGTTAAAACGTTAAGCGATGGCGGGCAGTCTAACAATATATAGTCATACTTTGATAGGTCTGAGTTGCCCAAAACTTTACGCAGCATCTCGCTTCGGTTTTTGGCGTTGGCCAGCTCAATGTCAGCTGAGCTGAGATCCGTTGTGGACGGGACGAGATCGATATTTTCAATATCTGTACTTTGTATAAACTGCGGGTCAATCTGAGTGGCGGTTAAAACATCGTAAGTTGTAAATTCGCGCGCATCGGCGTGGGAACCAAGTCCCGTTGAGGCATTGCCCTGGGGATCAAGATCCATAACCAGTACCTTAAAACCGGCTTCTGCGATTGCAGCTGCCAAATTTAAGGTTGTGGTTGTCTTCCCTACCCCACCTTTCTGATTGGCGATGGCGAAAATTTTTGGCTTAATCTGCTGCACGTCGAATATTCCTGATTTTCAACACCGCTGCGGTAAGGTCTGTCTGGCTCTGTACGATGTCGTATTCAAATGACCATGATTTTTGTGCTGCCGCAAGCTCCTCATTATAAGTTTGCCCCTTCATAAACAAGCAAACACCGTCCTTTTTGACAAGCTTCTCGGCATAATGAAAAAGCATAGGCAAGGGCGCGAGGGCGCGAGCGGAGAGGGTGGCGGCCTGAGGCAAAGTCAAAGATTCAATTCTAGAACTGTGAATTTCGCAATTGAGCTTGAGCGTGACAGCGGCTTGGCGGAGAAAAGCGGCCTTTCTGACGTCGCTTTCGACCAATGTAACGCTGGTGGATGGGGCAACTTCTTTCAAGCAAATCGCCGCGACAATGCCAGGAAAGCCCCCTCCGCTCCCAATGTCGATCCAAGAGCCTGAAGCGTTTGCCAATGCAACGATTTGAGCCGAATCTTCTATATGGCGGCTCCAAATGTTGGGAACGCTGCTCCGTGCGATCAAATTTATGACCGGATTCCACTTCTTAACCATAGCAACAAAGTCATGCAGCTGGGCCTCTGTTTCACGTGAAACATTTAAGCTAGTAAGGGCCTCGCGTGTGCTCATCCGGCGTTTTTTAACCCCTGCGACTTTATGCTCAACAATACTGCAGTTAAAGCGGCCGGCGTTACCCCCTCGATATTCTTGGCGGCACCAAGCGATTCCGGCCGCGCTGCACTTAATTTTGCAATCATCTCGGAAGACAGCCCCGCAACACTCGCGTAGTGAAAATTTTCTGGGATCTTAACGCTCAAATCGCGCGCCAGCGCGTCGATATCGCGGCCTTGCCGTTCGATATAGGTCACATAAAGCGCCTCGCGTGCGGCTTGGTCAAGCGATGCTGAGTCAAAATCAGCCAAAGCCGAAGCCAAACCTTCAAGCTGAGCGGTCGTGACCCCCGGGATCGACAGCAGTTCATGCCCATTGCGACGCCGCCCATCTAACCCGAGCTCGATCCCTACTTGTCGCGCCTGGTTGGGCGATACTGCCATTGATGATAACAAATCGCGACACTGGTCGAGACGGTGCAATTTTTCTTTATAGGCATTGTGCCGCAGGTCAGACACCAACCCAGAGGCATATCCTTGCTCCGTTAGCCGCTGGTCAGCATTGTCTGCACGGAGTTTCAATCGGAACTCTGCCCGTGACGTGAACATTCGATAGGGCTCCGTCGCACCGCGCGTGATCAAATCGTCGATCATAACGCCGATATAGCTGGTGCTGCGATCAAAAGTAATGGGAGACGCGCCCTTCAGCCTTTTGGCAACGCCGACCGCCGCAACCAGACCCTGAGCCGCTGCCTCTTCATAACCGGTCGTTCCATTAATTTGACCCGCCAAGAACAACCCGCTCATCAGATTCGATTCTAGGTCACCTGATAGACCCTGAGGATTTAGAAAATCATATTCTATGGCGTATCCGGGCTGTTGAATTTCCACATTCTCCAAACCCACGATAGACCTGACATAAGCCTCCTGTACGTCTTCTGGCAAAGATGTTGAAATTCCGTTAGGATAAACACAATTGGTCTTGAGGCCTTCTGGCTCCAAAAAAACTTGGTGGCTGGTCTTATCGGAAAAACGAATAATTTTATCCTCAATAGAGGGACAATATCGCGGCCCAACACCCTCGATGTGGCCCCCATACATCGCTGACTTTTCTATATTTTTGCGAATAATGTCATGTGTGTGTTCGTTGGTATGTGTAATGCCGCAGCTAACCTGCTCCACCTTAGGGCTCTTTGAAAGAAATGACAGCATCACAGGGTCGCTATCAGCAGGCTGATGCTCCAAACGTTTCCAGTCAACTGTATCGCCGTTCAGCCGAGGTGGTGTACCCGTTTTCAGGCGCCCAAATACTGCACCCAAGGATTCCATCTGCTGCGACAACTCATCTGCCGCCTTCTCGCCCATGCGACCCGCCGAAACACGCCTGCTGCCGATGTGAATGGTGCCGCGCATAAATGTGCCAGCTGTCAAAATGACCGCGCGAGCTGGTATTTCTGAACCATCCGCCAACCGAACACCAGTGACGGCGCCGCCACTTGACATCAAGGCCGCCGCTTCACCCTCAATTAATGTATAATCCCGCTGCGCGAGCAGCGCCTGAATTGCCTGGAGATACAGTTGCCGATCCGATTGCGTCCGCGGTCCCTGTACAGCGGGGCCTTTGCTGCGGTTCAAAAGGCGAAATTGGATACCAGAAAGATCGGCGGCTGTGCCCATAATACCGTCCAATGCGTCAATTTCGCGAACCAAGTGGCCTTTCCCCAAACCACCGATCGCTGGATTACACGACATCACGCCGACTTTGCTTGCATCCAAAGTCACCAGTGCAGCGCGCAAGCCATAGCGGCAGGCAGCATGAAGCGCTTCGCTACCGGCATGCCCACCACCCACCACAACAACATCAAAATGTTTCACGTGAAACAGGCTCCCTACTTGCCCAAACAGAAACTTGAGAAAATTTCATCCAACACCGACTCTATATCAATGCGACCAAAAACGAAATCCAATTCACTGAGCGCAAAATACAGCTCTTGGCTGGCCAGCTCAAACGGCAGAGGGTCGGCCCGAACCAGCTCTAAAACCCGCTCTAAAAAGGTTTCGGCCGCTCGCAACCCCGTTATTTGTCGCTCGCGGATCGCCACCACATCTTGAGGGGTTTTCACCATTAAGCGTTCAGAAATTTGTCTCAGCAGCTCTGATACGCCCACTCCAGTTTTTCCTGAAACCGCCCTAACACCAGGTTGCCGCTCATCCGCCTTATTTAGACAAACAATATCCTCATCACGACGGGCAATGGGGAGAACCGCCCCCTCTTCTTCAACCAAAAAAACACGAATGTCAGCGACCGATGCCATCTCATATGCTTTTGATATACCGAGGTTTTCTATTTCGTCCTCTGAGTCGCGCAATCCAGCCGTGTCAAAAAAGCTCACTGCAAGACCCTGCAAATCAACCCGGCATTCAATCACATCTCGCGTCGTTCCAGCTACCTGGGACGTAATTGCCGCTTGCCGACCCACAATAGCGTTCAATAAAGTCGATTTGCCAACATTTGGCGCTCCGATTATCGCCACCGTAAAACCTGTACGGATTTTCGATGCCATAGTAGATCGTTCCAAAATTGCTGCTATAGACCCACGCGTCTCCTCTACCAGCTTGATAACCTCGAGAGAAAGGTCATCCGGTATTTCTTCATCCGAAAAATCAATGCTGGCCTCCAGAAGAGCCGCTGCGCGTAACAGCTTGCCACGCCATTCCTCGCCAGCATCGCCAAAACTGCCGTCCAAGACCCGAATAGCCTGTTGACGCTGCGCTTCGGTTTCCGCATCAATTAAGTCAGACAGGGCTTCAACCTGATTAAGATCCAACTGGCCATTTTCCAACGCTCGGCGGGTAAACTCTCCAGGCTCCGCCAACCGGCACCCATCTTGAATCGACAACTCCGCCAGCAACTTAGCCACCGTGGCCAACCCCCCATGGACCTGAAACTCAACGACGCGATCGCCTGTAAAGCTCGCCCCTTGCTCAAAACACAGCACAAGCCCATGATCTATAAGCGCACCATCACACCCCAGAAGCGCCCGCAATCCCATTCGGCCAACAGCCGGGAGGCTGCAAAAATTATTAGCTATATCAAATGCTTGGAGTCCAGAAAGGCGAATAACAGAAACACCTGCCCGACCCGTCGCGGTTGCCTGCGCAAAAATGGTATCCATCAGCGAAACTTAGGTGTTCATCGAGTCGAAGAATTCAGAATTGGATTTTGTCTGCTTCAATTTTGAAATCAAAAACTCGATCGCATCTGTTGTACCCATCGGATTCAAAATCCGCCGCAACACATAGGTTTTTTGCAGATCCACCTTATCCACTAGCAAATCTTCTTTGCGCGTTCCTGATTTCAAAACATCCATTGCTGGGAAAACGCGCTTATCTGCGACTTTCCGATCCAAGACGATTTCTGAATTCCCAGTACCTTTGAACTCTTCAAAAATTACCTCGTCCATACGGCTGCCAGTATCAATCAGCGCCGTCGCAATAATGGTCAGAGAGCCGCCTTCCTCAATATTTCGTGCCGCGCCAAAAAAGCGTTTTGGCCGCTGCAACGCGTTTGCATCCACACCACCAGTCAAAACCTTCCCTGAGGAGGGCACAACTGTATTAAACGCCCGACCCAGACGCGTGATGGAATCGAGCAAAATCACAACATCCCGTTTGTGCTCCACCAACCGTTTGGCCTTTTCAATCACCATTTCGGACACAGCAACGTGACGCGTCGCTGGCTCATCAAAGGTAGAGCTCACAACTTCGCCCTTCACAGACCGCTGCATATCGGTGACCTCTTCTGGGCGCTCATCAATCAATAAAACGATTAAATAACATTCTGGATGATTTCTCTCGATCGAGTTGGCAATATTTTGAAGTAAAACGGTCTTGCCAGTCCGAGGCGGGGCAACGATCAGAGACCTTTGGCCCTTACCAATCGGTGCAACCAAATCAATAATGCGCGCGGAGCGGTCCTTCGTTGTGGGATCCGCCAATTCCATATTCAATCGTTCATCCGGATAAAGCGGCGTTAGATTTTCAAACGCAACTTTGTGACGAGCCCGATCTGGATTTTCAAAGTTGATTTTCTCAACCTTCGTCATCCTGAAATAGCGTTCCGTATCCTCTGGCGCCTTAATAATACCTTCGATTGTGTCTCCTGTGCGCAAAGAAAACTGTCGAATCATTTCTGGAGATACATAGATATCATCCGGGCCCGGCAAATAATTTGCCTCTGGAGACCGCAAAAACCCAAATCCATCTTGAAGTACTTCCAGAACCCCATCGCCGGATATTTCGGCACCATCTTCCGCACGCTCTTTCAAAATAGAGAACATCATATCGCCTTTACGCATGGTCGACGCGTTCTCAATTTCCAACTCTTCAGCCATAGAGAGCAGATCTTTTGGGCTTTTCGCCTTCAATTCAGCTAAAGTCACACGGTTACTTGTCATGGAGTCTCTTCCTGCCCAAGGTTTCCCCAGGCACCATAGATTTCATTAAAAAAAAGCAATCCCGAACGGGAGCGCCATCTCGTTACTTAAAACCAAGCCGCGAGTCAAATATCACAAACTCGATTAAATTGGCCGCACGACAACCATAACAACAATCACCAGCAACAAGATTGTCGGAACTTCATTCATAATTCGGTAGGTTTTTCCAGTCAGAGTGTTTTTACCATGCTCAAAATCTCGCTGTCGTTTCGCGAGCCAAAAATGAAACAACGTCATTGCCACAATAGAGATCAGTTTTACCCATGGCCAGACTTCTGACCAATTCAAAGCTCCTGGTATAATGGCCAATGACAACCCAAATCCCCAGGTCGCAATCATAGCTGGCGTCATAATAACTTTTAAAAGCTTTGATTCCATCATGGAAAATAATGTGTCTGTATCAGAAGGGATATTTACCTTTTCACTGTGATGCACAAATAGCCGCGGCAGATAGAATATCCCAGCCATCCAAGAGATCACCGAGATAATATGGCCAGCTTTTAACCATGGGTAAACTGTTATTAGATAATCCATCATCCGACTTTGATCTCACCTCTTTATATTAAAAATGTATTATATGAATTTAGTAGAAAGATGTAGGGCTACCGAACTCTGTGGATCAAATTTTATACGCAGCTTTATCCTCAGGTGGATGAAATCCTTCCGCACATTCAAATAATGAAAATATAATAATTAAAACAATAATTTAAACATGATAGTTCTGAAAAAACCTGTGGATAAAATTCTCTAGGCTACCCAAGTAGTAAATTATCATTGCTAAAATTTTATCCATATACACAGTAGATAAACTCTCTAAAAAAACCTGATTTCAGGCAAAGCCAAAGAAGAATTCTTGTATTTGCATAAATCCGCAATTACCCCCACAGTTCAATCACAGTTCATGCAAAACATATCCACAGGTTTATCTCACATGGATCTTATCCTCGCGTCTCAATCTACCACGCGTCGGCGCATATTAGATGCAGCACGGATTGACGCTCGATTCATGTCACCAAAGATTGATGAAGAAAATATTACGAAATCTTTGATTGCAGACCAGGCCTTACCGCGCGACATAGCCGATACTTTAGCCGAACATAAAGCCTTGAAGATATCACGAAAGAACTTGGACAGTTTAGTCATTGGATGTGACCAGATACTTGTTTTTGAGGGGGAAATTTTTGGAAAGCCCACCTCTCCTGAAGCGCTCAAAGACACTTTATCATGCCTTTCTGGACAAACCCACCGCTTGGTCACTGCGAATGTAATCTACAAAGATGGCAAACCACAGTGGCGGCATGTTGCGATTAGTCATATGTCCATGCGAACCATCACCGCCACCGAAATAGACGCCTACATAGAGGCGCATTGGTCCGACGTGAAACACTCAGCCGGTGGGTATCATTTTGAACGAACACCTGATCTCTTCTCATCTGTTCGCGGAAATTGGTTTGATATTATGGGACTTTCTATCGATCCAATCCTACGTTTTTTGAATCAACACCAGACTGGCAGCCCGTTTCAAACCCCAAGATTAGCTGCTGTTTTGGGTCATCCTATTGCCCAGAGTAAATCTCCTCTCATGCATGGGCATTGGCTTAAAAAAAACCAGATATCCGGAGATTATATCGCCATCGACATTCCGCCAATGCGTTTCAATACGACAGTGCGGTTGTTGTTTGATGTAGGCTTTTCTGGTTTCAATGTTACCATTCCGCATAAGGAACAGGCATTGGCCTTTGCCAATGACATAACCTCTCGGGCCCGTCGCATCGGTGCAGCCAACACCTTGATTAAAAGGGACGGTGGAAAGATTAGTGCTGATAATACCGATGGTTACGGTTTTATGACCAACCTTGCCTCGCAAAGTTTTGTTTGGAATCCCAGTGCTGGCCCGTCTTTGGTGCTGGGAGCGGGCGGCGCTGCGCGAGCAGTTTTGGTTGCTCTTTTGGAAGCAGGCGTGCCGAAGATTTACCTTTGCAATCGAACGCGAGCACGGGCTGAAGATTTGGCGGCCGACATTTCCGATTGTATTGAAGTGATTGATTGGGAGGATAAGCAAGGAGTCTTGCCTGACGTGTTCACCGTGGTGAACGCTACCTCGCTCGGTATGATTGGTAAGCCGCCTTTGGAGATTGACTTAGTAAATGTGAATCCTGAAGCTCTGGTCACAGACCTCATCTACGCCCCCCTTGAAACGCAGCTTTTGAAGGATGCGCGCGTCCGAGGATGTGAGGTGGTGAGCGGCATTGGGATGCTATTGCATCAAGGTGTGCCAGGGTTTGAAGCTTGGTTTGGGCATCGGCCCGCGGTGGATGAGGAACTCGAAGCGTTGGTGCTCACATGAGGTTTCTTTTGGGATTGACCGGCTCTATCGGCATGGGGAAATCAACGACGGCCCAACTTTTTGCGGATCGGGGTTGCAAAATTTGGGATGCCGATAGCACTGTGCATCGCGCTTACAGCAAAAATGGAGTGGCGGTGGAAGGCATTTCCAAGATTGCTCCCAGCGCGGTCTGTCGTGGCGCGGTGGACCGTGTCAAGCTTCGCGCGGTCATTTCACAAGATGCAAATCTCTTACCAAAACTAGAGGCGATCATTCATCCACTGGTTAAAGCAGACCGGGAAGGCTTTGTTGCCAAAAACCCGAAATCAATTTTAGTTTTTGATATACCATTGCTGTTCGAACTTAATTCAGCAGCTGATTTTGATGCGGTTGCATGTGTGTTGTCGAGTTGTGAGGTGCAAAAATCGCGAGTTTTGGCACGCGCAGGAATGACGGAAGACCACTTTCAAATGATCCGATCCAAACAGTGGCCTGCCGAAGATAAGGCCGCGCGGGCAGATTACATTATTGATACAAATAGTCATGAAACAGCCGCGCAGGCGGTCGACGCTATTTTAGAAGATATCAAAAAAAGGCAGAAAGATGCGTGAAATTGTTTTGGATACTGAAACCACCGGGTTCGAGCCAAGTGAAGGGGACCGGATTGTAGAGATCGGTGCGGTTGAGTTGTTCAACCATCTGCCAACTGGTCGGACTTATCACCAATATATTAATCCAAAACGCAACATGCCGGAGGCCGCGTTTAATGTGCACGGATTGAGCGAAGAATTCTTATCGGACAAGCCCGTTTTCAAAGACATTGTCCAAGAATTTACTGATTTTATTAAAGATTCTAAACTGGTTATTCACAACGCCTCTTTCGACATGAAATTTTTAAATGCAGAGCTTGGGTGGGTAAATTGGCCAGCTTTGCCAATGCATCAAGCCATTGATACGCTCGCGATTGCACGGCGCAAATTCCCCGGCTCACCCGCTTCTCTGGATGCCCTATGCCGCAGGTTCGGCATCGACAACTCGTCGCGAACTTTGCATGGAGCCTTGTTGGATTCCAAAATTTTAGCAGAAGTATACCTGGAGTTGGTTGGTGGCCGCCAGCCTGATTTGGTTTTGTCTGGCCCGGAGGTCAAAACAACCAAGGATGGCGCTCCATCAGCAGATTGGCGCCCAGCACCCCGACCAAACCCCTTGGCATCCCGGTTGTCTGAAACTGAAAAAGCGGCGCATGAAACATTCATCGCCGCTTTAGGATCTGACGCTCTTTGGTTAAACGAGACTTAGTTTGCTTTTGCTTTTGCGTTTTCAGCAACGCGCCGCTGAATTTCATTGCGGTACAGTTGAACAAAATCCATTGAGTCGAGGTTGAGCGGCGGGAAGCCACCATCACGTGTGATATCGCTGATGACGCGCCGCAGGAAGGGGAAGATCATGCGTGGACATTCGATCATCAAATAGGGATGCAGTTGATCTTCTGGCAGATTTTCAATGTGAAAAATGCCCGCATATTCCAGCTCCAACAAAAACATCGGTTCGCCCTTATCTTTAGTTTTGGACGAAATTTCTGTCTTGATAACGACTTCAAACTGGTTTTCGATCGGACGCTTTTTTGCATCAATATTAACCTGCACAGAAACATCGGGCTGTGCTTCCCCGCTGATACCTTTCTGAGCTAAAATATTC
>Ga0206126_10006052_pt1 | contig 10852 bp, 13 predicted proteins | sample Helgoland_Spring_5_FD_148621 | JGI IMG/M metagenome (GOLD analysis project Ga0206126, IMG submission 148621) | Pelagic subsurface seawater microbial communities from Kabeltonne, Helgoland, North Sea - Helgoland_Spring_Bloom_20160412_1 | ecosystem: Environmental > Aquatic > Marine > Epipelagic ...
CCGCCGCAAAGCGTAACCTGAAAAAGATCGAACGCCGGACCCCTCTCCCCCCTCCAGTCCGGCGTTTGCGCCCGGAGCTTCCCCCCAGGCTCCGGGCTTTTTCATGCCTGATTGTCAGCAAGGGGAAAAAGCTTACCCTTACGTGCGCGTAAGCCTCTTCCCTTTACGCGCACGTCAAGTTATGAAGGCGTATGGCCACCGCCGACGACCACCGCACCTATTCCATCCGCCAGCTGTGCCGCGAGTTCGGCGCCACGGCGCGCGCCCTTCGATTCTATGAAGACAAGGGCCTGCTGACGCCCGCGCGCAAGGGCCAGACCCGCGTCTATGACGCGCGCGACCGCGCCCGGTTGAAACTGATCCTGAGGGGCCGTCGCATCGGCTTCACCCTTCAGGAGATCCAGGACATGATGGATCTCTATGATCAGAAGGATCATAACGTCCACCAGATGGCTGTGGCCCTGGTGCGGCACCGCGCCCAGATCGCGGCGCTGAAACAGCAGCTGGAAGATATCGAAGGCGCCATCGAGACGGCCGAACAGGCCTGCGCCTGGATGGAATCCAAACTGTCCGAACACCGCCCCGACCTGCTGCCGGGCGCCGAAGATTATGAGAAGCTGCTGCGCGCGCGTCTCAACCACGACCACCACCACCCCTTCAAAGCAAGAGCGTAATCCATGGCCTACAAGGCGCCTGTCCGCGACTTCACCTTCATCCTGAATGAAGTGCTGGAGATCGACCGCTACACCAACCAGCCGGGCTTCCAGGACGTCTCTTCGGATCTGGTCAGCCAGATCCTGGAAGAAGGCGCCAAGTTCGCCGACGAGGTCATCGCCCCGATCAACAATCCGGGCGACAAGGAGGGCTGCCACTGGGCCGAAGGCGGCGTGGTGACGGGACCCAAGGGCTGGAAGGAAGCCTACAAGGCGATGTCCGAAGCCGGCTGGATGGCGCTGGCCGCCGATCCGGCGTACGGCGGTCAGGGCATGCCCAGCGTGGTGGCCTCGGCCTTCGGTCAGATGACGGCCGGCGCCTCGGCCGCCTTTTCGATGTATCCGGGCCTGACGGCCGGCGCCTATGCCGGCATCCACGCCAATGCCTCCGAAGAGCTGAAGCAGAAATACCTGCCCAAGATGGCGACCGGCGAATGGTCGGGCACGATGAACCTGACCGAGCCGCAGTGCGGCACGGACCTGGGCATGGTGCGCACCAAGGCCGTGCCGAACGGCGACGGCTCCTATTCGATCACCGGCCAGAAGATCTGGATCTCGGCGGGCGAGCACGATTTCGCCGACAACATCATCCACACGGTGCTGGCCCGCGTCGAAGGCGCGGTTCCGGGCATCAAGGGCCTGTCGCTGTTCGTCGTGCCCAAGTTCCTGGTCAATGAGGACGGTTCGCTGGGCGAGCGCAACAGCCTGGAATGCGCCGGCCTCGAGCACAAGATGGGCATCCACGGCAACGCCACCGCCGTCATGCAGTACGACGGAGCCAAGGGCTGGCTGATCGGCGAAGAAGGCCGCGGCATGAACAATATGTTCGTCGTGATGAACGAAGCCCGCCTCGGCACCGGCCTGCAGGGTCTGGCCATCGGCACCGCCGCCTATCAGGCCGCCGTCGAGTTCGCCAAGGACCGCCTGCAAGGCCGTTCGCTGACGGGACCGAAGAACCCGGACGGCCCGGCCGACAGCATCATGGTCCACCCCGACGTGCGCCGCATGCTGTTGGAGTCCAAGGCCTTCGTCGAAGGCGGCCAGGCCTTCATCCTGTGGACCGCGCTTCACGCCGACCTTGAGAAGTCCGAGGACGCCGCCGTCGCCCAGAAGGCCAAGGATTACATGGGCCTGCTGACGCCCGTTCTGAAAGCCTATCTGACCGACAAGGGCTTCCACGTCGCCTCGCTGGGCATGCAGGTGCATGGCGGTTCGGGCTACACCGAACACTTCACCGCCTCGCAGTATCTGCGCGACGCCCGCATCACAATGATCTACGAGGGCACCAACGGCATCCAGGCGCTGGACCTGGTCGGCCGCAAACTGCCCGCCAACGGCGGCCGTGCGATCATGACCTGGTTCGGCGAGATCGACGCCTTCGTCGCCGAGAACAGCGGCAATGACGCGATCAAGCCCTTCGTCGACGGCCTGGCCGACGTGAAGGCCAAGCTGCAGGACGGCACCATGTGGCTGATGCAAAACGGCATGGCCAATCCGGACAACGCCGGCGCCGCATCGACCGACTATCTGAACGTCTTCGGCCTGACGGCGCTGGCCTATATGTGGGCGCAGATGGCCAAGGTGGCTCAAGCGCAGGTCGAGGCCGGTTCGACCGACCCCTACTACGCTAACAAGCTTCAGACCGGCCGCTACTTCGTCGAGCGCATCCTGCCCGACGCCGAAGCCCATCTGAAGAAGATGAAGACCGGCGCCGACGTGTTGATGGCCATGCCGGCCGAGGCGTTCTGATCTCAGACTGACGACGAAACGGGTCGGCGATCTCGCCGGCCCGTTTTTCTTATCAACCAGACGGGCAAAAGCCCGCGAACCTCAGGGACGAAACCGATGAACGTGCTGGGCAGCCCCGATCCCGATTTCATGCGTGAAGAAGAGATCACCCTCTTCTCCGACAGCGTCGGCAAATGGATCGACGAGCACGCGCCGCTCGAGAAGGTGCAGCAGTGGATCGCCGACTCCTCGGTGCCGCGTCAGCTGTGGAACGACGCGGGCGAGGCGGGTCTGCTGGGCCTGTCGCTGCCGGAAGAGGACGGCGGCTTCGGCGGCGACTATCGGCACGAGGTCGTCTTGATGCGGCAGCTGGGCTGGAAGGGCGCGGACCACTTCGGCATCTCGCTGCATAATGCGATCGTCATGCCCTACATCTGGCATTACGGCACCCAGGAGCAGAAGCAGCGCTGGCTGCCGCGCCTGCAATCGGGCGAACTGGTCGGCGCCATCGCCATGACCGAGCCCGGCGCCGGCTCGGACCTGCAAGGCGTCAAGACCACGGCGGTCAAGTCGGGCAACGGCTATGTCGTCAACGGGTCCAAGACCTTCATCACCAACGGCCAACTGGCCAACTTCCTGATCGTGGTCGCCAAGACCGATCCGGCCGAGGGCGCCAAGGGCACCTCGCTGATCGTGGTCGAGACCGATGGCGCGGAAGGGTTCGAACGCGGTCGCAACCTGCACAAGATCGGCATGGAGGCCAACGACACCTCCGAACTGTTCTTCAACGACGTGAAGGTGCCGGGCGACAACATCATCGGCGGGACCGAAGGCCAAGGCTTCGTCCAACTGATGCAGCAACTGCCCCAGGAGCGGCTGAACATCGCCGTCCAGGGCGTCGCCGCAGCCGAGCGCGGCCTTGAAGCCACTCTGGCCTACGTCAAGGAGCGTAAGGCGTTCGGCAAACGCGTCATCGACTTCCAGAATACCCAGTTCAAGCTCGCCGAGGTCAAGACCAAGCTCACCGTCGCCAAGGTCTTCACCGACCATTGCATCGGCCTGCATCTGCAGGGGAAACTCGATGCCGCCACCGCCTCCATGGCCAAATACTGGGTCACGGACATCCAGGGCGAGACCATCGACGAGATGCTCCAGCTCCACGGCGGCTATGGCTATATGAACGAATATCCGATCGCCCAGCTGTACAAGGACGCCCGCGTCCAACGCATCTACGGCGGCACCAACGAGATCATGAAGCTCTTGATCGCGAGGACGCTGTAGCCACTTTCCCAATCGAACGGAGAATGCGGCGATGATGGAGTGGGTTGTGGCGACGGCGGTGCTCATGGCAGCGCTCTGGCTGATGCCGATGCTGGTCGGCGCCATGAAGCGGCGCAGGCGAGACGCCGCCTCCATCGGCGTCGGCAGCGCGTTGCTTGATATCCAGAAGATCGTAAGCCCCTCGACCGAACGGCTGATAGAAGCGCAGCGCGAAGCGTCCCGAGAGAAGGCGGACCAAAAAGAGACGCCCGACAGACCTTAGACGCGACCTTGCATAAATGTACTTAATCACGTACATTCATGCCATGAACGCGATGTCCGTCACCGAACTCCGCAAGAACCTCGCCTCGGTCATCGACCGGGTGACGGCGGATCATGACTACACCATCATCACACGCGAGGGCGGCAAACCCGCAGCGGTGCTGATGTCGTTGGAAGACTTCGCCTCTTGGCAAGAGACCGAGTACCTGCTGCGCAGCCCGGCGAACGCCGCGCGATTGCGTGAGGCGATCTCCGAACTCGATGCGGGCGGCGGTCAGGTTCGCGCACTGATCGAAGAATGAAGCTGACCTTCCAGACCTACGGGTGGGAGGATTATTTTCACTGGCAAGACCATGATCGCAAGATGGTGCGAAAGCTCAATCGGCTGATCAGGGAATGCCAGCGGACGCCTTTTTCCGGGACTGGAAAGCCAGAACCGTTGAAGGGCGATTTTGCGGGATGGTGGTCGCGGCGCATCGACCAGGAACATCGTCTCGTCTATCGCGTGACCGACGATGCGCTTTTGATCGCCCAATGCCGCTATCACTACGACCGATGATCCGCCTTTACGTCACATCGCCGCTCGCCGCCGCCGCTCCCGTTGCGCCCACGCTGGACCAATCGCGCTATCTGACCCAGGTCATGCGGCTGAAGGCCGGGGACGATCTGCTGGTGTTCAACGGGCGCGATGGGGAGTGGCGCTGCACGGTCGCGGAAGTGCTGAAGAAGGGCGTGATCCTGCGCGCCGAGGAACAGGTGCGACCCCAGACCTTCGGTCCTGATCTGGAACTGATCGTTTCGGTGGTGAAGAAGGCGCGCGTCGAGACCATTGTGGAGAAGGCCGCCGAGTTGGGCGCACGCCGGGTGCGGTTGGTTCTGACGAAACGCACCAACGCCGACCGGATCCGTCTGGACCGTCTGGACGCCATTGCTGAGGAAGCCGCCGAACAGACCGGGCGGATGGACGTGCCCGCCGTCGATGATCCGATCAAGCTGGACGCCCTGCTGGACGGCTGGGAAACCGGACGCCGGCTGATGTTCTGCGACGAGACGGGGGGGGCGCCCGCCGTCTCGTCCCTGCGCGACGCAGGCGAAGGCCCCTGGTCCATCCTGATCGGGCCGGAGGGCGGGTTCTCGCCGGAAGAGGGCGAGCGGCTGCGGTCCCTGCCCTTCACCACCGCCGTGTCGCTGGGCCCGCGCATCCTGCGCGCCGACACCGCCGCCATCGCCGCCATGACCCTGTGGCAGGCGGCCGTCGATGATTGGGAACGATAAGTCCGCCCCTCAGGCACGAGCCGACGCGCGACGAGCGTCAGGGAAAGACGAAAGCCCTCTTGAGCCTTGCCGCAATCTTGCCCATCTAGCCGCGACACACGGTCGCTTACGATGCGCCCGCAGGGGACTGACGCATGACCGACAACGCGCCGCTGACCCGGACCGACCTCATTGAGGCCATGTCCAAGGGGATCAAGCCCAAAGACCAGTGGCGCATCGGCGCCGAACACGAGAAGTTCGGCTTCGACAAGACCACCCTGGCGCGCCCCGCCTATGACGGCCCGAGCGGCATCAAGGCCATGCTGGAGGGGCTGCAACGCTTCGGCTGGTCGCCCGTCGAGGAAAACGGCTTTCTGATCGGACTGGAGCGCCGCAACAGCGAAGGCTTCGTCGCCTCGGTCAGCCTGGAGCCGGGCGGTCAGTTCGAACTGTCGGGCGCGCCGCTTCTGACCATCCACGACATCTGCAACGAGACCGGCCAGCACCTGATGGAGGTCAAGCAGGTCGCCGACCAGATCGGCGTCGGCTTCCTGGGCGCCGGTTTCGACCCGCTGTGGACCCGTGAACAAGTGCCGGTCATGCCCAAGGGCCGCTACGACATCATGCGCGCCTATATGCCCAAGGTCGGCACCCTGGGCCTGGACATGATGCTGCGCACCTGCACCATCCAGGCGAACCTGGACTTCGATTCCGAAGCCGACATGGTGATGAAGTTCCGCACCTCCTTGGCGCTGCAACCCATCGCCACCGCCCTGTTCGCCTGCTCGCCGTTCACCGAGGGACGGCCTAACGGGTTCCTGTCGGCCCGCGCCAACGTCTGGACCGACACCGACGCCGACCGCACCGGCATGCTGGGCTTCGTGTTCGAGGAGGGGTTCGGCTTCGAGCGCTACGCCGACTATGCGTTGGACACGCCGATGTATTTCGCCAAGCGCGACGGCCATTATGTCGACGCCTCGGGCCAGTCGTTCCGCGATTTCCAGGCCGGCAAACTGCCCGCCCTGCCCGGCCAGTATCCGACCCTGAAGGACTGGAATGACCACTTGACCACCCTCTTCCCCGAGGTGCGGCTGAAGGCCTATCTGGAAATGCGCGGCGCCGACGGCGGACCCTGGAGCCGGATCTGCGCCCTTCCAGCCCTGTGGGCCGGGGTTCTGTACGACGCGCCGTCGCTGGCCGCCGCCTGGGACCTGGTCAAGGACTGGGACATCGCCGACCACGAACGCCTGCGCCGCGACGTGACGCGCCTGGGTCTGAAGGCCGAGGTGGCGGGCCGATCGGTGCGCGACATCGCCGTCGATCTGGTGAACATCGCCAAACAGGGGCTGAAGAATCGCGCCAAGTTTTCTGGCGGCATGGTGGACGAGCGCGGCTATCTGTCGGAACTGGAAGACATCGCCGACAGCGGCGTCACGCCGGCTGAGCGCCTGCTGGACCTGTATCACGGCGCCTGGCAGGGCGACGTGAAGCGCATCTACGCCGACTTCGCCTACTAAGGGACGGTGTAGTCCGAGCAGTCGGGCAGCGGGCTGTCCGGTTTGTATTCGCCGGCCTTGGCGTCGAAGGTGAACCGACGAATGAAGCTGCATTTCGGATCGCGCGCGGCGATCAGGTCGGCAGGCTTCAGCGGCGGCTTCTCCAGCGAGTCTTCGGATCGCGAGGCGCCGCGCGGATAGGCCGTCGCCGTCGTCTCATAGGTCAGGACCGGCATTGCATCCGCCGCGTCGCTCGCGGTCAGGGTCGCAGCGAAACTGTATTCGTCGTGGCATGCGCCTGCGCGCTGGGTCATGTCCTCCTCGCTGAAACAGGCGCGGATCATCAGCGAACCCTGGATCGGCACGGTCAGCACCGGTGCGGCGCCGGTGTCGCCGTCCGCATCCAGCCGATAGAGCCGCAACTCCGTCGCCTGCCCGCCGCCGCCGGAATACATGCTGCGGCTCTCCATCTCGACCCCGGCCAGAAACCCGCCGTCCGCCAGCCGGATCAGGCCAGCCCAGGGCTTGTAATTTTCCACCTCGCCCGACGCCTCTTGCGGCGCGGCCGGCAGGGCGTCTGGCGCACGAACTACCGGGGTGAAGACCGGCTCGCCGTCACGCGTCTGCTGCGTCAGACCGACGCACTGAGCCCCGTCGTCCGTGCAGGCTCGATCCTCGGCCAGGGTCAGGGGTTCGATTCCGTCCCCTGATAGCGGGGATTGGAGCATGGCGATCGCGGCGAGAAGCAAGATCATGAGTTGTTCCTAACCGACACGGCGCACGATGCCATCGGCTCTTTTCGATCCTTTGCAAAGGCGAGCTTAACCGATGCGCCGTAACATGGGTCTCAGTTCGAGAGAGTGCGCAATGACCTGTTCGCCCGTTGCGGCCCTGGCCTTCCCCACAGCCGATGTGGATCTGGACACGTTCTTCGATGTGTCGCTGGATCTGCTGGTGGTGCGCGAGCTGGATGGGCGCGTGGTCAAGGCCAGCGCCTCCTGGTTCACCATGCTGGGCTATCGCCCCGACGAGATCGAGGGCCAGGGCCTGTTGCGCCTGATCCACCCGGACGATCACGCCGCCACCCGCCAGAGCATCGTCGAGGTCGAAAACCGGCGGCCGGGCGATCCGGTCTTGGGCCAGATCAACCGATATCGCCACAAGGCCGGTCATTACGTCACCGTCGAATGGCGCGCCCATCGTCAGGGCGACCGCATCTATGGCATCGCCCGCGACGTGACCGAAAAGGTCGCGGCAGAGCAGGCCCTGCGCGAAGCGACCGCCGCCGCCGAGGCCGCCAATGCCGCGAAGTCCGAGTTCCTGGCCAATATGAGCCACGAGATCCGCACGCCCTTGAACGGCGTGATCGGGATCGTCGACGCCCTGTCGCGCACCGAGTTGACGCCCGAGCAAGCTGAGATGGTGGCCCTTATCGCAAGCTCCGGCGTAACGCTGGAACGGCTGGTGTCCGACATTCTGGATGTGTCCAAGATCGAGGCCGGGCATCTGGACCTGGAAAGCCGGCCCTTCGATCTGGACGAGGCCGTCGCCGCCCCGCTGGACGTCATGCGTTTGAAGGCCGAAGCCAAGGGACTGACTTTCGACATCCGCCGCGACGCCGATGCGCGCGGCATGTTCGTCGGCGACAGCACCCGCATCCGTCAGGTGCTCGACAATCTGCTGTCCAACGCCATCAAGTTCACCCATCAGGGCTCGGTCGGCGTCGCCATTGCGGTGGACGAGGATTCCGACGGCCTGACCCAGCTAACGCTGCGGGTTGAGGATACGGGCGTCGGCTTCTCTTCCGACCACGCAGCCCATCTGTTCGACCGATTCAGCCAAGCGGACAGCACCATCACGCGCCGGTTCGGCGGCACGGGCCTGGGCCTGTCGATCTGTCGTTCGCTGGTCGAACTGATGGGCGGGCGGATTTCCGCCGCCTCCACGCCGGGCGTCGGCAGCAGGTTCACCGTCGATATCCCGCTGACGCGCGCCGCCTCACTGACCGAACACGATGCGCAACGACGCGCGCGTGCGGCCGAGGCCGACCGCCCCGTGTCGCCCCTACGCGTGCTGCTCGCAGAGGATCACCCCGTCAACCAGCGCGTCGTGCAGCTGATCCTGGCGGCGCACGCCATGCAGGTCGTCACCGTCGCGGATGGCGAACAGGCCCTGGCCGCTTTCCAGTCCGAGACGTTCGACTTGATCCTGATGGACATGCAGATGCCGGGCATGGACGGCCTGACCGCCACCCGCGCCATCCGCCAGATCGAGGCCGCCCGTCCCGATCAGGACCGTACGCCGATCATCATGCTGAGCGCCAACGCCATGAGCGAGCACCGCGACCAGGCGCACGACGCCGGCGCCGACCTGCATGTCCCCAAACCCATCACCGCCGCCAGCCTGCTGGCCGGCATACAGGCGGCGACCGCACCCTGATCCGACGTTGACAAAGTTTGCCATGCGCCCATTCTCCTTGAGAGGAGGCCGACCATGGCGACGATGAACATCTCCCTGCCCGGTCCGATGAAGGCCTGGGTCGAGGAACAGGCGAAATCCGGGCGCTACGCCAACACGTCGGACGTGGTGCGCGACCTGATCCGCCGCGAGCAGGTCAAGGCCGAGAAGATCGCCAACATGCAAAGGTTGATCGACGAAGCCTATGCATCAGGCATCAGCGACCAAACGCCACGAGAAATTTTCGGAGAGGTTCGCGCCGAATATCTGGCCGAAACGACTCGCAAGGCAGGCTGACTTGGCCAAGCTGCGGGTATCCAAGGCCGCGCGAACCGATATGCGTGCGATCTTTCGACAGAGCGTCGAGATGTTTGGATTGAGCCAGGCTGACGCCTACGTCGCCGCTCTTCACCACGCGCTCGATCTCATCGCGACCTATCCCAAGTCGAACCGGGAAAGAGCAGAGACCGCGCCGCCTGTGCGAGTTCATCCTTACAAGGCGCACGTCATCGTCTATGCCATCGACGATCAGGGCGTTCTGGTGCTCCGCATCCGCCATACGCGAGAGGACTGGACAGCCGATCCCATCCGAGACCGCGAAGCCGGAGACGAGCCATGACCCACTCCATCCATGTCGGCATCGGCGGCTGGACGTTTGAGCCGTGGCGGGGGGCCTTCTATCCGGAGGGCCTGGTTCAGAAGCGGGAGCTGGAATATGCGGCGTCGAAACTGACCTCGATCGAGATCAACGGCACATATTATTCGACCTTCAAGCCCGACAGCTGGAAGAAATGGCGCGACGAGACGCCGGACGGCTTCGTCTTCTCGGTCAAGGCCAGCCGCTACTGCACCAATCGCAAGGTGCTGTCCGACGGCGCCGAAAGCTTCGACAAGTTTCTGAGCCAGGGCCTGACCGAACTGGGCGACAAGCTGGGCCCGATCAACTGGCAGTTCATGGGCACGAAGAAGTTCGATGCCGAGGACTTCGAGGGATTCCTGAAGCTGTTGCCCAGGGAGAAAGACGGAGTGCGGCTGCGGCACGCGCTGGAGGTTCGCAACCCGACCTTCGCCACCGAACAATTCTATGACCTGGCCCGCAAATACGGCGCGGCCATCGTCTATGCGGTCGATGACGAGGAGCCGACCTGGCCCCAGATCGACGAGGCGACCGCCGATTTCAGCTACGCCCGGCTGATGTCCAGCCGCGAGTACGAGCCGACCGGCATGACGGCGACCGAGCTGGGTGCGGTGGCGGATCAGGCCAGGGCCTGGGCGAAACGGGGCGAGGTCTTCGCCTATTTCATCTCGGGCGCGAAGGTGCGGAACCCTGCGGCGGCTCAGGCGCTGATCGCCAAGCTGAAATAGCGGTCCGTACGCTTGCGGACCCGCGGCCGCCCTCTCATCTGAGGCCGGCTCACTGCAAAGCCTGAAGGACTTTTTCCATGCCGATCGCCACACGCGCCTTCGCCGCGACCGCCGCCGACAAGCCGCTGACGCCCTACAGCTTCGAGCGCCGTGATCCGGGTCCGGACGATGTGCTGATCGACATCAAATATTGCGGCGTCTGCCACTCCGACCTGCACGCCGCGCGCGGCGAGACCGGCGGCACGTCCTTCCCCCTGGTGCCGGGTCACGAGATCGCGGGCGTGGTCAAGGCGGTCG
>Ga0206126_10006057_pt1 | contig 10847 bp, 10 predicted proteins | sample Helgoland_Spring_5_FD_148621 | JGI IMG/M metagenome (GOLD analysis project Ga0206126, IMG submission 148621) | Pelagic subsurface seawater microbial communities from Kabeltonne, Helgoland, North Sea - Helgoland_Spring_Bloom_20160412_1 | ecosystem: Environmental > Aquatic > Marine > Epipelagic ...
CCGGGCTTAAATCTCCATAATCTTTGGGTAAAAAAAGATTCCACAACCCTGCATCCTTAGCTTTTTGTTTTAATACTTCTAGTTTAGGCCAACGTGTCCAGATATTTTCTGGATCTTTTTGGAAAGCGTAAAATTCATCTTCTACAGGTACAATGTGTTTTTCAATGAAATCAGTGAGTTTTTTTTGTAGATCTACTGATTTTTGAGAATATTCGAAGTTCATATGTTTATTTAATTTTAACCAGCAATCATATATCCACCATCAGCGGTGTATACGCCTCCTGTCATGTATGCACCTGCATTTGAGGCTAATAAAGCAGCAATACCTATCATTTCCTCTGGCTGTCCCATGCGACCGCTTGGAATTGTTTTTTGAACTTTATGCAACAGCTTTTCATTAGTCCATAAAGCGGCACTAAATTTTGTTTGAATTAATCCTGGACAAATTGCATTAGCTCTTATTCCATATTGACCCCACTCTTTCGCTTGATTTTTAGTCAGCATTAAAATAGCAGCTTTACTTGTACTATACAATCCTAATCCCAACCCAGGGGTTAAAGCTTCTACAGAGGCTATATTTATAATGCTCCCATTTTTATGTTCTTGCATATGTGGTAAGACTAAATTTGACAATGCCCATGGTGCTTTTACATTTACATCCATAATCTTATCAAAAATTGCCGGGTCTACATCTTCAATAGGTCCAAAAACAGGATTAATGGCAGCATTGTTTACTAAAATATCTATTCGGCCTAGTTCATTAATTGTTTGATCTACCAAAGCTTTCCTTTGATCTTCTTTACCAATATGACAAGCAATTCCAGTGGCTTTTAGTCCTAGTTCAATAAATTCTTTCACCACCTCATCACAAGCATCTTGGCTTCTGCTACTAATTACTACTTGCGCCCCTTTTTCAGCCAACCCTTTTGCGATAGCTTTCCCTATTCCTTTACTAGAACCTGTTATGATTGCTACCTTTCCTTCTAAATTAAATTGTTGATCTGTATTCATTACATTACAGGTTCTGTTTCTTTCTTGATGGTAATGGATTCAGAATTCAATAAAATTTCAGATAACCCTGTAGTTTTTGGCAACTCATACGTAAAGAAGTATTTCATCGTATGAATTTTACTTTCATAGAACTCTTTTGAATAGGTTCCATTAGATTTAGTAGCTTTTGTTGCATGAACTCCTAGATCTAACCATGTCCAACTCATTATTATTAGACTAAAAAATTCCATAAAAATGGAGGCGTCAGCGAGATACCTTTCATAATCACCTTTCATCGCATGGGGCATTAAATGACCCAATACTTTTTCTGTAAGTTTTAATTTTGCTCCTAGCGTATTGGCGTAAGATTTTAATTCCTCTATTGCTGAGGCCGCTTTAATTGTTGTCATAATCTCAGCAGAAAGTAGTTGTAATGCCTTACCGTTACTCATGGTAACTTTTCTACCCAATAAATCTTGAGATTGAATTCCTGTTGTTCCTTCATACAACGCAGATATTCTAATATCTCTATAATATTGTTGCAAAATAAAATCTGCACAGAAACCATAACCTCCTAGTACTTGTAATCCATTATTTACAGAGGCTGATCCGGCTTCCGAGGGATATGTTTTTACAATTGGGATAATCATTTCCAACAGAAGATTGTATTTCTCTTTTTCCTCTGGTGAAGTTGCAGTTTCTATGATATCGTAGTATTTAGCTGCTAAAAAAACCAAACTCATAGACCCTTCCACAACAGACTTTTGCATCAATAGCATTCTTCTGACATCTGGGTGTTCTATAATTAAGGCCTGTTTCTCCGCTGGGTTTTTCTTACCGTCACTTGATAACTTTCTACCTTGAGGACGCTCATTTGCATATTGCAAAGACGCATGATAAGCCGCACAAGCAATACCAGAGGCTCCTCTTCCTACCGCAATTCTAGCAGAGTTCATCATTAAAAACATATACTTTAATCCTTCATTTGGCTCACCTACAATCCATCCTTTACAGTCTTCTGCATCTCCAAAACCTAGATGAGTAGTACAATAGCCTCGTTGTCCCATTTTCTGAAAGTCTGCTACTGTTGTTACATCATTAAATTCTAGTGACCCATCACTTGATGGACGATTTTTAGGGACAACAAATAAAGAAATCCCTTTTGTTCCTTTTGGCGCTCCTTCAATTCTAGCGAGTACTAAATGAACTACATTTTCAGTAAAATTATTATCTCCTCCAGAAATGAAAATTTTCTGTCCTGTTAATTTATAATATCCGTCTTGGGTTGGTGTTGCCTTTGTAACAATATCAGACAAAGAACTTCCAGCTTGAGGTTCTGTTAAACACATTGTACCACCCCATTGGCCAGAAAGCATGTTGGGCACGTAGGTTTGGTTTAGTTCCTTATTTGCAAAATGAATAATAAGCTCTGCAGCTCCTTGAGTTAACCCTGCATAACCAGGTAAATGATTATTTGCAGCATCTAAAATATAAGTAGCAGCTGTGTGGGATAGAAATGGAATTTGCATTCCTCCATCTTCATAATTAAATGGAGCTGAAATTAGACCCATTTCTCCTCCCTTATACATCATTGTTTTTACTTGATCATGCACAAATACTTTCCCATCTTTATGGTAAGCAGGATTCTCATCCATTTCTTTTACATACGGGAATAGTTCTCTATCAGCAAACTCTTTAACTGAATCTATAAACATGTCTAGTGATTCTTTATCATGATCTTGGAAACGATCTCTAACTAAAAGCTCCTCTAAATTGTGAATATCATAAAGAAGGTATTTTAATGTATCTATATCAACATATTTTTCAGCCATATTATCTTACGTTTTTAAAAATTGATGTTTAATTTTAACTTAATGCACGAAGATAGGACAAATAATTATAAAATACTATGCACGCATAGTATTTTATAATTGATTTTTTATCTTTATTAATTCTGCTTTTACAAATTCTAATCTACTTACGATTTCATGATTGTTTATCGTGCCGATTGGATTTTTCTTTAATTTTTGTTTCGCCCCTTCTAAAGTAAAACCCCTTTCTTTGACAAGGTTATATATAAGTTTGAAATTGGAGACATCGTTGGAAGTGAATAAACGATTTCCTTTCGCATTTTTTTTTGGCTTGATGATTTCAAATTCTTTTTCCCAAAATCTAATCAACGATGTATTTACTGAAAAGGCTTTAGCTACCTCTCCTATCTTGTAGTATCTTTTTTCAGGTAAATCTATGTGCATATTACTGAATTAATCGTAGGATTGCCCTTCTTCCTCAGAAGCAATTTGCATTGCTAAAAATTCTTCTGGGGTTAAATCTCCATAATAGAAATTGATAGGGTTTAAAGCACGACCGTTTTTATGTACTTCGTAATGTAAATGGGAACCAACAGATCTTCCGGTATTTCCTACATATCCTATAATATCTCCACGTTTCACTTTTCTGCCTTTTCTAGTAGCAATTTTACTCATGTGAGCATATACTGTTTTGTATCCAAAGCCATGTTCTATGTATACAACTTTACCAAAAGTTGCACTTCGCTGAGCCAAAGACACCCTCCCATTTCCTGAGGCATAGATTGGTGTTCCTGTTGCAGCTTTAAAATCCATTCCTTTATGAAATTTTCTAATTTTTAAAATTGGATGCATTCTATATTTAAAACCAGAGGCAACATAGGATAAATCTTCTTTTTTTATTGGCATAATTGCTGGAATTGAGGCCAACATATTTTCTTTTTCTTTAGCTAAAGAAACAATTTCATCTAATGATTTAGATTGAACAACCATTTGTTTTGATAGAATATCTAATTTTTTTGTGACATTCTTTACCAGTACAGAATTATCATAACCATTGAGGTAACTATATCTATTGACACCTCCAAAACCAGCTTTACGTTGTTCTTCCGGTATTGGATTTGCCTCAAAATAAGCTCTGTAAATATTATTATCTCTTTGTTGGAGTTGAGAAAGTACAGAGGAGCTTTCGTCTAATCTTTTATTTAATAGTTCATAATTAAATTTTAGATTTTCTAATTCTCTTTGTTGGGAAAGCTGATCTGGAGTCTTTAAAAACTGACTTAATACAATAAAACCTGAGAGCATAATTAAAATAACACCAAAAAAACTGAGAATAATGATCTTGGAAATATTCCCTTTTGATTTTTCTACTCTACGATAGCTTAGGGTATCTGAGTCGTAATAATATTTTACTTTTGCCATAAATCTAAATATGCTACTTTTGTTACTATAAACTACTGGTTAAAAAAGTAATTTATAAATTAACAAAAGCAAATTTACAAAATGTTTCACTAACTATAACTTTGACTCATTTCAAGTATAAATTTTTAACATTAACGGTAAAAGAAAATTAACTTTTGATTTATGAAATCTAAAGAAATTCGCTCACATTTTTTAAATTTTTTTAAAGAAAAATCCCATCAAATTGTCGCTTCATCACCTATGGTTTTGAAAGATGATCCTACGTTGATGTTCACAAATTCTGGGATGGCCCCATTCAAAGAATATTTTTTAGGAAATAAAATTCCAAAAAACACAAGAATTTCTGACACTCAAAAATGCTTAAGAGTTTCTGGAAAACATAATGATTTAGAAGAGGTTGGATATGACACCTACCATCATACCATGTTTGAAATGTTAGGAAATTGGAGCTTTGGAGATTACTTTAAGAAAGAGGCCATAACATGGGCTTGGGAACTACTAACTGAGGTTTATGGTATTTCTGAAGACATTTTGTACGTCACAATTTTTGAAGGCAGTAAAGATGAAGATAATTTACCAATTGATCAAGAAGCATTCGATTTATGGAAGGAGGTTATTCCTGAAGACCGTATTTTAATGGGTGATAAGAAGGATAATTTCTGGGAAATGGGTGAGCAAGGACCTTGTGGACCGTGTTCTGAAATTCATGTAGATATTAGATCCAATGAAGAAAAAGCAAGTGTAGATGGAAAAAATTTGGTAAACAAAGATCATCCTCAGGTTGTAGAAATATGGAACTTGGTTTTCATGCAATACAATAGAAAAGCGAATGGAACCCTAGAGGATTTACCAGCAAAACACATAGATACAGGAATGGGATTTGAGCGTCTATGTATGGTTTTACAAAATGTAAAATCTAATTATGATACAGATATTTTTACTCCATTAATCAGAGAGATAGAAGCAATTTCTTCTGTAATTTATGGTGAAAATGAAAAAGAGGATATCGCAATCAGAGTAATTGTGGATCATGTAAGAGCAGTTGCTTTTTCAATTGCTGATGGACAATTACCTAGTAATACAGGTGCAGGCTATGTGATCCGAAGAATTTTGAGAAGAGCTGTTCGTTACGGATTTACATTCCTACATAAAAAAGAACCCTTTATGTATAGATTGATAGACATTCTTTCTGAAAAAATGGGAACTGCATTTCCAGAATTAAAAGCTCAAAAACAATTGATTGAAAATGTAATTAAAGAAGAAGAAACCTCTTTTTTAAGAACATTAGATCAAGGACTTATAATGTTAGATACAATTATCGAAACTTCAGATTCTAAAGAAGTTTCAGGTAAAAAAGCTTTTGAGTTGTATGATACATTTGGATTTCCAATAGATTTAACTTCACTAATTTTAAGAGAAAAAGGGTTTGTTTTAAATGAAGACGATTTTCATATTGAAATGAAAAAACAAAAAGAACGTTCGCGCTCTGCAAGTGAATCTTCAACTGATGATTGGACCTCCATTAGCAATATTCCTGAAATAGGGTTTGATGGTTATGACGCAACAGAGTCTGAGGTAAAAATTACTCGATTTAGAAAAGTTACATCAAAAAAAGAAGGTGATCAGTATCAATTAGTTTTTAACCAAACCCCCTTCTATCCAGAGGGCGGAGGACAAGTTGGCGACAAAGGATATTTGGAAGATATCCATGGAGATGTGCTTTATATTTTGAATACTAAAAAAGAGAACAATGTTGTTATTCATTTTACAAAAAACTTACCAAAAAATCTAGAAGAGCCTTTTAATGCTGTTGTAGATGAAAAGCAACGTCATAGAACCTCAGCAAATCATAGTGCAACTCATCTACTTCACCAGGCCTTACGTGAAGTGCTAGGAACACATGTTGAACAAAAAGGAAGTGCTGTAAATTCTAAACATTTACGTTTTGATTTTTCTCATTTTTCCAAATTAACTTCAGAGGAGTTACATGATGTGGAATATTTTGTGAATGCGAGAATTGAAGGAAAACTTCCATTGGAAGAAAAACGTAGTATCCAAAAAGAAGAAGCAATTGCTGATGGTGCAATAAGTTTATTTGGTGAAAAATATGGAGATAAAGTTAGGTCTATTCGTTTTGGACAATCTATTGAATTATGTGGTGGAACTCACGTCCCAAATACTTCAGAAATTTGGCATTTCAAAATTAAATCTGAAGGAGCTGTAGCTGCTGGTATAAGAAGAATTGAAGCAATTACTATGGATGCCACTAAAGAATATTATCTAGAAAATAACAGTAGCTACCAAGAGATTAAAGACGTACTTAATAATCCCAAAGAACCTGTTAAAGCAATTCTTGCCCTTCAACAAGAAAATAGTGCATTAAAGAAACAACTAGATCAGTTGATAAAAGCAAAAGCTAAGCATCTAAAGAGTGATTTGAAAAATGAACTTAAAGAAATCAATGAAGTTCAATTTTTAGCAAAAAAAATTGATTTAGATGCAAATAGTATCAAAACGCTAGCATTCGAATTAGGAAGTGAGTTTAAAAATTTATTCTTATTGTTTGGAGCTGAGACAAATGGAAAAGCGATTTTAACCTGTTATGTATCAAAAGAAATTGTAGCTAGTAAAAATTTAAATGCAGGAACTATTGTTAGAGAATTAGGAAAGTATATTCAAGGTGGCGGAGGTGGTCAAGCATTTTTTGCAACAGCAGGTGGAAAAAACCCTTCAGGAATTCAGGAGGCTTTAGAAAAAGCAATAACGTATTTGGGTTAACATTAATCCGTCAGTTATCAAAAATTAAAAATACAAAAGGGAACTCAAGTTAAAACCAGTTTTTGAATCTTCAAACGCACATACCGTTTTCTAAAAACACCTGTAACCCTATAGATTACAATTCAAAGATATTTCTACTAGGCTCTTGTTTTTCAGATAATATTGGGCAAAAATTAAGTTATCATAAATTTCAATCGATTCTTAATCCTTTTGGTATTTTATTTCATCCAAAAGCAATAGAAACAATTATTAAAAATGCCCTTTGTAAAAAAGAATATACTGAAAAAGATATCTTTTATTTTAATGAACGATGGCAGTCTTTTGAAGCACATTCAAAACTGAGTTCCTCATCAAAAGAGGAAGCTTTGAATCAACTTAATCAGGCATCTACATTAATAAATACAGCTTTAAAAAGTAGTACTCATATCATAATTACGCTAGGATCTTCTTGGGTATATCGTTTTTTAGAGTCTGGTAAAATCGTTGCTAATTGTCATAAAGTTCCTCAACATAAATTTAAAAAAGAACTATTACCAATTACCGAAATTAATAAAAGCCTTTCATCAATAATTTCTTTGATTAGAAAAGTTAATCCAGATATAAATTTCATCTTTACTGTATCCCCTGTTCGTCATTTAAAGGATGGATTTATTGAAAATCAACAGAGTAAATCTCATTTAATTTCAGCCCTTCATCAAATCATAAAAAAGCAAGAAAATACTTTCTATTTTCCAAGTTATGAAATTATGATGGATGAATTACGAGATTATCGTTTCTACAAAGAAGATATGATTCACCCTAATCAAATAGCTGTAAATTATATTTGGGAAAAATTTTATAAAAATTGGTTATCGGATGAGGCAATAGATCTAAAAAAGCAAGTGATAAAAATTCAAAGAGGTTTAGAGCACAAACCGTTTAACACTGATTCTAATGAATACCGTGAATTTTTATCTTCTCTTCAAAAAAAAATTGAAGCCCTCAAGAAAAAATATCCTCATATTACTTTTTAAAAGAATCACCGTTTAGAATTAATCTATAAATTTTAAAACGTTACCCCATGGACCTCCGTTGATGATGTCTATTCCATGTTGAGATAAAAAATCTGTAGCACTCTGACTTCTTCCACCACTTTTACATACTGCTATTATAGGTTTTTGAAATCCTTTGATACGTTCTATATGATCAGGAATAGAATTTAAAACAATATGCTCTGAACCATTAATATGCCCCTCATTCCATTCTTGAAGAGTTCTAACATCTAAAATAATAGCTCCTTTTTTCAAATATTCCTCAATTTTATTTGTAGCCTCTTTATGGCTAAACATTCCAAATAAACTCATAATAGATTAGTAATTAAATTCTCAATTAGTTCGTAAAATTAAACAATTTAGAGTTATAAATATTCAAATAATGTAACGTTTTAATGTTTTTCATCACTAATAAGTAACGCTAATTAATATTGAGTATGAGTTCTATTGCAGCCATGATAATGAGTATCAAAAATAATAAAAGAGCTCAACAGAGTGCTTTTAAAAAACTTGATAAAAATGGCAGCTATTCAACAAAAACAAAATTGTTTTTTCACAGAAATGCTTCTAAAAAACAGTTACGAGACATCAAAGAGAAACTTCGAAAAGAAAACAAAAAAGAACTTATTAGAAAAACTGCTGCTATTCTTATCCTGCTAATTATTGTGATTTACTGTATCGGTTTCGCAAAATTTTAATAAACACCTTAAAATCTTTCTTACTTTTACAATTCAAAACACATCATGAACAAGAAAGTAATCTTATTAATTTTAGACGGCTGGGGAATTACCCAAAACCCAAATGTTTCGGCAATTTTTAATGCAAAAACACCCTATATAAACTCACTATATGATACATTCCCGTCTTCAGAATTAAGAACCGATGGTGAACATGTAGGTTTACCTGATGGTCAAATGGGAAATTCTGAAGTAGGTCATATGAATTTAGGTGCTGGTAGAATTGTTTATCAAAATCTTGCAAAAATTAATATTGCCGTTAGAGAAGGTAAATTATCTAAAGAGGAAGAATTATTAAATGCTTTTAAGTATGCTAGAGATCACCAGAAAAATGTGCATTTGTTGGGGTTGGTGTCTAATGGAGGAATTCATTCACATATCAATCACGTAAAGGGTTTACTTAGTGCTGCTAATGATCATGAAGTTAAAAATGTTTTTCTTCATGCATTTACTGATGGAAGAGACTGTGATCCAAAATCAGGTGCTTATTTTATTGATGATATTCAAAAGCATATGAAAAGTACTACAGGAGAATTAGCCTCTATTACAGGTAGATACTATGCAATGGATAGAGATAATAGATGGGAGAGGGTGAAATTGGCCTATGATGCATTGGTTAATGGAATTGGAGAACACTCAACAAACGCAAAGAATAGTGTACAAAAAAGTTATGATAAGAAAATAACAGATGAGTTCATTAAACCTATAATAATGGTTGATGAAAACGATAAGCCTAAAGCCTCTATTAAAAAAGATGATGTTGTCATTTTCTTCAATTTTAGAACAGACAGAGGAAGACAATTAACAGAAGTGTTGAGTCAAAATGACAATGAGGAATTTAACATGCACAAGATTCCATTATACTTTGTTACGTTAACCAATTATGATAAAACTTTCAAAGACATTAAAGTGGTTTACAACAGTGAAAATATTGAAAACACGTTGGGGGAAGTTTTAGAGAACGCAAATAAAAAACAAATTAGAATCGCTGAAACTGAAAAATACCCTCATGTTACTTTTTTCTTTTCAGGTGGAAGAGAAAAAGAATTTGATGGAGAAAAAAGACTTCTTTGTCCGTCACCAAAAGTAGCAACCTATGATTTAAAACCAGAAATGAGTGCCTACGAAATAAGAGATGCTATTGTACCTGAGTTAGAAAAGGGAGAAGTAGATTTTGTATGCTTGAATTTTGCTAATGGAGATATGGTTGGTCATACAGGAGTGTTTGACGCAGCAGTAAAAGCATGTGAAACGGTTGACAAATGCACAAAAGAGGTGATTTCTACTGGCTTACAAAATGGATATACAACCCTTCTGATTGCTGATCATGGAAATTGTGAAACGATGATGAATCCAGACGGAAGCCCTCACACTGCTCACACAACAAATCCTGTTCCAATAATTCTTATTGATAAAAAAATTCAATCAATAAAAAATGGTGTACTTGGAGATATTGCTCCCACTATCTTGAAATTAATGGGTGTTGAACAACCAAAAGAAATGACAAGAAAATCACTACTTTAAGATGAAGAAGCTTTTATTTGTAATTTTCTTGTGTTCGTTTTTTTTGGGCAATGCGCAAAGAAAGAGCAATATCAATGGTAATTTAGTTGGGTATCTTAAAAAGTCTGATTTCTTAAATGAAAAACACAAAGATTGGTTCTCAAAAAATTATAGTGCGTATACTCCAGACCCAAAAATAGTTCAGAAAATCAAAAAAAAACTCAACAATATTTCAATTAAATCTTTTATTGGAAGTTGGTGCCATGATAGTAAAAGAGAACTCCCAAGGTTTTATAAAATCATGGAATTAGCTGGATTTGATCTTGAAAATGATTTTAAAATGATTGGAATTACTATTGGAAAAAAAACTCCAACTAATCTTCAAAAAGGATTTGCAATAAATCATACTCCAACATTTATTTTTTTTAGAGATGGCAAAGAAATTGGACGCTTTGTAGAACATTCCAAAAAAACAATAGAAAAAGATATTTTAAAAATCTTGCGTGGAGGTAATTACAAACATCCCTACCAAAAATAAAACCATCTAGTGTTGTATGTTCTTGGCTTTTCTAGGG
>Ga0206126_10006062_pt1 | contig 10845 bp, 9 predicted proteins | sample Helgoland_Spring_5_FD_148621 | JGI IMG/M metagenome (GOLD analysis project Ga0206126, IMG submission 148621) | Pelagic subsurface seawater microbial communities from Kabeltonne, Helgoland, North Sea - Helgoland_Spring_Bloom_20160412_1 | ecosystem: Environmental > Aquatic > Marine > Epipelagic ...
GCGAACAATCGCTGCGCCAAGGGGCTGGAAGAGGCGCTCTCGGCCGATGGGAAATCCGCGGTGCCCATGTCCATAACAGATTGCCCAGGCAAAAATTTCAGCGTTGCAGGGTTTGGGGTACTCTCAGTTTGAATGAACATAAAGTTGCCTTCCGATTGTCGCACCGCAAATATGTTCTACGGCAGGTTCCATGTCAAGTTTTTAGAATTATTCTAACTTCGAGCTGCCCTAGCTCAAAGCTTCCAATTGTTCTTTGCTTAAGGAGCCGGGCACAATCACAATCGGCACATCCAAACTGCCAGAAGATTTTGACAGTTGAGTGACCAAGGGCCCCGGCCCTTTGCGATCTGTCGCCGCGCCCAAAACTAAAATATCCACTTCGGCATCCTCGCGAATTTGCGACAAAATTTCCGGAACCACCTCGCCTTCGCGAATCACCAGCTCCGGATCAACCCCATGTTTCTCGCACATCCACTTAGCAAAGATCTCATAATGCGCCTCAATCCGCGCGCGGGCCTCCTCGCGCATTATTTCGCCAACACCGATCCAATGATTGAATTCCTCAGGCGGAATAACCGCGAGAATTTCGACCCGCGCCCCGGTGTTTTGCGCCCGCATCGCCGCAAAACGCATCGCGTTCAAACATTCCGTAGAATTGTCCAGCACAACCATAAATTTACGCATCCCGGGCCTCCATTCGATCCGCATCATGCCCGGAGCAGCCCCCGCCCGCAACGTCAAATTACGGCGCAGATTAAATAATATGGCCTCTGGCCCGCAAGGAGTTCGCGGCCCATAGACCCAATCCCATAGGCCAGCCCTGCAGCGTCAAATTAACGTGCTAGCGCAACATGCCAACGATGTCGTAGGTTTTTTGCAAGATAGGAGCGGCCAATGCCCGGCCACGCTCAGCACCCCGGGCCAAGATCCGGTCAATCTCATCAGGCTCTTGCATGAGGCGCGACATTTCGTTGGAAATCGGAGCCAGCTTTGAGACGGCCAAGTCTGCCAGCTTTGGCTTGAAAGATCCAAATTGCTGTCCGGCAAATTCATCGACCACGGCCTGCGGTGTCATCTCATTGAGCGCCGCATAGATATTGACCAAATTGCGCGCCTCCGGCCGGCCGGCCAAACCCTCAAGCGTTTCAGGCAAAGGGTCTGCATCAGTTTTCGCCTTTTTGATTTTCTTGGCCAAAGCATCCGCATCATCGGTCATATTCAATCGGCTCATGTCACTGGGGTCTGACTTTGACATTTTCTTTGTCCCATCGCGCAGGCTCATAACCCGCGTCGCCGCCCCTTCAATCACTGGTTCCGGGATCGGGAAGAAATCGACGCCAAAATCATTGTTAAACTTCGTCGCAATATCGCGCGTCAGTTCGAGATGCTGCTTTTGATCTTCGCCCACAGGCACATGGGTGGCATGATAGATCAAAATATCCGCTGCCATCAAAGCCGGATAGCCAAAAAGACCCAGCGAGGCATTTTCACTGTTTTTACCCGCTTTATCTTTCCACTGCGTCATGCGCTTCATCCAGCCCATGCGCGCGATGCAATTGAAAATCCAGCCCAGCTGCGCATGTTCTGGAACTTGACTTTGATTGAACAGGATTGATTTTTCGGGATCAATTCCGGCCGCAATAAACCCTGCGCAAAGTTCGCGGGTGTTGCGGCGCAAATCCGCTGGATCCTGCCAGACCGTGATCGCATGTAGATCAACCATGCAATAGACAGTTTCAAACCCACCATCCGCTTGCATATCCACAAATCGCTTCATCGCGCCCAGGTAATTGCCCAAAGTCAGCCCACCAGAGGGTTGGATACCTGAAAATACGCGTGGAACAAACTTTTCGGTCATGAGGGCCTCGGCTCTAGAATTTAGTATTCACATCGCATAATGAGCAAGGCCGAAGCCGTCAAGGAAGCACACCATGTCTGACTCCCCGCCTCCCGCCGTCAATCCCCTGCCGCCCGCGGTGATTGTCCTGTTTTTGGCAGTGGTCCTGGGCGAGGCCTATATCGCAGGAGCGGAGGCGCAGCTGTGGGGGCAACTTGATGCCCGCATCGGTTTGATACGGCAATTTGCTTTCATGCCCGAGGGTTTTGACCGCGCGTTATCAGCTGGTATTTGGCAACCCGAATTATTTTGGCGCATGCTCACTTACCCCTTCGTTCATGCCGCAGTCATGCAGTCGATTTTAGCCTCGGTATTGATCTTAGCCTTGGGAAAATTCGTTGGTGAAATTTTGGGCAACACGGCGGTTTTCACGATTTTCGGCATCTCGTCGGTGTTTGCCGCCCTTGGATACGCGCAGCTCACGTCAAGCACCTATCCGCTCTTTGGCGGCTACCCACCTGCCTATGGGTTAATAGGTGGGTTTAGTTTCGTCTTATTTAGCCATGCTCATGGCCTGTTGAGCCACCAATTGCGCGCCTTTCGCCTGCTCGGGCTCTTAATGGCCATCAACATCAGCTTGTCTTTGTTCAGCAACGGACCGCCAATTTGGGTCGCTGAGCTCTGTGCGGCTGTGGCCGGATTTATCTCTGCCGCATTAATCCAGCCCGGCGGGCTTGCCAGTCTTGTGGCAAAGTTTCGGCGTAAGTGATCAATCGGCCTGGCGCATCATTTGGCGCAATTCGGCAAGGCTAAAGGCCCCAAGCAGGCGACCAGCCATAATGTAGCTGCCCCCCGCCACAATAAAGATCACAATCAAACCGAGCAGGCGCAGACCCTCCATTTGCAGAACAGGTTCTACAGCCCGGGCAGTGATCCAAACGATCACGCCCATGCCCAAGCTGGCCAGAAGAATGCGCAAAGACCTACTGCGCAACCGCGCATCCCAGCGTGCCGCCGGGCCAAACCGCCGCGCGCGCCACCACAGGCAGCCCAGCATCGCCCAACCGGCGCAGGTTGCCCCATAGGCGGAGGCCGTAAAACCGATATATCGGCTCAAACCAATTGCAACCAACGCATTTACCGCCAAAGCCACCAGGGCAAAGTTAAAAGGGGATCGCGTATCTTCGCGGGCGAAGTACACCGGCTGATAGAGCTTTTGCAAAACAAAAGCCGGCAAGCCCAAGCCGTAAATCGCAGTGGCCAAGGCCGTGGCTTGTGTGTCGCTGGCCAGGAACGCCCCGCGTTCAAACAAGACCGAGACCAATGCTGAAGGGATGATAATAAGAGCCACCGTGCAAGGAGTGGTCAACAGCAAAGCCAGCTCTGCTGCGCGGTTGAAAGCAGCCTGCCCACCGGCCTCATCGCCAATGCGCAGCCGCCGCGACAGATCCGGCAAAAGCACTATGCCAATGGCAACCCCAACCACACCAAGTGGCAATTGATACAAGCGATCAGCATAATAAAGCCAGGCGTTCGCCCCTTCAAAATAACTGGCAATCTGCCGACCGACCAGCAAATTGACCTGCACAACCCCGCCAGCCAGCGCGGCAGGGGCGGCGATCATCGCCAAGCGTTTAAGCTCTGGTGTCATTTTCGGCCAGCGCGGCAACACCTTAAACCCAGCCCGGAGCGCAGCAATCCAAAGCACAGCCAATTGCGCAATCCCAGCCACAGGCACGCTCCACGTCAAGGTCAAACCAATATCCCAGCCCAACCATTGAGCCGCAAAAAGCGCCAGAATAAAGCAAACATTCAGCAAAACAGGCGCAGCAGCAGCCGCCACGAACCGCCCGGCGGAATTGAGCACACCTGAAATCAAAGCGGCGAGCGAAATGAAAAGAATATAGGGAAAGGCAATTCGGCCAAACACCACGGTGAGATCAAAGCGTTCGTCGCCCACAAAACCGCTTGCCATGGCCCAAACCAAATAGGGCATCGCCAGCATGGCCAGCGCGTTCAGCCCAATCAGCACCAGCGCCAGCATGGACAAAGCATCCCGCGCAAAGGTAAGCGGGTCATCACCCGCAGCCAACTTTTTGGAAAACATTGGCACGAAGGCGATATTAAATGCCCCTTCAGCAAAAAACCTACGAAACAGATTTGGCAAAGAAAATGCCAGGAAAAACGCCTCTGCCACCGGGGAGGCCCCAAGAGCCACAGCAATCAAAACATCGCGCAAAAATCCCATTACGCGCGACACCAAGGTCCAAAACCCGACCGTAAAGAACCCCCGCATCATCGTCATGAGAGCGCCCTCATCGCACCTTGCTTCAAAGCATCCCGTAGTTTTTGCTCCAAACTGTCCCGCTTGGCCTTGGCGTGCAGCTTCAGCCCAAACATGTCTTTGACGTAGAACGTATCAACCACCTGTTCACCATAGGTGGCAATTACCGCGCTGGAGATATTCACATTGGCTGCGGCTAATGTGCGGGTCAGATCATATAATACGCCCAATCTGTCACGCGTATCGACCTCAATGATCGTATAGATTTCAGAACCTTCGTTGTCAAAACTGATCGAAGTGGGCACCTGAAACGCCCGTTCACGTTTTTTGATTTTATCACGCGATTGAATAGCCTCGCGGGCAACAAGCGTGCCTTGCAAGGTCTCATTAATCATCTTTTGTAAACGGCCAAGTCGCAGGTCCTTATAGGGATGACCTTCCGCATCCTGCACCCAAAAGACAGCAGTGGCGTATCCGTCCTTGCTGGTGAAAGTGCGCGCATCGACCACATTTGCCCCGCTCAAGGCCAAAGCGCCACAAATTCGGCTGAACACCCCCGGGTGATCGGCCATTGCAAAGCAAATCCGGGTCGCGTCGCGATCTTCATCAGGCTGTAAATCCATCCGGATTTCATCATCTGGAATATCCGAAAGCAGCCGAGCAAAAATTTGATGTGCGGTGACATGCAGACCTTGCCAATAAGGCGGGTAGTGGCGGTTTGTTTCATGGCGCAGCGCCACTTTGGACCAATCGGGTAGCGCTTTGCGTAGGTTTTTTTTGGCCTCCGTGCCACGGTTTTCCCGGTTGAGATCTTCCAGCCCGGTCTTCAGCGCCTTTTTAGTTTGCCGGTACAACGCGCGGATCAGCACAGCTTTCCAATTGTTCCATACGCCAGGGCCCACGCCTGAAATGTCACAGACGGTTAAAACCGTCAAAAGATCCAGCCGCTTGACCGATTGCACAGCTTTGGCGAAATCCCGCACAGTGCGCGGATCGGCAATATCACGTTTTTGCGCCATATCGGACATCAAAAGATGGTGTCGCACCAGCCACTCGACCGTCTCCACTTCCCGTGGCTTGAGCCCCAAACGTGGCGCAACTTCACGGGCAATTTTCGCACCAAGTACCGAATGATCTTCGGGCCGCCCCTTGCCAATATCATGCAGCAGCAGTGCCACATAGAGCACTTTTCGGTTCAGCCCCTCAGCCAATATCCCGCTGGCGACCGGCAGCTCCTCAATCAATTCCCTGCGCTCTATCGCAGCCAGATGGCTGATCGTTTGAATGGTGTGTTCATCAACCGTGTAGGAGTGATACATGTTAAACTGCATCATAGCGACAATCGGTTCAAACTCAGGAATAAATGCCGCTAAAACGCCCAGCTCATTCATCCGCCGCAATCCCCGCTCAGGATTGCCGTGCTTCAGAAGAATATCAGTAAAAATTCGAACGGCCTCATCCGACTTGCGCATCGACCCATCTATCAAATGCAGGTTCGCCGACAAAAGACGCATGGCATTGGGATGGATCAAAAGCCCCGTGCGCATCGCCTCCTCAAACAACCGAAGCAGGTTCATTTTATCTTTTAAAAACGCTTCTGGATCAGAAAGGGCCAAGCGGTTTTGCAGCACGCAAAAGCCAGGTTTCAACTTTGGTTTTCGGCGCAAAACACGCAGCACGACTGGCTCTTTCTTCATCTGCGCAGCCTCAAGGGCGGTTAGGAAAATACGGGTCAATTCCCCAACTTTTGTCGCGTGGCGGAAATAGGCCTGCATGAAATGCTCCACGGCCCGCCGCCCGCCGCGGTCTCGGTACCCCATGGCCTCAGCGACCGCGACCTGCAACTCAAAGGTCAGCTGGTCCATAGCGCGATTGGCAATCAAATGCAGATGACAGCGCACAGCCCAGAGAAAATTCTGCGCGGCCTCAAATGTTGCGAACTCTTCGGCGCTGAACACGCCTGCTTCAACCAATTGCTCGGCATGAAACACACCGTTGATATATTTCTCAATCCAATAAAGCGATTGCAGGTCCCGCAGCCCGCCCTTGCCTTCTTTGACATTCGGCTCCACCATGTACCTCTGACCACCCTGTTTGAGGTGGCGCGCCTCACGTTCCGCAAGCTTGGCTTCGGTAAATTCCCCCACTGTGTGTTTAAAAAGCTTTTCCCGAAGCTGGGTTTGCAGCTGCTGGAACACCGCATGATCACCAAGCAAGAACCGCATTTCGACCAACGATGTGCGAATCGTATAGTCTTCCCGCGCAAGCCGAAAACAATCACGGACCGTGCGGCTGGCATGGCCCACCTTAAGACGCAAATCCCATAGCACATAAAGCAGGCTTTCAATCACGCTCTCGGCCCAAGCGGTCATTTTATAGGGTATAACGAAAAGTAAATCGACATCTGAGAAAGGCGCCATGCCGCCGCGTCCATAGCCACCGACCGCCACAATCGCCAGTTGCTCAGAGGTGGTCGCAACTTGCCGGGGATGCAGGTAGCGCAGCGCCGCATCATAGGCTGCAGCCACGGCGCAATCTGTCAAATAGCAATAGCTTGCTGTTGCGGCCTGCGATGCAAAAGGAGCCGCTGTGAAGGCGGCCGAAATCCGTTCCAGCCCTGCAGCGCGGCTCTGGCGCAGGATGCCGACCACCGCCACGCGTATTGCCGTCGTGTTGCTGAGACCTGCCACAGCGCTTTCAATCTGCGCTGCAACATTCTCACGATCAAAGATGTCAGACGCCTCCAGAATGAGCTCCGAGGGCGCCCGAAGGGTGGACAGCTCCAAGCCTAAAATCCGATACTGGAAAAGCTGCGCAGAGCGGGCGACAGCACCACGACTTGATTGCCTTCAATGGTGGCCACCGCCAAGCCGCGTTCAACCGTGCCATCTTCTCGCAAACGAAAAATACCGGCCGCGCCTTGAAAACCGCTGGTCAGGGTCAAACCCTGGCGGTTCAACGCATCGCGATTGCCCGTGGCAACCGAAGCACCCACCGCCGCCACACCGTCATAGGCAACGGCCGCCAAAGGGTGCGGCGCGCGGCCATAAACGAATTGAAAGCGCGCTTTGAATTGTTCACTGCGCTGCGGACTTGGCATGGCGAACCATCCGCCTTGAATCGCGGGCAAATGAAAAGCGGAGGGCAAAGCGTCCCACTGCGCCAAACCGGCATATTGCACCATCTGCGGATCCACCCCTGCCTCTGGCAGCAATTGCGCAATCAAGGGCAACCCACCGTCATAATCGGCAGTCAAAAATACGATATCGGCATCGATGACCTCATTGCGTTCGGCCACGCGGCTCATGGCCTCGACCAAATCCTGCTGGGTAAATTCATACCCCTCGACACCGGCGACGAAACTGCCCTGCGCCTCCAAGGCTTGCTCTAGGGCGTCGCGGCCAGCTTGCCCCGGCACGGTGTTGGCATGCACCAAAAGCGCGCGTGATTTGCCCTGCTCCGTTGCGTAGGCCGCCAAATGCTCGGCTGTGTTCTGAAACGTATGGCCTAAAACATAGACATTGCCGCCTGCAATCTCGATATTATTCGATAGTGATAAAACGCTCACACCGCTGCCGGCCACTGCCAGTCCGGCCGCATTGGCCGCACCGGCATAGAGCGGACCTACGATCACCTGCGCTCCCTCTTGGACCGCAAGTTGCGCCATTTCCGCCGCTTGTGTCTCAAGCCCTGCCGTGTCGTAGACTTGCATCTGCATGTCGACCCGGCCTTTCAGATCGGACATGGCCATACGCGCCGCTTGCTCTGCGGAGAGCGCCAATTCTTGCACCCGTTCATCCGCCGCTGTGAGCGGCAAGAGCACTGCGACTTGCACTGTTTTGTTACCATCAAGCCGGAGTCCACCCCCCGATAACGGACCGCCTGAAGGGGCAACACAGGCGGACAGCAGCACTGATGCGCAAAAGGCCAATACGGCCACGCCGCGCAGTTGCGATAGTAATGGGTTTAGAAAATTCATTGTCAATGCGCCCTTCAGAGATTGTTAGATCTGTGTTAGCTGCATTTTATGGCAATCCGCAAAGGGGTCCATAGGTGAATCATAATTTGATGAAGTTGGAGCCCGGCTTATACCTTGTGGCAACACCTTTAGGCTCAGCGCGCGATATTACCCTTCGCGCGCTTGATATTTTGGCCTCAGCGGATGTGTTGGCCGCTGAAGATACCCGCACGGCACGCAAATTATTGGACATTCACGGCGTGCCCTTAGCTGGGCGGCGAATCATCGCCTATCACGATCACAGCCATGCCAAGGACCGGCAAAAAGTGCTTCATCATATCGCGGAAGGTAAATCCGTGGCCTATGTGTCCGAAGCAGGCACGCCATTGATCGCAGATCCCGGCTATCAGCTGGTGGCCGATGCCCGGCGCGAGGGATTGTCCGTAAGCGCCGCGCCGGGGCCTGCGGCATGTATCGCCGCTCTGACTGTGGCCGGTTTGCCAACCGATCAATTTCATTTCGCCGGCTTTCTAGCACCCCAACAGGTGGCCCGCCAAAAGCAGCTAGCGGAGCTTATGGCCCTGCGCGCAACAGTTGTTTTGTATGAATCTCCCAAACGGTTGAACGCACTTCTGGCCGATATCGAAACGACAGGCGGACCTGCGCGCTCGGTCGCGGTCTGCCGCGAATTGACCAAAAAATTTGAAGACGTTCAAAGCGGGCCAGTTGAGAGCCTCCGCGCATTTTATGCCGAAACGCCGGCCCGCGGTGAAATTGTGGTACTGATTGGCGCGGGAGAAGATGCCAAAATTGACAAAGGTGATCTTGAGGAGGCGCTTGTTCATGCAATGTTAAATCTTCGCGTTAAAGATGCAGCAGACGCTGTGGCTGGCGCTTACGGCCTGCCACGGCGCGATATCTATCAATTGGCCCTTAAACTACAGGCCGTAAAAACCGAGGAGTGACGCGATGTTTCAATAAGCTGCGCAAGGGACTACCAATCATTTGGCCGGACTGGCAGCTGAACATTCCGTAATCTCCGAATATGCGGGACGCGCGCACTAAGTCCTGGCCCATCGGTGGCGCGGCGACGTCGGCGAAATTGACCTGATTTTTGCAGATCGCGATGGGTTGATCTTCACAGAAGTGGAAAAGAGCCACAGCCATGATGCGGCCCTGCGCAGCCTAGGCGGGTGGCAGCAAAACGCATCTATGAAGCCGCCACGGAATACCTTGCAGATACCGGCCGCTCATTGGCAACACAGATGCGCTTTGATGTGGCCTTGGTTGATGGGCAGGGCCATATTCAAGTGATGGAAAATGCCATGATGCAATAAGGCGCTGCCACGCGACCGGTATAAAAACAAATTGCCAAAGTACAGGCGGGTGATTAATGAGTTCTAACCCGATCTGGGCGTTTTTCTGAGGTATCAGCATGTCAAAAAAAATTGCTTTTCAAATGGACCCTATTGAATCGGTGAATATTGACGCAGACAGCAGTTTTCACTTGGCGATGGAAGCCCAGGCGCGTGGCCACGACATTTATTATCACACACCAGACCGGCTGGCTTTTGAAAATGGCAAGGTCACCGCGAAGGGACAAAAAATGGTGCTGCGGCGCGTGCGCGGCAATCATGTGGATCTTGGCCCGCTCGAACATCTGGATCTTCACGAATTTGACGTGTTTTGGTTGCGACAGGATCCACCGTTTGACATGGGCTACATCACAACCACCCATGTGCTGGACTTTTTGAAACCGGACACTTTGGTCGTGAATGATCCGTTTTGGGTGCGCAATTACCCAGAAAAGCTCTTGATGTTACAATTTCCGGACCTGATCCCGCCGACGACAATCGCGCGCGACTTGGACACGCTCAAAGCGTTCCGGGCTCAACATGGTGATGTGATTGTCAAACCGCTCTATGGCAACGGCGGTGCGGGCGTGTTTCGACTGACGCCGGAAGATCGCAATATCGCATCTTTGCACGAGCTCTTCACCGGCATAAATTCCGAGCCGCTGATCATTCAGAAGTTCCTGCCGGCCGTCAGCCAAGGCGACAAACGCGTTATATTGGTGGATGGTGAAGCGGTGGGAGCAATCAACCGCATACCTGCAGCCGGTGAGACCCGGTCGAACATGCATGTTGGCGGCCGCCCTGAAAAAATCGGCCTGACCGCGCGGGACCTAGAAATTTGTGCCGCTATCGGCCCCCTATTGCGCGAAAAAGGTCAGGTTTTTGTCGGAATCGACGTGATCGGCGATTATCTAACCGAAATCAACGTCACCTCCCCCACCGGCCTGCAAGAATTGCAACGCTTCGATGGCACAAATGTGGCGGGGTTGATTTGGGACGCGATTGAAGCACGTCTCTGATCAGGGTTTTCGGCGCTTAAACCTTCACCAAACCCCGGATCCAATCCGCGATCTGCGCCATAATTTCCTCGGCAGACCTGTCATTGCCGCAGGCTTGCAAAAAAGCATGTGGTTGATCTTTGGCCAATAGATGCGTGATCGGATGATCGATATGTGCGGCCAACCAATCGTTATCATCAGAAATCGGGTCGCATTCAGCTTTCACCAAGAGCAAGGGCGCGCCTGCTTTTGACAGACGGTCCCAAAATTTCGCCATATCTTCACAACCCAAATGCCCATACATCACCCGGAGCGCAGCATCGTTCAGACCCTCAGAATTCGCGCCAAATGCGTCATGGGATGGACCTTCGAGTCCGCCAAATGCCCCGTAAAGGCTGACCATCCCTTGTATT
>Ga0206126_10006067_pt1 | contig 10837 bp, 7 predicted proteins | sample Helgoland_Spring_5_FD_148621 | JGI IMG/M metagenome (GOLD analysis project Ga0206126, IMG submission 148621) | Pelagic subsurface seawater microbial communities from Kabeltonne, Helgoland, North Sea - Helgoland_Spring_Bloom_20160412_1 | ecosystem: Environmental > Aquatic > Marine > Epipelagic ...
CGCAACACGGAGAGGTGTCTGAGCGGTTGAAAGAGCACGCCTGGAAAGCGTGTATACGTTAATAGCGTATCGAGGGTTCGAATCCCTCTCTCTCCGCCAGTTATTTACCGTTGTTTACTTTTCAATGACTTACGCGTGCTTTTCAGCGCTTTTACGCACCTAAATACGCACTCATATTTACCGTTGTTTACCGTTGTTTACTTTTCAATTGCGTAATTTACGCACTTTTTTAGATAGTCCGCTTCAAATGCTGAGTAGCACCCCACCCCGCCCCCCACTTCACCAGATGGGACTCCTAGTATTGGTATGTATTACTAATGTGGGCGGGTAACCCGGGTGGGATTCATTTCCAGATACCAGTCCCGTTAGTTTTCGTGATGCCACACCGATGGCATACTCTTATGGTGAAATTACTCACGGTTGCCGAATGACCCGCTTCGAACAATTAAGAACATTCCTAACCACACAATTGCCAAACGCGTCTCCCGATTCTTGGAGCGATAAGGTTACTTGTACCGGGATGCAGAGTCAGTGTGCCTAGACTAGGTAGCGTTCATTAGCCAAGAGCTAGTTACCTATAGGACGTTCTCGATGCGATAGGCCCTCGCTGCCGCACCAGCAAACAAGTCAGTCTTTTCAGTCGCAGATGCGCCGGCTGAGATCCGCTTGAATGCGTTCCAGCACACTTGATAACTACACCACCGCTTTTGCACCGGAAAATTTGACTCATACATGGATCGGGCAGGACCAAAGGCCTCGATACAGGTTTCCAACCATGGGCGCCAGGCCGTAGCCACCTCCTCTGAACCCGGTGGCAGACTACGGTCCCCGACATAGCCCGGCATGCGAATCGGCAATGCGCCGAGTTTTATAAAAACGTTGTCACGCTTGCTGACATCGCCAATAGACGCCTTCCATTCCTTGAAAACCTCGTCCGCTTTACCTCGATATGGGCCACCCAGAATCGGAGTGCCGACATGATTGAGAATGATCATCAGATCCGGGTAAGCATCTGCAATCTGCGCAACTTCACTGAGTTGCGGGTGATAAAGCCAGCAATCCAGCGACATTCCCAGACGGCTAAGAACAGCAATAGCATCCTTAACCCGAGGATCTATCAGCAAATGAGCCTGTGCGGCGACATTTCCTACCTTGTCATCCAGATGCCAACCACTGGAAAGTCTGACTCCACGAAAGCGACCGCCGGAGGCCTCAAGATGTTGCTCAAGTAGCGGCTCAACAGCGCCGCCCAGCGTGAGATCAACATTACCGAACATGACCTCGCACGCACGAGTGGAACCAAACGCGCCACTGGCGCTCATCGCCGCCTGGCCTCGAACAAATTCAGTTTCTCCCAAGGAGCGAAGTGCTTTGACGCCATCCCTACGGTACATCGAATGGCACTCTGCAAAGACAGTGGCCACGATGTTGTGTCCACTGGCAAGATCAGCAGCGAGCTCCGGCATCAGGTAGGTATATCCGTTGCGTAGCCATAAGTGGTGATGCGGATCGATGATGGGTAGATCCGGTTCAAGGATGTCTTCTTGCAACAGCCCTAGCCAGTGATCATCCGGCGCCGACTGACCCGTATTCGCAGCCATAAATTACTCCCGCACTTATCTGCTTGTGTTTACTGGACAGTCCAACCGCCATCAACCGGCATCGCAACGCCTGTGAGGTAACTCGACTGCGGTGACAACAACCAGGCGACCGCTTCCGCGACCTCCTCCGGACTGGCAATCCGGCGCATAGGTAGCGAATTGATCACACCATTTAGCACCGTTTCACTCGCACCTGCGCCCTTAGCGAGCATTGGCGTATCGATGAATCCCGGGCAGACTGCATTAACCCGGATGTTCTTTGGCCCGTACTCAAGCGCGGCTGATTTCGTCAGCCCCACAACGCCATGTTTTGCTGAGTTATAGGCGGTTGCATGAGGTAGCGCTACCAAGCCGCAGATAGATGCGGTATTGACGATACTGCCACCGGATTCCTGCTGAATCATCTGAGCGATTTCAGCTTGCACGCAACTAAATACACCAGTGAGATTGACCGCCAGCACGCGGGCCCATTCCATGGGATCAATGTCGAGCAACTTGACGGTCGGCCCTGTAATTCCGGCATTGTTGAAAGCGCCATCGAGCCGACCATGTGTGGTGACTATTGTTTTAACGGCATTCGCCGCAGCGCCTGGTTCTGCAACATCAAATTCCAATAATTCCGCGCTACCGCCTGCACTCTTTGCCTCAGTAACAACCTCAGCCGCTAGCTCAGCCTGTGTGTCTGCCACGATTACATGCGCACCATCCAGCGCCAGTCGATTGACGGTTGCGCGTCCAATACCGCTCGCTCCGCCGGTAACCAATATTATTTTATTTTCCAAACTCATCTCACTTTGCCCGATCATGGTGGTTTAATTTAACGGAACTGAATGCCTTCGTAGTTGTTGTCCGCGACTTCACTCAACATCATGGCATATCTCGGAACACCGCCGTTATAGATGTTGTAACGTATCTTGCCGTATTCGTGGCCCTCGATGTTCGAGTTGTACCCGGTGAAAAAACTCTTGGCTTTGCGTAATAACGCGCCTTCGTACATTTGTTTAACGTGCTCGAACCACGCTGCCTCAGCTGCCTCCTCGACATCGAACCGTTGGTAGCCGTGTGTCCACATGTACTCAAGGAAAGGCGTGACCCAATCGACGCTCTGCTCTGCGCTGCGCGGGAAGTTCGCTGCTGCGGTTTGCGGCCCCATAACCATCAGCAAGTTTGGGAAGCCGCCGATCATTACACCAAGATAAGTGATAGGTCCGTCCGCCCACTTTTCGCGCAGCCGCTCGCCACCCACTCCCTGAATATTGATCTGATCGAAAGCCCCTGTGAACGAATCGAATCCGGTGGCGTAAACCATGACATCAAACTCAAACGATCTATCGCTGGTTTGGAGCCCCGTAGGCGTGATACGAGCAATTGGCGTCTCAGTGGCATTCACAAGCTCGACGTTGGAGCGGTTGTAGGTCTCGAAATAACCAGTCTCAAGAGGTAATCGCTGCACACCAAAACCGTGATCCTTTGGAATCAGCCGCTCTGCAAGCTCAGGGTCATTCACACGCCGACGAATACGGTCGGCGATGTAGTCGGATATCTCCGCATTAGCTTTTTCGTCGGTGAATATCTCCGGGAAATTTTCAAGCCAGATACCGAAGCCCGGCTCGTCATAGAGTCTGTCCCACAGCTCGCGCCGCTGCTCTGGACTCACGTCGTAAAAGCTACGGCTGTCGAATTCATGTTCAAACCCGCCCGGACTGCGCGCGCAAGTGGCAAAAATCTCATCGTAGCGTTCACGTATCGCTGCCATCTCAGATTCGGAGATGGGCTCGTTGTTCAAAGGCGCTGCCCAGTTTGGGCGGCGCTGGAAAACGGTCAGTTGGTCCACGACTTTCGCCACTTCTGGAATGATTTGAATCGCCGTCGCACCGGCACCGATAACGGCGACACGTTTGCCTGTCAGGTCAGGAGGCTCATGAGGCCAGTTTGCAGCATGAAAAGATGCACCCTTGAAACTTGCCATGCCCTCAAACTTCGGTAGTGATGGGGTCGACAGCGTTCCCATCGCAGTGATGACGAAACGGGTCGTTATCTCACGCCCGTCTTCTAGTCGAATCGCCCAGTGGTCTGCATCCTCATCAAACACCATCGCATCTACCCTGCAGCCAAACTGCATGTGTTGACGCAAATCAAATTTGTCTGCTACGAAATTCAGATAGGACAGCGTATGTGCCTGCGGCGAAAACTTCTCGGCCCAATGCCACTCGTCCAGCACTTCCCTGGAAAACGAGTAACCGTAGGTGTAGCTCTCTGAATCAAATCGTGCACCCGGATATCGATTGTTGTACCAGGTGCCACCAAGATCGGCGTTAGTGTCCAGCACCGTCGCACGAACACCGAGATCTGCCAGGCGCTTGATCTGGTACATCCCGGACAAACCTGCTCCGATGATGACCACTTGGTAATCGAGGTGCTCGTCATTGTTTACATTGATTGACGCAATCTTCTGTTCAGTCATGTGCGCGGTTCGCTATGTTGGTCTAAGGTTTAATTGCGGTTGCGCTAATCGGGCAAACCGAGAACACGCTTCGCGATAATATTGAGCTGAATCTCAGCAGTACCACCGGCAATTGTTAAAGACTTCTGTTGAAGCCAGGTGCGAGTGTGCTTGAGCGCTTCTTTCGGAAACTCATCGCCTTCCCATCCAAGGCCGTTGGAACCCAAAGCTGAGAGATGTAATTCATCACGCTCTTGCTTTGACAGGGTCCCGATCAACTTGACAACTGACGATGTAAAACCCGGTGCACGCGCTTGAGCTTCCTCAATCGCTCGCCGCTGGGTCAACTCAAAGGTCCGCTGTCGCATCTGCCATTTCAGCAGCGCCGAACGCTTGGCGTCGTCCAGAATTCGACCTGTCGTATCGTCGGTGGGTAGCAGGTCACGAAATATCTCAGGTAACGGAGTCTCGGCTACTCGGCCCTGCGCGCCCGAGATGTTTATGCCCGCGTGGGTGGAGCGTTCGTACTGCAAGAGTCGCTTGCCAACAGTCCATCCTTGATTAACCGGACCGATAACATCCAAGACACTTGCTCTCGCATCTTCGAAGAGCGTTTCGCAAAATGGACTGTTGCCGCTGATCAATCGAATAGGTCGCACCTGCACGCCGGGCTGATCCATGTCGATGAGGATGAGACTAATGCCGTTATGTCTTGGGGCCGTGTTGTCCGTTCGCACCAGTGCAAAGATGTAATCACCATGAGTGGCTTCGGATGTCCAGATCTTGCGACCGTTGATAATGTAATGGTCGCCTTCGCGCTCGGCTTTTGTACTGAGACTGGCGAGGTCAGAACCGGAACCCGGTTCGGAGTAACCCATGCACCACCCACCGTCGCCCCGGGCCATGCCAGGCAACCATCGTGCTTTCTGCTCATCCGTGCCAAATTCCAGGATTGTCGGACCAATATAGTTGACACCCCGGCCAACCAAAGGCGAGCGAGCGTTGATGCGCTGAAGTTCTTCGAGGAGGATCAAATATTGGGCTGAATCGAGCTCGGCACCGCCATATGCCTTAGGCCAGGTGGGGACAGTCCATCCTTTAACCGCCATATTTTCCAACCAGATGCGACTGTCGGCAGGCAGCTCAACCTTGCGGCTACCCCAGGGAATGACGCCGGGACCGCGGGCACCCGGAGGACAGTTTTCCTGTAGCCAGGCACGGGTTTCATCCCGAAACTCTGTCGTTTCTGACATCTTTTTTCCTTCTCTCTTTCGCAGGAGCCTGCATAAACAACGTGGCCAGACTTCGACAGGATGGTATTACGTTCCTTTGGTAGTGATAATACTTAAAATTCGGGCACCACCTTTACGAAATTTGAAAAGATAGGTTTGGAAAAACGAGGCAGGGAAGATAATGGACAATGTTAAGGCGATGCGGCTCTTTCTGACCGTTGTACAGACAGGTAGCTTATCAGGTGCTGGTCGCCAGTCTGGCCTCTCTCCTGCGAGTGTGTCGCGTCAGATCACTGCATTGGAAGACGATCTCGGCGTACGACTATTGAACCGGACCAGCCGAAGGCTCTCTCTCACCGAAGCCGGGCAGGTCTACCTGGAACATGCCGAACGCCTGCTCCAGGACATCGACGAGCTGCGTGATGCTGTCAGTCAAATGGCAGTAAAGCCCCGCGGGACTCTCCGTATTCAATCGCGCATATCCCTAGGTACACAACACGTGGCTCCGCTGATTCCAACATTCCTAGCCCTTTACCCGGATCTCAAAATCGATCTGTGGCTGACCGACAACGACCTCGACCTGACTGAACACGGTATCGATCTCGCGATTCGGACAGGAAATCTTTCGGATTCGACACTCATAGGCAGGCGTCTCGCATCCAGTCCGCGAGTTATCTGCGCCAGCCCCGAATACTGGGCAGAGCATGGCAAGCCGGCGACACCGGAAGCCCTCATGGATCACAACTGTCTGACCTACCGTTTCGAGTTCGGTACCGCTGCCGCCCTATGGCAGTTCCGCATAGACACGGGACAATCAATTAATATCCAAGTCGCGGGTAACTTTCAGACCAATAATGGTGAAGCCTTGCGCGTCGCGACGTTGTCTGGCCTTGGCGTCGCGATGCTACCAGCCTGGTCCGTGAAGGATCATCTGAAAGCCGGTAGTCTGGAGCGTGTCTTGTCCGATTATGAAACGACAGTCTCCGATCTCGATTTCGGTATCTACGCCGTTTATCTCAGTCGGCGTAATCTGTCTGCAAAAACCCGGCTCTTTGTCGACCATCTGGTCACTGAATTCAGCAAGCAGGGTTGGACCTAGCCTCAGTGCTATGAAACACCTTTTATTTGACTAGGAGTAAGTTGCTTAACTTCCGGAAGGCGAGACTCCCTACCCTCCACCCACTTTCGGCATACCAGCACCCCACCCCCGGGGCACCCCCGCTTCACCAAATGGGAACCCTAGTATTGGTGTGTATTACTGATGTGGCCGTACCTATTGGAACTTTAAAATCTATAAAAGATGGCGCAGGCTTTGTGCCTTTGAACATAGACAGTCCGGCGATCCAGGGACTTTGGAAACCCGCTGTTACAACGAGAAAGCAAACTATACATCCCTATCGGGGCTCCATACGAACAAACTAATCGAGCCGTGAAATATCCTGTATTTGTTAAATAACTACATGCTGCGATCGATCACCCTTGGCATAAGTGGTCAGATCAATCGATATCCCGAAGACATAGTTGCTATGTTGATTATCAACAACGGGCAGCACTTGTTCGATTGGTACAACTCTGCGGTACTGCATTCTTGGTTGGTGTGAAATTATTTCCCGGATCATCCTAGTTATATAGCAGCCAGCCTTGATGTAAATAGCTCAAAACTCCAATTAAAAATCATTTGCGTAATTTCTGCGTAATCTACCATACAGATTTTGAAATAAACAATAAAAAACAGTAACTTAGTAAAAATGACGGAGCGAACCCCTCTCTCTCCGCCAGTTGTCAAATAAAATCATACATTTACATCCGATTTTATCTTTATGCCCTCTTTTGTCCCCTCGCTCTTAAAAATTAAGAGCCTTTTATTGGTGACGAACGCCAAGTTTCAGGCTCAATCAGCGCTTTTACCTACCACCATCCAGTTCCGGCCATACCAGCACCCTACCCCGGATAGTCGATGGCGATAGGTACCAAAGGCGACCCGGATACACGCCGCCCCTGTTCGATCACTTCGATGCTGCCAGACATCTGCTGCACCCAGTGAATAATGGCAGCCGAAACCCCAACTTCGACAGCCCCCTCGTCGCTGAGGTTGAAATCGCCGGCGCCCGCGTCCGCCGACCAGGCGGTATACAAGTTGTCCACCTGATCGAGCCGATCGCACGCCAGCCGCGCCAGGAGATTCGAAATCCCTGGACTCGCGCCCAGCCCGATGATTGCCAGGACACCGGCGGCTTTGGCCTTATCGTTGAAGGCCAGTAACTGCGTCGTTGGCTCCCAATCGTCACAAATATCCATGTAGTGGCAGCGCGCGGTAATGGCGGCTTCGAGCACCACAGTGCCCAGCCGGTAGAACGGGCCGGTGGTGTTCAACACCACCTGGAGGTCTTGCAATAACGCTTGCAGTGCAACGGTGTCCGTCACATCGATGCGCGCGGCGCGCAGATTTGTTTTGGCGGTAGGTGCCAGTTCGGCCACCAGTTGCTCTGCCGCTTGCAAGTCAAGATCAGCAATCACGAGCTCGCCAAGATCCGCATACGACGACACGATGGTTGCCGCCATCCGTCCCATGCCACCCGCACCGCCGAGTACAACAACGGATGGTTGTTGCTCTATGTCAATCAATCGGTCGATCAAAACAGCGTTGCCAGCGAGGAGGCCTGCCGGGGCAATCCTTTGGGTCGGGTAACGCCGTCAGGTGCAGCAAACGGGGCTGGGTCAGCGAAGCGTTTCAAGACATTGGTTGTCATCTTCGACACATCGTTGTCATAGTCATCAGTAGCAAGACTACCTGCCCAGGCAATGCTACCAGTGGTAAACACTGCGCCGCCTTGGCTTGTTTCGAAGAACACCACATCCGCCCGCACGGCAGTGCCGGGTAGCGGGATACCGGTGGCCGCGAACTCTTCCTTGGTCAGCAGCATGTCTGGTGGGTGCCCCTCTGATGACGCGAGGATGATGCTGTGGGCTGGCGAACCTAGACTCTCATCGAAGCGGTCAATTTCCTGCCCGGCAGCGCCACCACCCACCGTACCGTAGTTGCCCAGTAACTCACTATCCGAAAGCCCGTCTACGGCGAAGGCAACCCTCGGGTCGTCCCACGCATTGGAGCGTCGGTAGTAACCGGAGACAGAGAAACCTTGGGCTGCAAAGCCTGCGCCGGTAACCCGATTCGGTGGTCGCCCGATCCGGCGCCAGAGTCCACCAAGTTCGCCGCTGGTTTCCATGATGTACTCGCCGGGTTCTGCGACCCAAGCGCGGGCCCCATCTTCGGTACGCCGCACTTCAATGGCAGCCGGGTTCGACGCATGCACACCCGTGCGCCAGTAGAATCCGTTGGCACCCATGACCATCAGCCTCCCGCCACGGGAGAGCCAGCCCTCGAGCGCGTCCAACATCGGCGTGGTCCAGTACTCCGGATGCGTGCCGGTCACGATGACCCGATAGCGATCCAGCAATTCGCGACCTTGCACATGAAGGGCATCATCGGTGATCACGTCGTGGGGCACAGCCGTGCGATCGAGCCAAGCCAGAATGTTTGTATCCGCTGTGAACGACCACACGCCACCTTTGGGCTTCAGATTCATGATCGGCCGCCGGTGGCTACTGTTGGCAACACCATGCCCGTCCGCATGTACCTCGTAGCAACTCAGGCCACACTCGGGGTGCTCCATCAAAAAGCGGTCGTTAGCCACTTCCGCCTCGGCCCAACTACCAAAAATTTGCTCGGGACTCAGATTTAGACGCACATTGGCATAGGCCCGGTAGGTGATGGTCGGCGCGAGCCAGGCGACTGCTTCGGTTGCATCCTCGGCAGCCGGCGAAACAAAAAAGACCGCATAGTCCTCACAGCTTTCGGTTCGGGAACGTAACGCATAGACGCCGCTGGGCAGATCATCCGGGACCACCAATCTGCAGGTTGTCTCCCATTGCGCATCAGCCAGATCATCACTGTGGAAATGAATTGCGCCGTACTGGCCAGGGTCGACCGTCCAGTCATGGACTTTTCCCGTCCACTGCACACCAGGCGTGGCCCGCCCGGGTAACTGCCGGGTTTCGCCGTGGAGTTGGTGCAATCCGGTGTCCCGGATGTGCTCGCTGCCGATATCGAGGGAAAAATCCCAGTGGACCTCTGGCTCACCGTGGGGATCCGAACCCACGCTGCAACCGTCGAGTCGTCCGTCGAAATACTGGTCACGCTGCGAGCCCCGCACGCGAGTGGCAAAGGTCAACGCTGCATTCGAAGCCACCAGTGCACTCGCGGTTCGTTGCTTGGTCTGCGACCGTGCGCTCACACGATCACCGGGGGCTGATACCAATGGCACCACAGCGAGATTCAGCGCCTGGAGGTTCGGGTCATAGCTCGCCGTGATCCGCGCCCAGCGGTTCCTCACTATCGGCACATCGGCGATGAGTTCAATTGTGCTCCCATCCTGAGCCTGAGCGAGAAAACAAGGAACACCATCGCGCAACTCGAGCGCAAAACCACCAGGCTCGCCCCAACAGTCGAGCAATGTTCGAGTGCCGTCAACCAAAGTCGGGAAGGCGCAAACTTCGACGCGCAAACCTTTCAGCCTAGCGCAGAAAGTGTTCGCGGGAACTTCCGCCCACGAACCCTGATGTAAAGCTTGCGGCTTACCCGCATAGCGACCATTCAACGTACTTTCGCATTCGACTTCTTCAAAGCCATGGCCATCAGGGGAAATATCACCACAGACAAGGCGGACCAGCTGGCCGTCAAACGCCTCACTGTCGAGGGAAGACACCATGAACTGCACTTCTTCACCGCGTGTTACTGACAGTGGATCGCAGTAGGAAACTATTCGTTTTGATGTCGTCACTTGCGAACTTCCTCTTATTGGATTCTTGTTCACCAACTTGTTGGCGCTATGGCTGATCCTCTGGTCGACAAAGAGCACCCAACATTGGTGTGAGCCGGCGTTGAAACTCCCGGGTACTGAGCTTTGGTTTCACCAGTCGCTCTAATTCAAAACCACGCACAAAATTAATCAGCGTCCGGGCCGCCTCAATCGGCCTGCCCGCACCCGCACGTTCGAGCACGGCTGCGAGTCCACCGGCCATTTGGTTTTCCCAGTTGACGACAATCTGCCGCAACTCGTCATCCTTGTTGGCGAACAGAATCAACTCATACTCTGCCCGCACCATTGAGGGGTCAGCGAACTCTCGTTCAACAATGGTGGCCAGGACCTCACGCACATGGCGCAGGCTCAGTTGTTTGTCGCCTTCCGCTGCTTGGCCGAGTGTGTTCAGCAACTCGCTCCCGGCATCCATATAGAAGCGAAACGCTTCGCGCAGCAGTTCCTCCCGACTGGAAAAGTGGTGCGTCGTAGAACCGGGCGATACGCCGGCAAGCTGGGCAACCCGTCTATGCGTCACGCAGTCGACACCGTCATTCGCAATGAGTCGTAGCGTCGCCACGAGAATTGCTTTGCGGGCAGTGCCCCGAGGTGATGGTGTACTGGTAAGAGCTGCGCTCGCTGACATCGTTTCTACTGCACCTTCGAACATTCGAGATGCTACAATCGTACGACTTATTTGTA
>Ga0206126_10006070_pt1 | contig 10835 bp, 12 predicted proteins | sample Helgoland_Spring_5_FD_148621 | JGI IMG/M metagenome (GOLD analysis project Ga0206126, IMG submission 148621) | Pelagic subsurface seawater microbial communities from Kabeltonne, Helgoland, North Sea - Helgoland_Spring_Bloom_20160412_1 | ecosystem: Environmental > Aquatic > Marine > Epipelagic ...
GCGTGAAGGTGTTGGTCACTGACACCGACCATTTGAAGCAGCTTCAGGCGAAGTTATTGGATGTGCCGGGGGTGTGGAGTGTGGAGCGAGTGGATGAGGGGTGAAAAAAAAGCAGGTTTATGAAGAATATCATTAAAAAACAACTTCGGGGACTAGGCTTCGGTGAAAAAGTAAATACTTTCATCATAGGGGCCCAAAAATGTGGGACAACCACACTTCATAATACGCTGGTTCAACATCCGGAAATCTATGCTCCAGGCCTCTACAAGGAAATCCACTTCTGGAACGGTGGTTCAGGACCAAAGTCGAAAGCAGATTACGAGAACCTTTATCCGTTTCTTGTTCGGCCTAAAACTCGGCTCTTGGACGCAACCCCAGGCTACATAGTGCACAAAGGTACTATTCGAAAAATATTTGATTACAATCCAAACGCGAAGTTCATCTTTCTCCTCAGGAATCCTGTAAAGCGAGCGCTTTCGGCATGGATTATGTTCCATTATGCCTTCCCTTTGGGTAGCTCATGGCGCGGGAAAAACGTCCATGACCCTCGTACATTCCAACAAGCAATAACCGATGAATTACAATCAAAAAATGACCGGCTAACGAAGAACTATCTGAGCAATGGATACTATGAGGAACAAATACAAAGCGAGCTATCGCTCATTCCAGAAGAAAACTTAAAAATCTCAATAGTGGAAGAAGATTTCTATCCGAGGCAACAGCTTTTTATTGATGAAATTTTACAGTTTTTGAATGTCTCCTCAATTCCTTTAACTATTCCAAAAAGCAATATATCAAAGTCACCTCAGACAAAAATTGAAACTTTTCCGCTTGAATTCACAACGCTTTTAAACAATCACTTTCTAGAGAAAAACAGAGCGTTAGAGGTTCTGCTTCATCGCGAAATCCGCACTTGGAAATAGACAATGCCCTCAAAATTGATCAGGAATCACGTGTGTTTCACACAAGCAAAGATCTATTATTTCATTTACTACACGAAATGACATTCATACTGAAAAAGCTAAAACTAGTTCGCCAAAACGCAGGGCATCTGAAGGTCCGACTCAAGCAAAAACCAAAAGTATTTGTCATTGGTGCCAACAAAACAGGCACAACTTCGATGAACAAATTTCTCCAAGACTTGGGCTATCGAATGGGACCACAAAGACAATTTGAATTGCTCACTTTCGATTATGTCGATGGTAAATGGGAGCGCATCCTAAACATCATCAAAAATTATGAAGCCTTTCAGGATGTGCCTTTTAGCAACGCAACGAATGAATTCCTTTCGGAACTTCAGCGACGATACCCTGACGCCAAATTCATTTTAAGCACACGAGATGATGCCTCCGAGTGGTATCATAGCTTGCTGCAATTTCATCGAAAATTGTGGTTCGAAGACAAAACCATCGTATCGTGGAAAGACGTTAAAGAAGTCAATTACGGGACCGAAGGGTTACTTTTGCATTCTGTGCTAAGTCATCACAGTCTTGAAACCTTACCAGATGGCTACTCTAAACTGCCTTACGATCAGGAGACACTTGAACAAAGGTACAACGACTACAATTCGAGAATTGTGAAGTTCTTTGAGGGAAATGCTACTTTTATAGTGGTGAACTTAAAGGACCAAAACACAACTGATCAGCTGAAGGAATTTCTTGGACACCCAACCTCCAGGGCGAGGATTGGCCGATTGAATATAACCGCAGAAAGACAATAGCCTTCCCAAGCATTACCGACACCGATCATTTGAAGCAGCTTCAGGCGAGGTCGCTCGACGTGCCGGGCGGGTGGAGTGTGGAGCGGGTGGATGAGAGTTGAAGGCTGGTAGATTCCTGACTTTTCATTCGTATTTTTCTGCAATGATTCCTGTTACGAAGCCATTCTTGCCGCCCATTGAGGAATACAACACCCTGATTCAAGACATTTTTGACCGGGAATGGCTGACCAACAATGGACCCCTGGTCAATGATTTGGAATTACAACTCAAGCAGCGCTTACAGCTGGACCACCTCCTGTATGTCGGTAATGGCACCATCGCGCTGCAGATTGCAATCAAAGCGTTGAACTTGAAGGGGAAGGTGATCACCACTCCCTTTTCTTACGTAGCGACGTCGAGTAGTTTGGTTTGGGAAGGGTGCGAACCGGTATATGTGGACATTGAGCCGGATGGATTCAATATCGATGCTTCGAAAATTGAAGCTGCAATCACGCCAGAAGTGACCGCTATCGTGGCGACTCATTGCTTCGGTATTCCATGTGATGTTCAAGCCATTCAGGTCATCGCAGATCGACACAACCTCAAAGTGATCTACGACGCTGCACACGCCTTTGGCACAACCGTCCATGGCAAAAGCATTTTCGAATTTGGAGACATCAGCACGTGTAGCTTCCACGCCACGAAACTTTTTCATACCGTAGAAGGAGGGATGGTGGTGACGAAATCTCCCGATTTGCTCCGACGCATTTCCAAAATGCGCAATTTCGGACACGATGGCCCCGAGCATTTTGATGGCGTCGGCATCAATGGGAAAAACAGCGAATTCCATGCGGCCATGGGAATCGTGAATCTCCGATACATTGATGATATCTTGGAGCGAAGACGTGCCCAGTGCACGCTCTATTCGGAGCTATTAGCCAATGTGGACTTGACCGTGCCAGATGTTACCAACAAAACTTGGAATTGTGCCTACTTTCCCGTGGTGTTCATGACTGAAACTCAATGCCTCGGGGTGAAAGCTGAATTGGAAAAGGCCGAGATCTTTGCGCGACGTTACTTTTACCCGAGCCTCAATACCATCAATGACTGGGGAGCAGTTGAATGTGCGCAGTCAGAAGGTGTAGCGCAGCGCATCTTGTGCTTGCCGTTGTTCCATTCGCTCAGTTTCGATGAAATGAAGTTCATTGTGAGGCTATTGAAGCGTAAACTCAGGTATGGATCATGATTGACAGCGCTGAAACCTTGAAAAATCCGCGAGTTGCCATCATGCAACCGTATTTTCTGCCTTACATCGGTTATTTTCAGCTGATCTGCGCGAGCGACGTGTTTGTATTCTACGATGATGTCCATTTCATTAAAAAAGGCTGGCTTCGCAGAAATCGCATTTGGTCAAATAGCCAAGAACTGCTCATTTCATTGCCCTGCAAGGGCGCAAGTCAAAACAAACTAATCAACGAAGTCTTAGTCGATACTTCTCACGCTTCCTTTCAAGGCATTCGCACCTCGATAGAACATGCCTACAGGAAATCCCCTCAGTGGCAACACGTATCCCAATTGTTGGATGACATCTTTCACGAAAGAGTTTGCAGCATATCTGAGTTCAATGAGCGAAGCATCAAAGCAGTCATGGATTACTTGGGCATGCCGCTCAATGCTGTGAAAAGCAGCGAACTTGCTCCTGAGACCCGAGGCATGCCACGTGCAGAAAGGCTCATTGCCATTTCAAAAAAATTGAACGGAACGACCTACATCAACATGCCCGGAGGCAAAGCCTTGTACGAGCCTAAAATTTTTGAAAGCGCGTCAGTAGCGTTGAAATTCTTGAAGCCTCGTATTCCTAATCACACGGCTCCACAGGCAAAGGGTCGTGCCATGAATATGTCAATCATCGACGCCATTATGCACTATCCTCCGGCTGAGATCAATGTACACCTTAACAACTTTGAATATGATTGATGAGAAACATAAACCTGTTGTGATTTTCGGGATTCAAGACACAGCTGAATTGGCCCACTTTTATCTAACTCACGATTCGGAATTTGAGGTAGTGGCATTCACAGTGAACCAAGAATACATAAAAGAGAAATCGTTTAAAGATCTTCCTGTTGTCCCATTCGAACACGTTGAAAAAACATACCCTCCGGATAAATTTCTATTCTTCGCCCCAATGACGGCGCGTCGAATGAATAAGGATCGAGAGAAGATTTACAAAGAAGCAAAATCGAAAGGATATAAACTCATCTCGTACATCAGCTCAAGAGCCACTGTTTTCCCAGGTGCGGAAATCGGGGATAATTGCTTCATTTTAGAAGACAATACCATCCAACCCTTCACTACAATCGGTAATAACGTTGTTCTCTGGAGCGGAAACCACATCGGTCATCACGGCCGAATCGACGACCACGTCTTTTTCACCTCCCATGTCGTCATGTCCGGGCATTGCCACATTCATTCTCACTGCTTCTTTGGCGTGAATGCCACCATACGCGACTTCTCTAAAATTCGGCAAGGCACATTATTGGCCATGGGAGCTTCATTGACGAAGCAAGAGACAGATGAGTGGGGAGTCTATTTGGGAAGTCCAGCTAAAAAGTTGGAAGGTAAACGTAGTAATGAAATAATGTGAAATGAACATCGAAGAAATCAAGGGTAGTCTAGAAAGAGAAGGGCTAACTGTAATCCATAACTTCTTTCAACCCGAGCAAATTGAAAAGCTTCGAAGATCTGCAGAAAGTGTTTTCGAACAGCAGTTTACATACCGCAATTTCAACGGGTCATTTCTGGAAAAAATGATTCGATTATTCAATGAAGACAGACCCGTATTTATTAATTGCGGAAAAATCATCCAACAAGGTCTTCTAGAGCTCTACAAATTAGCGTTTTGTGATGAATTGACCGACTTAGTAAAATCCCTTGGTATTATCAATCCTCTTGTATGCACCAGACCCGTCTTGTTTTTCAACCACCCGGAACTAGCAGAAAAGGAATTGTATTACAAAACTCCGCTGCATCAAGATTGGCCATCTATGCAAGCAAGTCTTAATTCGCTTGTGATTTGGGTTCCGCTCGTCGATATCACTGAGGAAAATGGTGGTGTAATCTTTTATCCTGGCAGTCACAAAAATGGCGCCCTTTTCTTTGAAAGAAAGGGGGGATTTGCAGGAGTAGACAAACCCGATACTGCGGGAGTGCAGCCGAAGTTGAACATTGGCGATATCGTTGTGTTCTCAACTTTTTTAGTGCATAAATCAGGTCAAATCAAAGATAATTCGATTCGATGGAGTTGTCATTTTCGATATACTGACTTGAATGAGACTGACTTCATAAAACGCGGTTTTCCGAGCCCTTATACTTATCAACCGACGTTTGAAAGCTCTTGATTGTGAGGTTGTCATTTGAGCTTTACCGTCTTAAAGGGATTATGAATTCAAATTTCGGGGCTTTCCAAGTTCCACATATTTTCAAACCAACATTTGGGTGATGAGAAAAAAAATAACTGTTCGCGGGGAATCCATTGTTTTAGATTGTAGCACCCGTAGCCTAGAATTATGCTCACAGATGAATTATGAAGTGGAAAATCTCGACTTTATAGATTCCCTTCCAAAGAATTCTTGCTATCTCGATATCGGAGCTTGTGAAGGTCGATTTTCGATTTATGCAAAAAAGCGCGGGCTGAATGTTTACTCCTTTGAGCCGGAAAAAAGAAATTTTGAGATATTACTTCAAAATCACTTACTGAACTCAATGGACACCTCGAACTGTTTCAATTTGGGGCTTGCGGAATTTGAAACTGAATCAATAATGCGCATTGGTCAGCCTTGGGCTGGCGGACATCAAAAAGTGATTGATAATGATAATGAACGAGTAGACCTGACTTTCGACACTCTTGAAACGCAAGTAGTTCAAATCATCGACCTTGACACCTGTTTGAATAAGTTCAAAATTCCAACACCCAAGGCAATAAAAATAGACATCGATGGATCTGAGGTTCCCTTTATGAAAGGTGCATTGAAGACTCTTTCGAATGCCGATGTTAACAAAATCCTGTTCGAACTTCAGACTGAAGACATGGCCTATCAATGGATTATAGATCAAATTATTAGTTGTGGTTTTTCATTGATTCAGACTTTTAACATACCCAACGAGCCGAATTTGAAAAACCACCTTTTTGAAAAATTGAAATGAATAACCTAGATTATTTTAATTGGATTAAACAAGGATGCATATTTAGAGATCACCATGCCCAAGTCCCTGTAGCAGATGTCATGGATGATAGAATTCGCGTCTACTATTCTACACGTCGTGATGGAAAAAGCATGCCAATGTTTTTTGATGTGTCAATAGAAGACCCAACACAAGTAATTGCTAAGTGTATTCACCCTATCCTAGAACTAGGAAAGCCCGGTTCGTTCGATTGGGCGGGGGTTATGCCAACTGCCATTATAACTCATGACAACAGAAAATACCTCTATTACATTGGATGGTCAGTTAGGCAAGACGTTCCGTACCACAACAATTTGGGCTTGGCGGTAAGTGACGACAATGGCGAGAACTGGACAAAATTCTCAGAAGGTCCAATCTTTCATACATCGCACAAAGAACCCGGATACATCGGAACAATAGATGTCCAAATTGATGACGGTATCTGGAAAGGCTGGTACCTCTCTTGCCGTGAATGGATCAAAGTCAATGGAATTATGGAACCTATTTATGACATCAAATACGCTACATCCGTAGATGGAATAAACTGGGAGCCTAGTGGGATAACCTCCATAGAATTGGAAGGAAAGGAAGGGGGTATATCTGCCGCTCGAGTCATCAAAACTAAACAAGGCTACAAAATGTGGTTCTCAGTTCGGAATAAATCAGATTACCGGACTAACATAAATCACTCATACAGAATCAAAACAGCCATCAGCAAGAATGGAATTGACTGGATAAGAAACGAGTCAATTGAGATTGGACTTTCCGCAGCAGGATGGGACAACATTATGACATGTTATCCTTACATTATTAGACAATCAGACCTGCAATATATAATGTTCTATAACGGAAACGGCTTTGGCTCATCTGGCATAGGATGTGCAATTCAAACATTTTAAGAAATGAATAAATTCATCGTTTGCTGTCATGGCTGGAGTTCCAGCAATTGGCTCGCATATGCACTAACTAGTTTACCCAACATTGTCGCTTCACATTCCGCAAAAAATGTAGTTGGAGAAGAAATGAAGGAACAATCATTAGATAATTTGCGCCGTACCATTCAACTTTATCACCAAGGGTACGAGAAAAGGGACCGCAGAACCATCGAAGAGATGTTTCATGAAATCCCCATTACTAGTCAAACATTGGCAGTTGGAAGCGTTCACGTTTATCGCCTAAGAGATTTGAAAACCGTGAGTTTCGAAGACCACGATTTAGTAATTACAAATTACGTGCGCAACCCAATTGACTTGGTTTGGTCAGGTTATGGTCAACTACAAGATTTATTTTTATTTGATATCAATGAACTTTGGCATACTACAGGCAAGGTGCTAGACCACGGAAAGGAATACGTTTACGACTTAGCAAACCGACACAAGCTCGACATAGGAAATTATGAGGTTCTGGCTTTCTTGGGTGCTTGCGCGATTATGGCCGGTTTGAAACTCGACTTTGATTGCGCTGAAGAGAAATCAAAAGAACTTTCGAAAAAAAGCTTCCAACACTTCAAAATGGAAGAACTCACGACCAATGCTGATGCCCTGAAAAGATTCATAAAGCTCATTTCCCGAAACGAGATAAGTATTACAGAAAGTCAGGCGAATGATATCCTTGTAAGAGGGGCACTGAATAAACATCGACATGACACCATACCAATTCGAGGAGAGGATAGATTCATGATGTTCAAAGATTGGCAAAAGGAAGCATTTTGCTACTTTCTCAACAAGTTCAATCTGAAACATGAATACGAAGGCCTCGGTTACGATCTCAGTTGCATCCATTAAAGAATGCTTTAGCCTATGATTAAGATTCACCCTAGCATAAAAAGTATCTTCGCAGAATGCGCTGAAGTCAGCGAGCCGCCAAATCAAGTTCCTAAAAGCGTCAAAGTGTCTGTTTTAGTTGCGACGTACAACCATCAAGATACGATCGCACAATGCCTTGATGGAATATTGATGCAAAGCACTGACTTTGAGTTCGAAATATTGCTCGGAGAAGACGAGTCGAACGATCGAACGCGGGACATATGCATCGCTTATGCTGAAAAACATCCCGAAAAGATTAGGCTGTTTTTGCACCGGCGAGAAAACAACATTCACATCAATGGGAAGCCTTCCGGAAAATTCAATAGCTGCTTCAATTACAGCAAAGTTCGAGGGGAGTATTTTGCCATATGCGAGGGGGACGACTTTTGGACTGACAACCAGAAATTGCAAAAGCAAGTGGAAGCACTGGATGACAATCCAAATGCTACATTATGCTACACGAGGGTCAACTTGATGGATCGGAGTGGCAACGTTCAATCTGACGAGCAATCCATCACTGAAAAGCGTTTTCGTCAAATCACTGATTCATCCAGGCTTTCAATTAGCCCTTTGCTAGAAGTTGGCAACTTCATCCACACCTGCTCAATGATGGGGCGTTCCAATGCGTTGGACATCCCTTTCGAATTCATCAAAAGCCCTGTCGGTGACTATCTCTTGTATATTCTTCTCACCCAAAACGGGCAGGAAATCATCAAACTCGACAATCCGCCAACCGCTGTTTACCGGAACGAGACCGGAACTTGGTCCGCACAAAGTGGTCAAAACATACTGTTAAACATAGCGCTGTATCAAAGCTGTGTTTTATCAATTTTGCAAAACGAAGAACATAGGGAAATATTCTTAGACAGAGCCCATTCCCATATCATTCAGATTGGCAATTACATAAATCAAATAAAGCAGCGTGAGCCCGCTGTGAAGGAGCTCTTCGCATTTCTCGTTCGTAAAGTGAGGCGTAAGCTTCATTTATGATGCATTCGAACCAATGCAACAACATGATCTTTTATTCAGCACTGAATGAACGGTTAACTCGCTCGCAGTCAAATCCCACGAGAAGAGCACCGGGGGCTCCGGCGGGGGGGGCGTCAGATTTGGAACGTATCATGAAAGGAGCAATCAATGGTTATTGCTCCAATTAATCGCAGAAGCCAACAGACACTTGGAAACAATTCATCTGAATCCAAAAGATTTCATTGAACGTGATAAAATTCAATCAACGTTTGGTTTTGTAGAATTGGCCACGCTGCGAAAATGGCCGCACTTCTTTTAAGTCGCATGAGATGAAGCCTGTATTGCAAACAAAGGCAAATCCCGCATGCGCATGCGCACCGCTTCACCAACACGGCCAATCACGGCGTCGTCCTCTGGTGAGCAAATCACCGCATCGATCCAATCCACGATTTGCGCCATGTCCGCTTCCTTCATGCCGCGGGTGGTGACCGCCGGCGTGCCGACTCGGATTCCGCTCGTCACAAAAGGTGACTGGGTATCGAACGGCACCATGTTCTTGTTGATGGTGATGTGTGCGCGGCCGAGGGCTTGTTCGGCAAGCTTGCCCGTTACGTTTTTGTTGCGCAGATCGATGAGCATGAGGTGGTTGTCGGTGCCGCCGCTGATCAAGTCATACCCGCGCTCTACAAACGCTGCCGCCATGGCTTGGGCGTTCTTGATCACTTGCTGCATGTAATTTTTGAAGCCGGGCTCCAAGCATTCTCCAAACGCCACGGCTTTGGCAGCAATCACATGCTCCAACGGTCCGCCTTGCATGCCGGGGAAGACACCGCTATCGAGCAATGCGCTCATCTTGCGAATGGTGCCTTTGGGCGTGGTTTTGCCCCACGGATTGTCAAAATCTTGGCCCATCATGATGATGCCACCACGTGGACCGCGCAATGTTTTGTGCGTCGTCGAGGTGATGATGTGACAATGCTCCATGGGGTTATTCAATTCACCCGTAGCAATCAATCCGGCCGGATGGCTGATGTCTGCAAGCAACAACGCCCCTACCTCATCAGCAATCGCTCGGAAACGCACATAGTCCCAATCCCGGCTAAAGGCCGATGCGCCGCAAATGAGCAACTTGGGCTTGACCTTACGGGCTGTGGCTTCCACCTTGTCCATATCGATCAACCCCGTCTCCTTCTCTACTCCATAAAAATGCGGCTTATACAGTTTGCCGGAATAATTGACCGTTGAACCGTGCGTCAAGTGCCCGCCATGGCTCAAATCAAAACCCAAGATGGGATCGCCCGGATTTAACACCGCGAGCATCACCGCAGCGTTGGCCGAAGCACCAGAGTGCGGCTGCACATTGGCCCATTTCGCACCAAACAATTGGCACAAGCGGTCGATCGCCAACTGCTCCACCTCGTCCACCACTTCACAACCGCCGTAATACCGTCTGCGTGGTAAACCCTCTGCATACTTGTTGGTCAAAACGCTGCCTTGCGCTTCCATCACCTGGTCGCTCGCATAGTTTTCACTGGCTATCAATTCAATTCCCTCCACCTGGCGATGGGTTTCACGGGTAATCAAGTCTGCAATTAGTTGGTCGCGCATGGTAAACTTTCTGTTGATTCTGTGGAAAGAGTTCGTAATAAGATGCCAAAGATAATTCCTGAATCAAACCATTCCCTTTGCAATTTGCACACAATGCCGATTCCTTTTTCCCGCAGCATGGGAGCTTGCTTCCTACTGAGTGTCTTCGCTTCTTGCCAGCACAACCACGAAATACCCGGCTCCTCGCATACCGCCATGTCCAGCACAACTTCGCATCCCCACACCAACGCCCTCATCCACGAGTCCAGTCCCTACCTCTTGCAACACGCCCACAACCCGGTGGACTGGCGACCGTGGTCGGAAGAAGCGTGGGAAGAAGCCCGGGCACAGGATAAACTGGTCATTGTGAGCATCGGATACAGCGCCTGCCATTGGTGCCATGTGATGGAACACGAGACGTTCGAGGACAGCGCGGCCGCGGCATTCATGAACGAACACTTCATCAACATCAAGGTCGATCGCGAAGAGCGCCCGGACGTGGACGGGGTTTACATGACCGCCGTGCAACTCATGACAAAGCGCGGCGGTTG
>Ga0206126_10006074_pt1 | contig 10829 bp, 2 predicted proteins | sample Helgoland_Spring_5_FD_148621 | JGI IMG/M metagenome (GOLD analysis project Ga0206126, IMG submission 148621) | Pelagic subsurface seawater microbial communities from Kabeltonne, Helgoland, North Sea - Helgoland_Spring_Bloom_20160412_1 | ecosystem: Environmental > Aquatic > Marine > Epipelagic ...
CTACCCTAGGGGAGAATAATATTACTATCGAGGATAACAATATCATCGGTGGTTACTTTGCTATTCGTTTCTACGGCTCTTCAGCGGCACGCAATGGGGATCTTGTTATTCAAGGTAACACGTTAACGGATCAGTACTATTACGGCATCTACGTATACTACGCCAACAATGTTGAAATCAGCGATAACGAATTATCAGATTTCCGCTCAGGGTACGCCTATGGTATTTACCCTTATCAGGTTGATGGTTGTCAAATAATAGGTAACCACATGTCGGATCTATACTATGGTATCTACGGTTACTACTTGTCTAGCACAAGTACAGCTACTGCGCCAAGTGAAATCACAAACAACATGATTAATGCAGGGTATTATGGTCTGAACGTTCTCTATTCTGACAGTGTTGGTGTTTACCACAATACTGCGGTTGGTGGATATACAGGTGTTCGTGATTACTACAACGCATCAAACGTAAACTTCCGTAACAACATCTTTACAGGTGGAACGTATGCGTTGTACAACTACAATACTAGTGCATTCGGTGATTACAACTTGTACTACAGCTCTGGTACTTACCTAGGTTATAGTTACGTGAGTAGCCCATACGCGTTGACTTACATTGATTCTGTAGGTGAATTACAGAGTATGGATACTACGATGCACATGAATTCAGTAGAAGGTGATCCAATCTTTGCTACTGCAACGGATCTTCATGTTTACGGTCCATTGGCTAATGATGCCGGTGACAACACCGTAGGTGTGACTGTGGATATCGACGGCGATGCTCGTCCAATGTCAGGTTCAACTACGGTAGATATAGGTGCTGATGAGTACGATGTTATTGGTGATGATGCTGCATTAACTGCATTGCTGAACCCAGCAAACGGAATATGTGGTGACGATAGCTTAATGGTAAGCGTAGAAATCGCTAACAACGGTCAAAATACGCTAACCTCATTGACGGTAAGCGTTGATATCTTCGGTACTACTATGACTGCTACCCCAACAGGTTTGTCCATTCCATTCGGTGGAAAAGACACTGTTGATGTAGGATATGCAAGCAATTATGTGGGTGGCGTCTATGCAGTTACTGCATACACTGTTTTAGCAAACGACGGCCGTTCTAACAATGATACGCTATCGACTTCTATTGAAGTGAGTGACGCACAGCAAGTAAATGTAATTTATGATGCTAAAGTGTGTACCGGAGAAAATATTGATTTAACTGTTTCTATTCCAACACAGGGAAATGTAATGTGGACTTCAGGTAATGATACGATAGGTATTTTAAATGTAGATTCTGTTTTAAGTATTGCCAATATAACTAGTGATACGTCATTTACAGTTAGTGCGGTATCTTATTCCGATACTACAGGTAACGTTCGCGGTATTGGTACTGGTGGTGGTAACTATAATTTCTTCGGAACTACAGGGGTGTTATTCTCCGTAACTAAATCGGCAATTATAGATTCTGTTACCCTTTACCCAAATGCTGCTGGTACTACGAACATCGCTATTCAGGATGTTGCAACGGGTGCTACCGTTTGGACTGGTTCAGCAAGTACGACAGCTACTGGTAATACTGCAGAGCAGGTTTACTTAGGTGCTACTGTAACTCCTGGATCATACCGTATGGTCGGTGTTTCTTCAACAACGGGTGGATTATACCGTGAGTTTGGTGTATCTGGCTATCCGTTCTCTACATCAGGTGGTGAGGTTAGTGTAACACAAGGTTCATTGACCAATTATCACTACTTCTTCTACGACTGGAAAGTAACTGTAGTCGGGTGCTCAAGAAAGGATACAACATTTACAATAGAAGTCGTAAACGCACCAGATACCTTAAATTCCATAACTACACAAAGTGTAGAAATTTGTGCTGGTGATACAGCGGTACTTACAGGCCCTTCTGCGTTGAACTATCTCTGGAATACAGGCGATACCACTCAGACTACTGAAATTACTTCAGCTGGACAATATGTTATAGAATCGGACTTTCCAGGTTGCTTTTTAAGCTACGATACAATCAACGTGAGTGTTAATACCCTGCCGGTGGCAACTATGAGTTATGTTAATCAAGGTGAAATTTGCCTGGGTGATTCAATTGACTTGAGCTTGCCGAGTGGTTTAAATTATAGCTGGAATTCAGGAGATACAACAGCAGTATTAACCACATCTAGTAGTGGGTTGTATTATGCAACGGTAATCGATTCTAACGGCTGTGGCTCAGTTTCAGATACTGCAAACGTTACAGTTAATTCGCTTCCATCGGACTCCATTTTTGTTTCAAATAGTAGTCTAGCATTTTGTGATGGTGACTCTACCATGATTAATGGCCTCCCAGGTTTATCCTATTCATGGAGCAATGGCGATTCTACCACTTCGATTAGCGTGAGTTCTGCAGGAAGTTATTGGGCAATGGCTGCAAATGCAGCCGGTTGCCAAAAGAATACGGATACGGTTCAAATTTCAGTTTTAACACTTCCGCAAGACACTATTGATTATCAGGGAAGCTTAATATTCTGTGAAAATGATTCTATAGAACTCCTAGGCCAACAAGGATTGAGCTATCTGTGGAGCACATCAGATTTCTCTCAGAATATTATGGTGAATCAAACAGGTACTTTTTGGGCGCAAATTACAGACTCAAATGGTTGTAGTAATTTTACGGATACACTATCTGTAGTTGTAAATTCGCTTCCATCGGATACAATCGTTGTTTCTGGTAACGTTGCTAGTTGTCTAGGAGATACTGTGATATTAAGCGGTGACCCAAATTTAAACTATTCATGGAGCACAGGAGATACAACTCAAATAATCGAGGTTGTTCAATCCGGTGTTTATGGGTTAACAGTATTTGATAACAATGGTTGTTCTTCTGTTTCAGATAGCGTGAACATAACGTTTAGTCCATTGCCGAATGATTCAGTAATAAGTTCTGGCCCTACTACCTTCTGTAATGGTGACTCTGTAATTCTTCAGGCGGTTGAAACAAATGCTTCATATAATTGGAGCACCACAGCAACAACTTCAGCAGTAACTGTTACACAAAGTGGCGATTATTACGTATCCATTATGACATCCGCTGGATGTACTTTGATAACAGATACCATAACGGTAACTGTGAATCCTAATCCAAATGCTTCCATAGCAGTTAATGGTTCGTTAGATCTTTGTCCAGGTGATTCGGTTGAATTAAGCGCAAATCCAGGATTAACATACAGTTGGACATCGGGAGACAGTACCCAGGCAATCACTGTTGGTCAAACTGGTAATTATGCGGTTGATCTAACAAATGGCTTCGGCTGTACCTCCACATCCGCTTCTCAAAATGTTATCGTACATCCTTTCCCGCAAACAAGTGTGATATTAGGAGATACATCTGGTATTGTACCGCTACAGCAATACACCTATGTAGTTACTCAAACACCTGGTAATACGTACAATTGGACGTCAATTAATGGGGCAGTTTTCAGTGGACAGGGAACTAATATTGCCACTGTTATGTGGAGCCAGGATACCTTAGGATCACTCCAAGTTGTTGAAAGTAACGGCTACTGTACGGATACATCTAGTTTAGCCATTCGTACGAATATTGGTTTAAATGAATATGGGTTGCGAAATGTAGAGTTATTCCCTAACCCAACGCAAGGAAATGTATTTATCTCTGCCGATGAGCCATTGGGAGAAATAAAGGTTTATGCAGCAGCCACAGGAGCGCTGGTTACATCTAAAAACACTGCCGAAACTTCGGTACACTTTGATTTCTCTACGTTATCCGCTGGTGTTTATTGGATAACTATTGGAACCGAGCGTTACCGATTAGTAGTGATGCATTAATCCATTGGGTATACAACTATTGACCGCGGGGTTGGCATTGCCAACCCCGCGGTTTTTTAAGCCCACTTTATTGCTTGTCAATGTTAAGCAGCGAGTGTAACTTCGCGGCATCTAAAATCAAAACAATGAGCCTACTAACAGTCGGAACAATGGCGTATGACGCCTTAGAAACGCCCTTCGGAAAAACGGATCGCATCTTGGGTGGTGCAGCGACTTACATTGCGCTGAGCGCCAGTTACCATGTTGAAAAGAGCAATATCGTTTCTGTTGTAGGAGCCGATTTTGAGCAGCAACACTTAGACTTGCTCTCAGGAAAAGGGGTCGATCTAGAAGGGGTGCAGATCATTCCCGATGGTAAGACCTTCTTTTGGAAAGGCAAATACCACACAGATATGAATACTCGTGACACTCTTGATACGCAACTAAATGTCTTAGAGTCGTTTAACCCAATCGTGCCTGAAGGTTTTAAGGATTGTAAGTACTTAATGTTAGGGAATCTATTACCGTCTGTACAGCAGAAGGTCTTAGATCAATTACCAAATCGTCCAAAACTCGTGGTATTAGATACTATGAACTTCTGGATGGATCATTTTTGGGACGATCTAATGGTTGCTCTTAAAGGGGTTGACGTTTTAACCATTAACGATGAGGAGGCACGTCAGCTTTCTGAGGAGTACAGCTTGGTGAAAGCGGCTCAAAAGATTATGACCATGGGCCCAAAATATTTGATCATTAAGAAAGGCGAGCATGGCGCATTGCTGTTCCATGAGGATAAAGTATTCAGCGCTCCTGCATTACCATTAGCTGAGGTCTACGACCCTACTGGTGCTGGAGACACCTTTGCTGGGGGGTTTATTGGATTCCTAGCAAAGACGGATGACATTAGCTTCGAAAACATGAAGCGTGCGGTCATCTGGGGATCCGCTATGGCGAGTTTTACTGTTGAGAAATTCGGAACAGAACGCATTTCAGAGTTAACTACTGACGAAATCAACCTTCGATTAGAAGAGTTTAAAAATCTGATGAGCGTCGACATTCAGTTGGTGTAAGAACCGCGAAAACAATATTTCGTGAACCCCACGGGCGCGCTGCATGCCCGTGGGGTTTTTTATGGCCCCGGCGCCCGCCCGCCCGCTATGAGTTGGTACTATATGTAGATCTATAAACAAGGAGCTAGAATATTGCCGGTTAACCAGACTCACTTGTTATAAAATATTGATTATAAGATGGATAACGAAACACTACCATTAGAAATAGTGTGTGTTTATTACAACTCTTGTATTTATTTGTATAGCAATATCATTTATAAAGATTGCCAAGCAGTAAGTCACATCCACCAATGCGTGTGCATCGATCACCACGCCAATGGCTTGTGTTTCTACTGAGGCATCTTGCGCGTTCATCCCGAACGCTACTGTCGTGGCCGCGGCCACCATCCAAACTTTTTTCATGTTTTAGGATTTAAGGGTTAAAAATTGATTCTTAATCAACTTACTCTCACCCGTAGGAGACTCCCAAAATCTGTGGAGAACTAGACGTTTCTAACAATTTCGACGCATTCACAAATCGCTACGATAAGTTTAGCTTCGCTACGATAAGACTATAGGCGCGTAACCATTGTTTTCATGTACATTCTTGAAAATTTAATCTTTTCGTTATGCGCAAGCTTCTTTTATTGGCGATTCTTATAGTCGGCCAGTTCACCATATTAAACGGCCAGAATTTACCGCCGGCATCAATGGCAGATGTTAATTTTTCTTTAGTTAGCTGGGAAAGAGGGCAGGTACTTGTCAGATTCGCAGATCAATTAAGCCCTTCGCTTAACACCACGAAAAGTCAAACTAAAATCACACCGGTTGACCAAGTTTTAGCGGATTATCAAGGTATCAAACTGGAGCAGTTATTTCCTGTACAAAAGCCTATTCCTGGAGGGGACAAGGGGTTCACAACGTATACCGGAAAGTATTATGAGTATCCAAAACTCACTAATATTTATAAGTTGACTATTAAGGACACTACGTATGGAGCCGTTTTTCCATTGATCACTGCTCTGGAAAATTTGGGTGATGATTATGTGGTTTACGCAGAGCCGAATTACCATTTTGAATCGGACGTAACAGTTCCGCCAGCAGATGCCCTGTATCAATACCAGTATAATGCCTCATCAATGAATGCCGATTCTGCTTGGCAAATAATGAACGACAGCTCCATTACGGACGAAGACATAATTATTTCTATAATTGACACGGGAGTAGATACCGCTCATGTTGATTTACACGGTAAAAAGCATGTCAATCTAATTGAGCAGAATGGTCAAGCCGGGGTTGATGATGACGGGAATGGCTATGTAGACGATTTTAGCGGCTGGGACTTTGTCAATATGGATAACGGGCCAATAGATGATAATAGCCACGGAACTCACTGTGCTGCCATTGCTGTAGCTAATCATGATACGATTGGAATTGCCGGGATTGCGCCAAATGCCAAATACCTGCCGATGAAAGGCCTCGAAAGCTCAGGGGGAAGTACAAGCAGTGTTTTATCTCAATGTGTAACCTATTCTGCGAATAACGGAGCGGATATTTTAAGCATGAGTTTTGGTGGTTACGGTCGTTCTTTTGTTATGGAAAACGCACTGTCTTATGCATATGCCTTTAGCATGCCTGTTGGCGCCGCTGGGAATGACGGGATTTGTATACGTAATGACGGTCAACTTTGTCCGGATGGTACGCCTCCTGCCCCGATGTATCCAGGCGCGTATACATTTGTTTTAGCAGTACAAGCAACTCAACAAAACAACGGCTGGAGCGGCTACAGAGCGTGGTTTACCAATTATGACTTTGATGGGCCAACTTACACGGACTATGGGGATGATTTTAATTACGAGGTTTATGCACCGGGCCTAGGTATAATTTCTGCAATTCCAGGCAACCAGTATGCGACTTGGAACGGGACGTCCATGGCTTGTCCGGCAGTAGCAGGCGCTATGGCGGTATACCAAGCATTCCGACCCAACAGAACCAAAGAGCAGACCTTTGTAGACTTCATTAGTAGCTGGTATGACCTCAGCAAGACCTTTGATAAAGGACAAGGATGGTCAACTGATTTTCAGTCCATGGACTTAGTTCAAGCGTTGTATCCCGATCCTATGCCTTTGTTATGGTTAGACGAGTTTACCGTAATAGATACGGCCAATGGAGATGGCGATTTTAAATTGGATGCAGGCGAAAACGTTCAAGTTCGCGTTGATATAAAAAATGTAGGAACGGAAGCGGATAGTGTTTTTGTAGGTATTCGTATGGCACAATACGAGGACAATACTATAATTGACTATGTAGATAGTGTTTCTTACATCGGCTCGATTAGCTCGTATGCGATTGTCAGTAATAATACCGCAATGTTTGAACTTGACGTAGACGCCGGAGTGGTTAATGGTAGAAATATTAATTTTAATATATACTGTTGGACACCAGGCGGAGATACTACATCTCAGGATTTTGTGGTTGAAGCTCAAAGTGGCTGCGAGTACAATGGAATTTTCTCAGGAACCACCGTTTGGACTCCTGACTGTGGAATCATTGTTACTGGGAACAGTGCATTCGATACCCTGGTGATTATGCCTGGGACCGAAATACAAATTGATCCAGGAGTTGGTATTGCATTCAACCACATACAAGCTGTCGGAAAGCCAGATTCTATGATTGTCTTTACGAAAAATCAGAATAGTTATGGTACATGGCAAGAGCTGAGAAATGCAGGATCAAACACAGCTACCTTAGAGTATTGTATAATAGAGTATGGAGGCCGTTCTGGCTCAACTTGGGGAGGGTCTCTTTTAGCTCCAGAAGGTAAAATTTCCTTAAACCATTGCGTTGTAAGGTATTGTCGCAGTTACTACGGGACAGGATGGAATATCATTACGCTGAAAAGTGACGCTTATGTTAAGAACAGCGTTTTCACAAATTCATTTTCGAACCTAGCGATAGTAGGAATTGAAGATGATAATTGGACAGGAACATTTGAAAACAATGTGGTTCATGACAACAGGTATCAACAATACTATGGAGAGCAGCCATTTTTAACCTTTAGAACATCAAACGACTTAAGCAGAATAACAAATAATTCACTTTTCAGGCAGAATTTTAGTGGCACTGGGTCGAGAAACGTTGGTTATGTTCTAGGTGTAAGAGATGGAAATGGAGGAGGCCATGGGTTAAGTACTTATGTAGGCAACTATTTGGACAGTAACTATTTCGGGTTTTCTAACTCCTTATCGATCTCCCAGAATATTTTCGATTTCCAAGAAGAGAGTTCTTATCCTGCTGTAGATGGATCAACAAATGCGCTGCAGCGCCCTAAGGCTGAGGCGCATGGGCACGTATGGAAAATAATAGTTGATGACACTCTTGATATCAATATTAATGATAACCCTATTCATAAAATACTAGGATTAGGGACCCATAAAGCCGCAGTCTATTTCAATAGACCGATGGATGTGACAAGAAATCCGTTTGTTACCTATGGAGTCAGGGATCCATGGACACAAAATATTGTTGGAGACAGCACTAGTTGGTCAGCCGATTCAATGATATGGACAGGACACTTTGATATTACTCAGCTGACCGCATCCGATGGATACAATACTTTGAGCGTACGGCACGCGTACGACAATGAAAGCTTTATCAGTCCCATTGAAGACTATAGATTCCAGTTCAGGATTAACGTGGCAGGCGTACTATCAACGGGCTTTTCCGCAGTAGGCGATACTTCTGAGATTAGACTTTCATGGTCGGCCCCAGATAGTATAATCGATTTGATTGGATATAACATCCTTAGAGTAGACACCTCTCAAAATAATCACGATACCAACATTGTCAATAGTTCGCTAGTACTCGACACAAACTACACCGACGATAATGTTATTGGGGGTAATTACTATTTATATTACTATGAGCCAGTAAGAAGCAGTTTCACAGAAAGTCAGCGTTCTATTGGTGTATGGGCGACACCGTATTCATCGAAGCCACGAGTGAAAACCTTAAAAGCCCAGGAGACTTCCAATGGGACTATACAATTCAATGCGGGCATTGATGCTAATTTTATTGAGACAGAGGCCCGATTCCTTTATGGAATTAGCCCATCTAATCTCAATGGAGCGACAAGCTGGCAGAGTATAGGTTCGAACTACTATGAGGTTCCACACGCTCGTTCTATCTCGTCCGTTACTGCAGGTACGGTCTACTATTACCAAGCCCAAGCAAAGAATAGTCTGGGCTTAGAAACAGGTAAATTAGATTCGATATTGACAATGAGCACCCCAGCTTTGACCATAAGCGGGGCGACTCAAATCTGTTCTGGCGATAGCATTTCTTTAGCTGTTCAGTCCGTGACGCCAGATACTACCATGTCACTGACCTGGAAGTATAATGGCGGAATCATTGGTCAGGGAGTCTCTTTGAAGCATTTGCCATCAGGGCAAGGGACGTATTCTATAGAATTGCATGCAGAAGGAACCTATACAACCCCAACTGTTGAAGCGTATAGTTTTTCTATTACTGGAGTTATAAATAATATCGCCGTGACTACAACCGGGTCAAGTCAATTGTGTCAGGGAGAAACAGTAAATCTGAGTATTCCCTCAGGATATTCAGATATTTTATGGAATACGGGAGATACCACCTCTACCATTAGTGCTAATCAAACAGGTAGTTATAGCGCAACCATGAAGACACCAGGAGCCGGTTGTGCGGTAGCGTCTGCATCGGTGAATATCGTTGTCAACCCTTTACCGGTAGCTACGGTATCGACAAGCAGCGGGTCTTTTGATTTTTGCGAGGGTTCAAGCTTGACGCTGGAGGCACCATTAGGTGCTTCGGGCTACCAGTGGTATAAAGACGGTACAGCAATCACAGGTGCTGTGAGTAGTACCTTGAGTGCTTCTAGTTCTGGCAGCTATGCTGTTGAAGTGAGCAGTTCAGACGGCTGTAGTGCGTTGAGCGCATCGCAGACGGTGGTTAAGAATTTAAACCCGACGGCGAGCATCTCTAATGCAACGGCATTAAGTTTTTGTGATGGAGGCAGCGTTGTTTTGAGCGCTCCATCGGGCATGAGTTATGCTTGGAGTACCGGTGCGACATCGCAAACAGTTACTCAGAGTTCTTCAGGTCAGGTAGGTTTGACTATAACGGATGCGAACGGCTGTACGTCGGCAGCGCCTCCAGTAACAGTGAATGTTTACAGTGTACCAGCGATGACGGTTACATCGGCATCGAGTACGAGCATCTGTCAAGGCGAGAGTGTTACGCTTCAAGCGGGCGGAGGCTTTAGCAGCTATGCATGGAGCAACGGTGCTACGAATCAGAATTTAATAGCTACCACAGCAGGTAGTTATAGTGTTACCGGTACTACGAGTGACGGATGTACGGCGACAAGTGTTGCGCAGACGGTCACTGTGAATACTGTTCCGTCAGCGACGATCACGAATGCGGGCTCTAGTGTATTGTGTAGTGGCGGATCGGCTACTTTGAGTGCCCCAAGTGGTATGAGTAGTTACTTGTGGAGTGACGGTTCAACGTCGCAAAGCATTACGACTTCGACTGCAGGAAATTATACGGTAACGGTAACTAATGCGGGTGGTTGTAGTGCCACAAGTACAGCGGCAGTTATTAGTACAAGTCAAATAACAGCTCCAACAGTAACGAGCAATGGTGTACTAGGATTTTGTGACGGCGCTAGCGTAAGCTTAGCGGTACCCACTGGTTACAGCAGCTTTATGTGGAACAACGGATCTAACTTCTCACAGATCACGGCAACGACCAGCGGCGATTACTACGCACAGGTTATGAATGCAGATGGATGTACCGCATACTCTGATACGGTAACCGTAGAAGTGTTCCCGATGCCGCCAACACCATCGATCAGTTACACGGCAAATGACACGCTCATGACTTCGAGTGAGGTGACCGGTAATCAATGGTACTTCAACGGCAA
>Ga0206126_10006076_pt1 | contig 10824 bp, 14 predicted proteins | sample Helgoland_Spring_5_FD_148621 | JGI IMG/M metagenome (GOLD analysis project Ga0206126, IMG submission 148621) | Pelagic subsurface seawater microbial communities from Kabeltonne, Helgoland, North Sea - Helgoland_Spring_Bloom_20160412_1 | ecosystem: Environmental > Aquatic > Marine > Epipelagic ...
GTGCATACAGCAGTTGCGTTCCCATGACCGGTGCGGTGGTTCCCATGACCGGTGCGGTGGTTCCCATGACCGATGCGGTGGTTCCCACGACCGGTTCGTGGGAATGGGTCGAAACTTCGTGGGAAGTATAGTTCCCACGCACCTGTGCTCTGGCGTTCCCACGGTCGCGACCGTGGGAACGCACAACACCCTCGTTCCCACGCACAACACCCTCGTTCGTGCTGTTTTGGTTACCGGACGTGTCGTGTTGGTTACATGACGTGTTGGTGTTTTGCTTACCAGACGTGCACGTGGTGTTACCAGTCATAAATGTCTGGTAAGTGGCCTTACCAGACGCACTCCCATGGCGGCTACCGGACACGCGAACCCGCTTACCAGACGCACGACTCTTACCAGACGCCCCACGACCCTTACCAGACGTCAACCCGTCGTCGTCCGAGTCATATGAGTCCTCGGAATCCTCAAACGACAGGGCTTGACCTCTTTTCTTGCGCGATCCTTTGGATGGTCCAAAGGATGATCCTTTGGATGGTCCAAAGGATGATCCATTGGATGGTCCAAAGGATGATCCATTGGATGGTCCATTGCTGTGGGGTTCGTCCGAACTAAAAGACTCGATGGAATCGTGGCTCGCGTCGTGGCTCGCGTCGTCGAACCCATCGTCGAGCCCGTCGTCGCTTTCCACTGCGTCCAAGAGCAACGAGGGTGACATACACCCCTTTGCGAAATTGGAAGTTGATCTGTTGGTGTGACTTAAGGAAAGTTTTTCGATGGACAGGGCCAAGCGAAGGGGGGACTGAACGGGACGGTCTGAATAAGCCGCGCGCAGCAACTGTGCACCCGGACTCGGGGGCTTGTTCGGTCCCGTTGAACATTTGTCAAGTGAGAAACGTCTACCAATGGGATCTCCTTGTACAGCAAGCAGAGGACTCATTGCTACGCGGGACCGTTTCCTGTCGGGCGGGGTTGCTTGTGGCGATATCCCGGACGATTCCAACTCTTCCTGGTCTTGCAATTCCTTCAGACGTGCGCGTAACCGCACCATTTCGTCGTGGCGGCGCGACATTGTCTGCAGAGTTGTCCCGTTGTGCAACTTCAAACAGGAATTAATAAAATAATTAAGGAATATTCAAGGAATAGTCAAGGATTAGTCAAGGAATAGGTATTTGAGGTTTCTAACCCATAATATAGGAACCAATAAATATTACTGTGATATTTTGTGTTAGAAACACTAACCCTAACCTCTCAACCCTAACCCTAACCATAACCCTAACCCTCAACCCTCAACCCTAACCCTCAACCCTAACCCTAACCCTAACCAATACTACGAAAAAAATTAAAATTTATTATTTAAAAAGTTATTCATGTACTGTTGAATACGTTCTACACCATCACAAGCTTCTACAAAACGTTTTTGAAATGTAGGGGCCCATTTGTGTATGAAAAAATCATTGTTCAACCCTAAATGTGTAAGTATATAGCTTGACTTTTGATAATGGGTTTGGGTTGGAACTTTGAATTTTCGTCTGTTACTTGTTTTTGGCACAAATCCACACTTCAACTGAATGTATGTTATGAGAGTAACAAGTGCTTTGTAACATTTTTTGCAAGAATTGTATCCAATATGTTGCTGTAGTTCATGGGGCATTCTAATCTGTCCATGGTAATTAGAAAACCCGAGTTTCATTAATAGTGTACTGGGTTCTAAAATACGCTGATGTTTTGATTGGCGTAAATAAAGTTCTTGACAATGCGAACTGTCACAAAAACATGTCTCTGAATGATTGAAATATGTTTTGTTTTTTGTGTCGTTAGAACCCATTTCAGTGTCAGTAAAACACTGAAAAGACAGTTTATCTTCCGATTTATGTAATTCAATTGGTGAAGAGCATCTAGATTGAAATTTACTATCGACAAGGTTTTCGCTTTCTAACCACTCTAACAAAGAATTCTGACGCGTTAGAGAAATATTTTGTGTTGTTGGATTAGCGTCGATAAAAGCGGTATTGTCCATTTTAAACATTTGAAACGAGTCATCTAAGTCACATGGGTCATCTAATTCAGATGGTACAACATTTGTATTGTCAAATGTGTTTTCACCACAGATGTTAAATAATATTGACATATTTTATTTTTAGTTAGTTCAGTTATTTTTTAGTTGTATATTTGTGAAAAGAAAAATCTCAACTGAAAGAAATTTCCGAAATTTTATTTTTAGTTAGTTCAGTTATTTTTTAGTTGTATATTGCGAAAAGAAAAATCTCAACTGAAAGAAATTTCCGAAATTATGAATGACAGTGATTATGAATGACAGTGATGAAAAATCTGCGATTCTGAAGAAATTTCCGAATATACTTGAGTTATAAAGTAAAAAATATTAAATTTAAGATAATTAGAGTGAGTTATGCTACTGTTTGTTTACGTACTGCCATTACAAACTTATTTTTTTGACCGTGGGAATCCGTATCCAAAACCCAACAGTTGGTTTTCGCATGTGGCTTTGACAATTGTGCCAGGACACCTTTCCAATTATCGGCTACCGGGTCGTCATTTATATGTGTAACAATGGACCCTGCATGAACGGACTCTGATGCATAGGCCGGTGATTCTGGAGAAACGTTTTCAACAATTACTTTGAAGTCGAAACGCTTGTTGGGCGCCATATATTCTACAAGATTAAAAAGACCCACGTGCTGCAATCGCAACGGTGAAAAGACAATGCCTTGTACCTGTGCTTTTTGGTTTGATTCCAATCGTCCTTCGTCACAGTATCCATATGTTTGACGTATTTCTGGCAATTCGGAATATTTTGGTTGGCTATTTTTTATATCGATGGTCACTAGTCCTGCGCCTTTGCGCAAAACATGCAATTTAATATTTTCATCGATGTTTGTGTCGTTACACAGGTCAGTTAGTGACATGGGCAAATCTCTTTTTTCAGAATACCAAGTGCCCGCCGGATTTAAATCTGCAGAAATGTTTTGGTTCTCAAATTTATAAATTAAATCCCCAGACAAACCTCCTTGCTGTTCGTACAAAGATTTTGGTTCAACGTCTGTCACAAGAACGCCACCCTTCGCCACCCAATCATTTTGACTATTTTTGGGACACTCGTAATGAATTAAAAGGTCCCACGTGTATATGGGGTGTGAATGAATTCCTACCCTGGGAGAATGAATGTGAGTTGCTGGAGGCGGCAAAATGCGTATAACAGAAGGTGTTGTTTCGGGCTGTTCTGTGTCAACCAGTGTTGAGCGAACTTCTGCCCATCTTCTTCCGGCTTTCCATTCTTTTAGACCTCCCCAATCAGACTCTTTGACAAAAGACAATACTTTCGTCAAGAGTTCTGGACCACCGCGGTGCAAATGTCTGGTACCAGGCGTTGCAACATGGCGCCACAGCCAAGAACCAAAAGACCGTGGTGCCCCATTGATAGTGCCGCCAATGTTGTGGTCTGACCAAGCTTGTTTGTGCACACTCATTTCTTGCAATATTTGATGTTCCGATTCCGTAAGGTGGTCTGCCATGGCGTGTGCAACAGGATTTCCGGCCATGATTTGCTTCATAGTCATATTTTTTAACATTGACTGTACGGTTTTTTCACGGTCATATCTCGTCTTCAATGGTGTCAATAAAGTGGGAAGTACACGTTTAACGGTATTCGCATGGATGAACCCATTTTCACCGTCAACATTTGCTCCAGTTAATTTAAAAGTATTAATGCCCATGACCTTGTACTTGGACGGAATAAAATAATGAAGGCCGGTAATTGATTTTTGATTTTTGGCTTCGAAAGATGCCAACAATGGTCCGCCAGAATTGCCTCCATTAATCAAAGCCCCTGAAAGGCCTCTGATTTCGTTGTTGAGATGCACACAACCTTGATATTGTCCGGTTGTGAATTGTTGGTCAATGAGTCCCAGAGGATGTCCAACGGCATGGACTTCGTAACCAGTTCTCAATGTATCCGAATCAGCAAAATTGAGTGCTGGGATATGATTAAGACTGTATCGGTCTTTCAAAGAGCGTTTCAACCATTGTTGGACTTCTGGTTCAACTTTGAGGAGAGCGAGGTCTCTGTCATGATTAACAGCTACAACGGTCACCGGCAAAGCTTGATGTTCGATGTAGGTGGTCATAATTTTAACTACTGGTGAATTGGTTACGACATGTGCATTCGTCAATAATAACCCTTCCTCTTTTATCATATTGCCGTCAACAGCTAAAAAAAACCCGGTGCCAATAGCTTTGGCACCACCTGGTGCATTAACATGCGCAGCAATAATACGTACAACTTCGGGTAAATATCCCATTATAATAATATATAATTGTCTTTATATACCGACAATTTTAACAGATGCCAAAACAACAGGTTTGTACAGTATGTTCAGATTCTATGGACAACGATTTTGTTGTATGTACAGTTGTCCTAAAAAATGCTATAATTTCTTCTAGAATGTATTTTGGTTCCATCTTACCATCCATTATGATACAATCGGGATATTTCTTTCTGATTTCGTGAAATTCACCGCATCGTGAGAGCAAGTCAAGGCGGTAAGGTACGATGAACGACAGTAGTGGCGTTTTAGGAATTAAATTGCGCCAAAACTCAATTCTGTCAAGTGTTTCTGGTTTCGAGACGTCAAACATGTAAATAACAACTTGACATTTGCGTGCAAACAGTGGAATAACTCTTATAAACCGTTCCGAACCTGAGGTATCCCAACACTGTAATGTGTGTGTGTCGGAACGGTACAATATATTATCAACGCCAATAGTACCTTTAACACCCATTGGTAAAGTACCTCGAATGGCGTGTTGCAAAAAAGTAGTTTTACCTACAGAAGCGTCACCCAATACAACGCACTGAATTTTTTGCATTTTACTGTATGAAACACATATTAAATACTTGTCAGCCACCGCATTAAAATAATATCATCTCTCACAATCCATAACATTAACCAAATGTAAACAACGTGATACCAATGCAATTGAGTATTATACATCCACCGTATCTGCCATAACCAAGACATTACACAACAGATTGTGTACACAATGCCTGTGCCATACCGTAACCAGCGTTTTTGCCCGCGTTTAAAAAGCCAACGCGCGGCCAAGTGGAAATTCACACTGTAAGCAGAAGCGGCAAAAAACGTATACACAAGCATCGACTGACCCACCTCTGAAGTCTGAAAATCTAGCGTCAGTGCCGTGATAACCAACGTCGTCGAAATAATATGGTGGACCAAAGTTGTTTTTGGCAAATTGTCGACACAAATTAAACCAACAAAATCATTGGCGCCATATAACACTGCGAATATATGTATGTACTCTGTATACCATATATTAAAATGCCAAATGGGGTAGATAATGGTCACCGATGCAAACGGCAATATGCACGCCAATATAAAAGATTTGACTAGATTTTTTTGCACATACATTTTTTTGTCGTTGGGAAGGGCGTTGTAAAAATCGTTTCTCCCAGCCAAAATTACATCAACCACGTAATATAATCCTCGCACCAGAAAACAAAAAATGACCCCGATTTGCAAAGCAACGTAATTAAACATTTATTTTTCTAGGACCCTTTTAATAATGTCAATTAATTGAAAACGTGGACCCGCACCCACACATGGATTGGGCGTTTGGATTGTCAAAGACAAAACGTTCGCCCATAATATCCTCCGACCAATCTACTTTGGTCCCCAACAAATGAAACATCGACAAATTACACGTGTACACGTGAAGACCATTGGGTTCGACTTGTTTTTCGACATTTTTTGGAGTTTCGGGAACCGGCTCAAACACATATTCAAAACCATTGCAACCACCCGATTTGCAGGAAAATAAAATGTGGTTACCCTTTTGGAGAAGTTTGTTAGCGGCTCTGCGCGTAATATTTATAGCCATTTTATAAATATTAAGTTTAGTTATATATAGACTCTAAATACAAATATTTAAAATATTAGATAAATCTAAGTTTACCACGTTGTTTCTCAGCTAGTATGCCATCTACTATTTCATTCGTCTTTTTATCTTCCTCAGTAGTAATTTCTTTAATACATCCGCGATATGACGTGAAGTTTTTTTCTGATTTACAAACTTGGTCTGCAACTTTAAATAGCAATCTTTCCACATCTTTCTGAAACGAATTTTCCTCTTCTTGCTTAGGACAAATATTACCCATCTATTTAATGTTTACATATTTAAATAATAAAAAAAAATACAATACTATTGTAAGAACTGCATGAAATCGAATCATGATGAATGCAACCATGCACAATTCGGCAAACGCTTGGGCCAAAGCCATTTCGTTAAAAATGGTTAGGAAAATGGGGTTTGACCCAGTGCGTCTGTGTTCATTACGGGACTTGAACCCGTGACCTTTGGCTCATAAGACCAATGCTCTACCAACTGAGCTAAACGAACGATGATAGTTTTAACTCGTTTCCGAGCTTTGGTTGAACAGCAACTCGTGGTCAGACCAATTATCTCACAAAAGGAACCAGCCGGAGTCGAACCAGCGACCACTCGAACTGCAATCGAGCGCTCTACCACTGAGCTATAGTTCCAAAAAAAATTAAGTTCACAAGAACTCGTGAAGACGACAGAGCGCTCGAGCGCGGGTTCGAACCGCGGACCTCCCGATTAACAGTCGGACGCTCTAACCAGCTGAGCTACTCAAGCATGACGAAATGGTAAAAAAGTACCACTTCGATTGCGTCAAAACTCCCGAAGGAATTGTGTTCATTACGGGGCTTGAACCCGTGACCTTTGGCTCATAAGACCAATGCTCTACCAACTGAGCTAAACGAACAAAAAAAGAAAAAGCTGGAGTCGAACCAACGACCGATAGTATTCCAATATTAGCACAACTAATAAAGTAATCGAACCGATACTACCTTAGATAATTCTGGGCGAACCTTTTAGAGTGGTTGTTCAGCACTAAGTGTCAGTATTGTGGTATTATAAATATAAAATATTAAGAAAATAATAAACCAGACGTACCTTAAGAAAACCTGTAAAAGAGAAAAAAAAGAGAAAAAACCCAAAGCCAATATACCCAAAGCCAACAAAGCCAACAAAGCCAATATACCCAAAGCCAACAAAGCCAACAAAGCCAATATACCCAAAGCCAACAAAGCCAATATACCCAAAGCTCACACGGGTAATGCTCCCGTTCTTCCGACATTAGCCGGCGTGCACTTTCACACTCGTGAGTTAAAAAAAATCGCGCTACTTGGATTTGAACCAAGGACCTTCTGGTTATGAGCCAGACACGCTAACAGACTGCGCCACAACGCGGACAGTTTAAGGTCATGATGGACCATAAACTCACCAGAAAAGGTACAAACAATTATTTTGTTTATACGATATTTATAGACTCTTGTTTAAATAATTTTGGATTCATCCACCTATGGGAATCGAACCCATACGTTGACCTAACCAAAGGTAGGTGGCAAAAAAATATTGTTGACTGGCACCTGATTGAAAATAGTGAGAAAACATAGAACAAGTACCAAAAAGTCCACTAATGCATCAAACAATCCGGGGGAAAAGGAATACTTTTCAAACCCTCGTGAAATACAATATTTCTATATCTAATGTTTTTTGTACAAATAATAATGTGACACAAATGTACAAGAGAACAGACAATAACAACAATTATGTATTTTTGTTAGTCACAAATTTATAGGACTATTTTGTTGTTCTAATATTTTACAAGGTTATATTTATTTTTAATATTATGTGCTAATTAAGTGTTTTTCGTATATAAATGGAAGATTCTATTTTAAAAATGGAAGATTCTATTTTAAATGAAATCAAACTGAAAATAGCCAAGTCCACCACATTGGAAGAATTACACGTGTTAACTGTAAAATTGCACCAGCGTATACAGTTTATACTTGTGAGAGAAAAAGACAATTTACCACCTGCGTCGAAACAACTATTTAAAAACCATTTCTGCTAACAATGGCCAAACGTAAATTGAACGGATTTGAACAAAATACCGCCCAAAAAAAAATTAAGGCTGAAAGGACCAACAAAAGAAACGCAACTGATAACACCAATCTAATCGTAAAACGGCGCAAAGTGTATGAATACTGGCATTTGGCACCGTTAACGAGAGAAGAACGCGCCGCACAGATGGCTTGTATTTACCAAAGAATAATTTGCAAATAAATATATATATAAACAAAAGAATATACAAATGAACATAATTATTAACGCCGATGATTTGGGCTATAGTAAACACCGTGACGCGGGCATTTTTGCCGCATTCGAGAAAGAATGCATTACGTCAGCATCACTCATGGTAAACGGTTCGAATACATTTGAAGCTGTTGAAATGGCTCTAAAAGTAAATTTACCAATGGGTCTGCATCTAAATTTGTCCGAAGGTTGTCCAATTTCAAATGCAAAGCATATTGTCGACGAAAAGGGCAACATGTTTTACAAAGAACTCTTTTGGAATTTAAACCAGACCGACGAAATTAAAAGGGAAATCTATGAAGAAACCACTGCTCAACTAGAAGAGTTTAGACGCTTGACGGGAAATTATCCCACGCATATCGACGGACACCAACATGTTCATATATTTGTTGCAGAAATTATAGCCCCTCTGTTACGCCAAAAAGGTATCTGCAGCATACGCATTCCAGACCAAGACCCTGATAAACTTGATTGGTTGGATGACAAAACGCGTCAAAAATACGAAAGACGATATGTACCGGCGGTTAATGCACGGTTAGTGTACAACAAACACGATATAATGTCCACGATATGTTTTATAGGCCTCGGTCTATCTGGTCAGAATATGTCTGTTGAACGTATCAAGAAATCTCTCGAAACATGCAATGGGACCGTCGAATTTATGGTACACCCTGGATTTACAGAACCGTTGTTCCCAAGAAAAAAAGAAATGTGCGACTCGTTTGACACCGACAAAGGACGCAAGCATGAATATGATGTATTATGTACAATGAAGAAATATTTTGTGCAAAAATGTGATTGGTCTTATTTTGACAGTGATAATGGCGGCGGTGGTACTTCGCCTTGAGAAAACCCAGCGTTAGGCGAACATGGCACATGCTTGGGTGTATCAAGCCATTGTTCCCAACAATATTGAGAACACAAGTAAAATGTTCGTTTTTTAATTTTTACCGTTTTCCAAGAGTCGTCCAATTTCTGTGTAGACGACACGCAAAATAAGTATTCACAATCGTAAAAGGATGTCGGCAGTGGCGAGACGGTGCGCTTTACTTTAGGTTTATCTCGAACACCTGAACAGAACTCCCAAAATGTATCCATATAAATAAAAAAAAATAAATATATATACCATATTTTATTAATATATAATGTTATTGATTCTCTTTATTTATTTTGGTTTGACATCCGCCTTTCATTACGATTGGCAACGTTTACACAGGTGTATGACACAACAAGAATTAATTGAAACTGTCAACGACTACCGCGAAAATTTTCCATGTATAGATTGTCGCGAACATTTTAACGAACTCATGAAAATGCACCCGTTTCCCATTCACTACGTAAAGACACCAGAGGACGTCAGAGTGTGGACATGGTTCACACACAATTTAGTTAACGAACGTCTCAACAAAACGTGGGAATCGTTCGATATCATGCTCGAATGCCACGAAAAGATGTGAGAAAAAGTATATAAACATTTTTAAATGTTTAAAAATGAGCGATGATTTTGATATAATTAAGCAACTGGGCCAAGACGGAGCACAAGGGGTTGTATCACTGGTAGAATTCCCAAACGGCCTTCGATGTGCTATGAAACAATTTAAAACAACGAAATCCCCTGCTAGAATTGAAGCTGAGGCTAATTTTCAGACTCAAGCGGCAGACGCCGGTATCTCGCCAGAAGTGATGCACGTTGACTTGGAAAACAAACGCATTTTCATGGAATCAATGCAGTGTCGCATAGTAGACGTTCTAGAAAAAACGAATTCACGTTTTGAAGATGATTTGCATCATATTATGGACACGTTGGATGATTTATGCATCTTACACAACGATGGCAATGCGTTAAATTTAATGTTGAATCAAGATGACAAACTACAAATTATTGATTTTGGTTTGGCCAAAAAAATTGATAACAAGGTCTTTAAAAAGTGGGGGGACCATCCAAATACAGCAGTGACTAAATTCATGATGAAAAGAGAATTACGCAAATACAATATACATATTCAATAATCTCCTAAATATTGTTTCAGTTGTTTTCTAAAAATAACACAGTGACAAGTAGGACAGGGAAATTCATAACTGTCACAATTTAAACATTCTATGATATCTTGCACCACATTCTTGTGTGACTGTTCACATTTTTCAGAACAGCGACCTGTTTTATTTAGTGTACCGTGACAACCTTTGTAGACACATGCTGTATTGGGAGGCACATTCTGTTGCACAATTGCATGTAGAGTACTTTGAATTGGTTCATCTAATAGACGCAAAACAGCTAAACGCTCAGTGCCCATTAAATCGTGATAAGTAATCGGCATTGCCACATCTACATTTCGAGCCCTTTTCCAAATCTCTTCAAGTTGATGGTCCGAAAACATTATATGAACAAATACATTATGAGAAAAAAAAGTAGAATATGTCGTATTTATTTTTTTTTAAAGAAAGCAATACGCCTAATGTGTTGGATTTTTTTGTAACTTTAACTACTCAGTGTACACTTGAAAAAAGTTGCCGAAAAATTTTCCAAAAATCCTAACGCGTTAGACATCCTAACGGTTTAGAAGTCTAACGCGTTAGAAAAAAGTTGCTGAAAAATTTTCAAAAAATCCT
>Ga0206126_10006083_pt1 | contig 10816 bp, 13 predicted proteins | sample Helgoland_Spring_5_FD_148621 | JGI IMG/M metagenome (GOLD analysis project Ga0206126, IMG submission 148621) | Pelagic subsurface seawater microbial communities from Kabeltonne, Helgoland, North Sea - Helgoland_Spring_Bloom_20160412_1 | ecosystem: Environmental > Aquatic > Marine > Epipelagic ...
TGGTTGCCTTGAACTTCTTGTTTCGCTTCACCTCAATGCCATTCTCGCTCATGAGCCTGCCGATACGGCGATGCCCAACTGCAAGGCCGAGTTCTTTGAGTTCTTCTGTCATGCGTGGGCGGCCATAGCTGCCCAGAGACAAGGCAAATTGCTCGCGGATGTGCGCAAGCACGACCATGTCTTTCCGCTGGCTTTGGCTGAGTGGACGGTTGCGGAAGGCGCGATACCCCCGAGGGCTAACATCCATGATGTGGCACAGCCGATCAATTGGCAGCATGTCAGCGTTCTTTGCAATGAAAGCAAACCTCATTTGCTTCGCTCCGCAAAGAACTGGGTGGCCTTTTTTAACACTTCCCTCTCCTCCCGAAGCATGCGGTTCTCTTTCCGCAGCTCTGCAACCTCGCGCTCAAGGTCAGTTCGGGCAGACGGCTTCTCAGGATTGCGCCGATCCTGCTGTATCCAACGGCTCAGCGTCGAGAAGCCGACGCCAAAATCTGCTGCTACCTGTTTACGCGGCAGTCCGCTGGTCAAAGCCACACGAACTGCTTCTGCGCGGAATTCCGGGGTTGGTTGCTGTGCCATGATGTTTCTCCTTTGTGGCAAAATACCAAGTCAAAGGAGCGGAACAATTCCGTGAAAGGTCCACTTTTCAACCTACCGCATTTGAGGCAAGTCATCTTACACATGCTAACAAAATTGATTATTCTCAGGCTGAATGACGTGGAAAGATTACAACTTTCGAACACGTTCTTTCGTTTTTGGTATGCGAAGATAGGTTAGAGCAGACAGCGGGCTCATACTTTGCCATTCTCTTTAGCTGTTCGGTGCCCCCAATCTCCCACAATGCTACGTTCAAAGCATGCGTTACCGCTGAGTTTACGTGTTCCAGGTCATATTTTTTTGCATATTCGCGCAAATCTTGGCAAACACCGATAATCCATTTGTGATCGTCCATAGTCATCCCCGGTCTTGTTTTTGGCATAAAAAACATGCACTTAGTATCTTATGATGGCCTCTTACTCTCGGCCTGCTCGCAACGTTACAGTTTAGCTTTCCATCTAAAAGATATCTGGCATGACAGCCTATTTATTTCACCACTAGAATTAGATGATAAATGGGCGCTCCGCTTGGGGGCGGAGGTATAGCTGCAAGAGATTTGGGGGGAGTGACCTATCCTAAAGGTGAGGATAATTCTCAAAAAGTAGCGTTGGCGCCTTCGTCAAGAGCTACGTTAAAAAGCGCTTGCGCGTCGATAGAGCTTGCAGCCAGACTGTCCGCCCATACATCCATTGTATGTACTTCGCCTGATCTCGTCTGACATTCCAAGGTGCCAAGATCAGTTTCCAACGCGACCTGCCCCAAAAGGGCTGCGGCCCCTTTGGCTTTATGTACAGCCTCAGCCAAAGGCAGAATATCATTTTTTGGATCGTAGTGGCGAATGTCGTTAATCAGAATGTCGAGCTCGCTCAAGAATGTATCCGCCACAGCGCGCACCCGTTCCTGGCCCAAAAGCGCAATCATCTCGGTTAGTGCCTCGGGAAAGCGTTTGGCATCCAGCTTGGCGAATTGGCCTGATACAACACCGGCGATGATACTGTGCAGAGCATCCAGCCGAATGGGTTTGGTATGAAACTGATCCATGCCTGCAGCGACTGCGTTTTCACGAAATTCTTCGCGACCATGCGCTGTAAGACCAACAATATGGGTGTCCAAATTGCGACCAACACCCGCGCGAATGCGCTGCGTAGCCTCGATTCCATCCATAACAGGCATGCTGATATCCATGAAAATCAGATCAAACGCTGTGGCTTTTTCCTTATCCAATGCATCCGCTCCGTTCACGGCTTCTTGCACTTTATGGCCCATGGCTTCTAGCATATCAGCCAGAACGCTTCGATTAACGGCGTTATCTTCTACGATAAGAATGTTGCATTGTTGGGTGGGCAGCGGGGTTTTTTCCTGTTCTGCCACAATCTGATCTGACATTTGTTCCGTGCGATTTACCGGCAAAGCCAAAACGAATGTTGCCCCCCGTCCGGCAGCGCTGTGCACCGACACGTCGCCCTTCATCGCGCGTGCAATGCGCCGCGAAATAGACAGCCCAAGCCCATCGCTGCGCGCTTGGCGGCTGTCGCTGTTGGCAAAGGCAAAGAAATCCTCGAATACCTGCTCTTGCTTGCCGGGGGGAATGCCGATGCCTGTATCGCTAATCTCAAAGCGCAAAGATGAGGCTTCTTGCCCGTGAATACCGCTAACACGCACTGAAATGCGCCCTTTTTCGGTGAACTTGATCGCGTTTCCAATCAAGTTTGTTAGGATCTGGCGGATGCGGCCTGCGTCAGCGTGATAAGGCCCGCGCATGGCCGGTTCGATGTCTAGTGTGAGGGACAGTTCCTTTTCATGGGCCAACGGCTCAAAAACATCGATCAATCCTTCCATGAGATCAGTCAAGGAAAAGTTTTGAGCCGTGAATTGAAGCTGCCCAGTTTCGATCCGGGTAATGTCGAGGGCCTCGTTCACCTGCTCAAGAAGGATCTCGCTCGAAGAGGTAGCGATTTTGGCGTAGCGTTCTTGCTGCGGCGATAACGAGGTCGTTTTGAGCATGTCCAATACGCCTAGGATACCGTTTAGCGGCGTGCGCATCTCGTGGCTCATCACAGTCAAAAACTGAGACTTTGCTTTGTCAGTGCGTTCGGCGCGATCACGGGCTTCGATCAGGGTCTGCTCGTTAATCTTTTGGGCGCTAATGTCACGGATATAAGCGATAAACGTGGTTGAATCACCCTCTTTCATTGTTGTGATATTTAGCTCTACCGGAAACTCTTCGCCGCTTTTCCGCAAGGCAGCCAGTTCGACCCGACCTGCATCTACAACACGCGGCTTTCCAGTGGTCAGGTATCTATGCATGCCATTGTGATGTGCATCGCGCATTCGGTGAGGGATGAACGTGTTTTCCATGGTCTGGCCGACAATCTCGGCACGTGACCAACCGAAAACATCTTCTGCAGCGGCGTTGAAATCAATAATTCGTCCAGTGTTATCCGCAGTCACAATTGCATCCAGCGATGCCGCCACGGTAGCTTCCAATTGCTTGCTCGAGGCCGAAAGCTCCGTATCCCGACGTGATGCACGCAACAAAAGTCTGTCCAAAATCAACATGAGAAGCGCCATCAAAATCATTAACGCGATCGCGATCCCCCCGGTGCGCGACAACTGTGTGGCAAATTGGGCGCGTCGCGCCTGCGCCCTCTCGGCCCCCATCGTGACGCCCAAAACAGCGATGTTACGCACGTGGGGCCGGACCTTTTTTACCAGGCGGTGCATTTGCACAAGAGCCAGGCCAGTCAGCGGGCCTGGTGTATCGGATATCTTGATCGCGGCTTCCGCGAATTCATTTATTTTTTCAATGAGTGTTTTTGCACGATAATCATCTGAATAGATATCTGCCACGCGGCCTGAATTTATAACATTTAGGCGACTTAGCGCAATGTCCACCCGTAACTGCACGGATTCGTTCGTATACTGGCCAGTAGTGATCTGCTGGGTGAGCGTCGCATCCAAGTTTGCGAATTCAGTGTCGAGCTGCGAGATGCTCCACTGCATGTTGTCGTGAGCGGCCCGGGAAAGGTCGCGCAGCTGCCCAAGTAAATTCACGGTCATAACGGCCAGCAAGATGGCAAGCATAAAGACGCTAGCAAGCACCGTGAGACGATAGCTCCTCAATCCCGGCTTCACGATTGGCGTTGTTTTTGAGGCCACGACCTACGCACCACTCGGATCAATCGATAACCCGCAAACGAGCCAGTTGCCAGATACTGTAGGAATATGTTGTTTCGGTCTGGTACTTTTCGCTTTTATCATATGGGAAAACGATCCAGTATGGTCCCTTGTCGCGCACTGACATCTGTTCACCGTTCATGCGCGTCGCAACAAGAGGTATGCTTTCCTCGAGCACTGAAAGTGGCATTTCAACCTGATAATCGTTCAAGGCCCTCATTTCAACCGCCGTACCCTGAACACCAGCTTTGGCCAAAATGTCTGCTAGCGGAACGCCAGAGAATGTTACCACGCCGTCGGTCCACAAGGTTGTCGTGCGAAAGGTGACCTGATCCATCGCATCCAGTTCTTCAAGGCTTAATTCCAACGTGCCTGAACCAGAACCAGATGAAGTCACCTGCAGTGTCATAGACGCGTCTGCTTGTGCCGATCCTTGCCACCCCAAAAGAAGCACCAAAGTTAAAAGCAACATCCGTGAGTGCTGGAAACGCGCCATTTAATTTCTCCTTATACGATCATATCGTACTACACTGCGTTTAATGAAGTCGTCTTTAATGCATTGGCATAGGAATCTATACTAAAGTATATAATGGCCACTATTTCGCCCCATTTTTTGGGTATAAGGTACAGGCTTGGATAAAAAGATTGAACACATGTCAAATATTCTAATCGCCGACGATCACCACCTGGTACGCGACACCATTGCTGCCTATCTGAGCAGCGTGGATGGATTTTCTGTTCAGACTGCCGCAAATCTGGACGATGCGCTGACTATGATGGCGGGGATCGACGCCTTTGATCTGCTGATCCTCGATTATAATATGCCCGGGATGGACGGATTGCATGGGCTGGAACTCGCCCGCAAAGCCTTTCCTGCGACGAGGGTTGCGCTCATGTCGGGTGTCGCGAACCGGGAAGTGGCAAACAAGGCAATGGATCAAGGGGCAATCGGCTTTATCCCCAAGTCATTGACCGCTGTATCTTTGGTAAACGCCATCAAATTTGTTTTATCGGGCGAACGCTATTTCCCCTTCGACTTTGAGACATCGGGAAACAAGGCACCACTTACAGGCGCTTTCGCCAGCTTGTCAGAACGTGAACTGGAAACGCTGGAACAGTTATGCATTGGTCTATCCAACAAAGAAATTGCTCGGAACCTTGGAGTACAAGAGGTGACGGTAAAGCTGCATGTTAAAAACGTTTTAGCCAAATTAGACGTGTCCAACCGAACGCAAGCCGCATTGCTGGCCAAGGAAAAGCATCTTTTTTGAACCGGACCGCAAGACTGTTTCCAACAGATGCGCTAGGCAGACTGGATCTGTCGCTTTTTTGTGCCGCCACCGGTGTACGCTAAAGCCATCTTGCGTTCGAAGGTAATTGGGCTTTTCCAACCCAGTGTTGAGTGGCGTTGGCGGGCGCGGATTTTAGAAGCTGTTTACGTATTCAAAGATCGATATCTCGCCTCCCGCAGTGTTTTCCGTGACTGTCGCCAGGTCAGTTCTATCTTGGTCGTGTTGAAGAAGGGTTTCACTGCAGTGTTCTGCGGCTTCAGATGATCTCCCGGATCATCTGATCTGCTTCGCAGACCATCTTTGAACTCATAACAATTGCCCTTGCCGTTCATGGACGCCGTGAAGCCATGCTGGCGCAAAATCTTCTGATCGTCGTGTGAACAATATTGGCTGCCGCGATCCGTATGATGGATGCAGCCCTTGGGCGGTGACGGGTATGCAATCGCCATCTTCAACTCTTGGATCGCAAGATAGCGTTTAATCCGGTTACTGACCGTCCAGCCGATCACCCACCGAGAATACAAGTCCAGGATTACAGCGAGGTACAACCATCCCTCACGCGTCCAAATGTATTCTGTACCGCGTCGTCAGAACTTAATCAGGCTCATCACGCGCTTGCATCTTTACCCGTACTTTTGGTGCTGTCTTCACCTCACTATGAAGTTGGATCAGCATTGAGCGTCCTCCCGAATGTCACCGAAAACCATTCTTGCCGTGAAAAGGCAGACCGGCGAGGATCTATATGATTATCCGTGATGGAACATTTACTGGAAGTGTGCCGAGAGGCGTTCGATATCTACACCATGTCACGGCGCACTCAAGAAGCTTGTTTGACGAACAATCTGGCATGAATCTGACACAAACGGCGTTCTACTTTGGTATTTTTGGTTTAGCGTAACCTTGGGGGTTTTGTTGGATCAGATCCCGGAGCGATCATCTCGGGAGGGTTCACCAAAGCGGGTTGAGGCAAGTCAAACCGCAGACCCACGCGCGACAGCCGTTCAGCGATGGGTGCATCCGCATCAAAAAAACTAACATCCATCGCCCCCGCCTCGATGCCAGAAAAGGTGAGCGCCTCGGATGCTGCACGGGCAAGTGCCGTTTCCGCCCCAGGTGCTGCCCCTATAAAAGCAAGCATGTGACTGCGCGTGCCCGCGGCGTCGACCGTACCAACCAAATATGCCATCTGCGCCAGACCCGTCGCTGTGGCCAGCTTGGTGTCAATCGCGGTAAGTAATAGGTCTGGCAAACCTGCGGGCGCTGACAGTTCTGCGATCTGCACCTCGATCTCATCCGGTTCGTGACCCAGCGTTTCCGCAAGCCAGCTAACCCCTTGCGCATCCAGCAAGAAAGCAGACGGTGCGACATCAAGGTTTAACCCGAGCCCAAGGCCCTGTTCCGTCAGCAATCCTGCGATCACCCGTCCTGAAAGCGCGGCGTACGGGGCTGCAGCACCAACAAAAGCTGTCAATCGTTCCTGCCGATCAAAAACCAGAACAATCGGCCCTGTTCCCGGATCATAAATCTGGGGTGTGATTTTCTCGTCTTCTGCTTCCCCCTCCAGCAGCAGGAACAGCTCCACATCCCCCAATCGCTCATAAAACCGAAGCCGTACGGTATCGTTGTCGGGGCTGCCCATCATTGCGGCATGTGCCGCGTCCAATACCGTTTGTGTCATTTAAGCACCTCTTTTACCCGCAATCGCAAGGCAGGCAGCACGTCTGCCTCAAACCAAGGGGTTTTCTTTAGCTAAGTTCGTAGCTTCAACAGACCCGCGGGACACTTTAGATTTTACTGTAACGTGTCTCTGGGAACTTCGTAAGTGGTCTGGCCGTTGTGCGCGCTGTGCGGTCTAGCGAAGTCGAAGAGGCGCTCCCATTCGTCGAGTTTAGCCTCCAGATCGACGTCGCCTTTGTAACTGAGGATTGAACTGCCCCTTGTTTGTCGGAGACCCAGAAGTAAGGATTCTGGGTTACAGAGAAGAACAAATGTGGAAACAGTTGCTCATCTGAAGTGCGCGAGCGTGCTGTGTGGATGGTGTACCAATATTAACATCAGGGCTATGTTCGACAGCCAATCTGCTGCGATCAAATCTAATGCGCCCAAGAATGGTTGTGGGCCGGATACACTTCAAGCGTGGGTTGGCGCACTAAGACGGATAGCGGTCGAGGGGACGGCATAACAACCGTCGAACGGAACCGGATCAAGGCTTTATAGCGTGAGAACCGCCAGCTTATCTTGATGCCGTGATTACGCTCAAGATACCAAACGACCCGCATGGGATGGGACCGAGGTGGTATTTCTGACGAAGGTAAAGCACTTTCTCCTCGCGTTCGGGCGGTGTCGCGTTGGCGAGCCATTTGGGGATGGGCGGTGCATTGACCAGTCCAGCTTCGCCGCGCTCAGCGTAAGCCTGTCGCCAGCGGTTAAAGCTGGAACGACCGATGCCGAAATACCGGCAGGCTTTGGCAACGTGGCCAATCTCTTCGGCATACCGCAGTATCCGCAATTTGCGTTCGATTTCGAGTTGATCCTTGCTCATAAACATCTCCTTCTTCCCAAAACTGGGAGGTTAAAGGAAATGCCCCGCGAGTAACGGCATATCTACAACAGGTTTGAATAGCCGCATCGTTGTAAATTTTGCTGTAGCCCTCTTCGACCAGACGGGTTCGTCTCTTAGGTCATCTGCTGATCGAACCAAATTAATATCGATCCAGATTGGTTGTGTTAAAAATTGTATTCCGCCCAGTGCTGGTTCTTGTGCTTCATCGGTGTCCAGCTGTTCATTCCTGTCTGCCGCTACACTGGATTCAAGTGCATCCTACAGAGCCACATTTGTGCAATAAAGTTGGATGAAACAGAAAAAAAAATTTAAAAATACGAGGAAAGATTAAACTAAAATTGAAATAAAATTTATAGAAGGGCTAAGGAAAATTATATCGATAAGGAAAACTTAGTAAATTGATAATATTTCTAGCCTAACACCGATTTAACGAAGCGAACGGAGATCGATTCATGTCCAGTATGTTAAGCCCAACGCAAAATATAGAAAATGAAGAACAAATTCTTCATAGTTTTGAAATATCGGGTGACTTACGCATTCGAGATTCCGAAAAAACTATAACGGATCTAAGTGTATTAATCTCAGAAAATAAAAATATTCTGGTGGACTTAAGCAAACTTTCAAGCATCGATACAAGTATATTTCAAATTTTAGTTGCTACGACACGTAGTGCCGAAAAGAAAGGATTGGTTGTTCAATTGGATAACTATGAAGACAGTCCAATTCCACGCTTTATGAGTGATATTGGATTAGATTCAAAAGACATTGGTGGCATATGGTACACTAACTCAAAAAAAAAATTGAACATAGTATAGATCACAAAAAACACTGTTGTGGAGGCCAAATTTTAAATTCCGAAAGTGATTTATTTTGGCTAACACATGAACAAATGAAAATAGTTGATTTGTTTCTACCAAATAATAAAGGAAGGAAAAGAGTGAATGATCGCCGTGTTCTCAGTGGAATTATTCATATCAGACGGAATAACCTAAAATGGCATGACGCTCCAAGCACTTATGGCCCCTATAAAACTCTTTATACTCGATGGAAACGTTGGTTAAATTCAGGTGCTTTTGAGCGAATTATTGACGGAATAAAAAAATCATACCCAGAGCAAAGCTCAATGATAGGTTCGCTTAACTGGGTTGTGTTGAGTAAAAGTAAATGAAACTAGGAGGTCTAAAGATGAAGCGAGAAGTTTTTGTTAACTGTCAAGATGATATTATTTACTCAAACAAGAATGTTCACTTTAATCTCAAAATCGTGAGGAAAGCTAAATGAGTGGGAAGGTTTTAACTATAGACGACTCACAATCGGTCCGGCAAATGATTTCCATGACTCTTGGAAATTCAGGCTTTACGGTTGATGAAGCCTGTGATGGCGCGGAAGGGTACGATAAGGCGACGACAGGTTCGTACAACGCAATCCTGACCGACCTGAACATGCCAAATATGAACGGATTGGACTTTATAAAGAAGTTCCGAGAACACCCATCTAGTCGTGGTGTTCCAATTATATTTTTGTCTACAGAATCTGACGAGGAATCAAAACGTGAAGCAAAATCTGCTGGTGCAATCGGATGGATTATAAAGCCGTTTGACCAAGCGCAACTTTTAGCAGTTGTCAAAAAGGTGGCTGGCGCATGACACAGACTGATCCTGCAGAGATCTTCCGATTGGAAGCACAAGACGTTCTCGAGCAACTCGAGCAAACGTTGCTTGATCTCGGTGAAACACTCGACGACCATGATCTTATCGATAGCGCGTTTCGGGCCTTGCACACGATAAAAGGTTCGGGTGCAATGTTTGGGTTCACAGAAGTCGCCAGCTTTGTTCACGAATTTGAAACAGCGTTTGATCGTGTACGAAAAGGCGATGCTGCCCCTTCCAATGATTTGGTCAGTGTATCACTAGACGCCAAAGACCATATTGCACTGTTGATCGCAGAGCCCGCAGTCCATACTGCTGCCGGTGGACCGATCCTCGATCGTTTGCGCGCAATTGTAGGAGCAGACGCGTCTAAAACTCAGCCATCGGAACATGAATTCGTTGCTGCCGACATCTTGCCCAACAACTCTGTTGATACGAGCGAGGGTTGGAATGTTCGATTTAGTCTCCCAGAGGATGGTCTGTCCCTTGGCGCAAACCCTGTGTTGCTTTTGCAAGAGTTGCGCGATCTTGGATCTTGCACCGTACGCGCCAGTTCCAAGTCAATTCCTAATCTTGAAAAGTTAGATCCCGAAATCTGCTACCTTTCGTGGGATGTGACGCTTTTGGGCGACTGCACGCAAGAGGCCATAGAAGAGGTCTTTATGTTTGTGCGAGATGGAATGGACTTGGAGATTCGTCCCTTACCTCCAAAGGCGGGAGAAGTGGTGGATAACATTGACGATACTCCATCAGAAGTCGTCGAAGAAAAGGTTGAGCCGGGAATTAGTAAGTCTGACCCTCAGAGCGGCCCATCGCGTGGCAGTTCGTCGCTGCGTGTTGCTGCCGAGCGTTTAGATGAGTTACTAGATCACGTCGGCGAATTGGTGATTGCTCAAGCACGTCTATCCCAGATCTCTTACGATAGCCGTGATAGCAGCCTCATGGGTGTGACTGAGGAAATCGAGCGTCTTTCAGCTGGGTTGCGCGACATTACAATGGGCATCCGAATGATCCCAATTGGAACGCTGTTCAACCGGTTTCGCAGGCTTGTTCATGACCTGTCTTCTGACCTTGGAAAGAATGTAGAATTTGCCACGACAGGAGAACAAACTGAGCTGGATAAGACGGTTATAGAGAGTCTGGCGGACCCCCTCGTTCATATTATTCGCAACTCAATTGATCACGGCCTTGAAAGCCCACAAGAACGGGTTGCTGCAGGCAAGAAAGAGCAAGGTACCGTTCGTCTTTCTGCTGCGCATGAAGGTGCAGAAGTTGCAATCAGCGTCAGTGATGATGGAGCTGGGTTAAATACTGATCACATTCGCCGAAAGGCAGAAGAAATGGGTCTCATTTCTCCTGATGCTCTGATCTCAGAGAACGAATTGCATAGAATGATTTTTCATCCGGGATTTTCAACCGCCCAAGAGATCACATCGGTTTCTGGGCGTGGCGTCGGCATGGATGTGGTCAGCCGAACAATGGACGCTTTGCGTGGACGTATTGATGTCACATCGCGTCCCAACATCGGGACGACG
>Ga0206126_10006090_pt1 | contig 10813 bp, 10 predicted proteins | sample Helgoland_Spring_5_FD_148621 | JGI IMG/M metagenome (GOLD analysis project Ga0206126, IMG submission 148621) | Pelagic subsurface seawater microbial communities from Kabeltonne, Helgoland, North Sea - Helgoland_Spring_Bloom_20160412_1 | ecosystem: Environmental > Aquatic > Marine > Epipelagic ...
ATAGTAGTTAAGTTACAAAATCAATATATTAAATTAGATAAATGAGTTATACAGTTGAAGAACTAAGTGTTCTTAGAGAATCCCTTAACCACATAACTATAAAAGGATCAGATGCTTTAAGAATTTCTGAATTACAAATTAAACTAGAAAAAAATATTTCAAATTTAAATTCTAAATTATCAAAAGGGACCACATCAAAGTGATCCTTTTTGTGTATTTATACCAAATTGTTGGCCCGTAAGGGAAGTGGACACCGCACTATCGATGTAACCAACCGCAATAGAGTTAAAATATGCCTAATTGGAAGAAAGTAATAACATCAGGTAGTAACGCTACCCTGAATAATATCACGGCTTCAAGATTAACCCTTGAAAGCTCTGGATCAACAATATTTGATGTTGTAGGATCTCAAGGTCAATTATTTTCAATAACAGACTCTCTTTCAGGTTCACTTTTTGCAGTTAGTGATATTTCGGGTTTACCTATTTTAGAGGTATTTTCGGATGATACTGTAAAAATAGGTTCATTTAACAACGAAGCCATTATTGTAAGTGGCAGCAATGCTACAATTACAGGTTCATTTACGGGCTCTTTTACAGGAGATGGATCTAACCTTACAAACTTACCATCAAGTGATCCATTCCCATATACAGGAAGTGCTGTAATTAGTGGTAGTTTAGAGGTTGAAGGAGATATTACTGGAAGTGGTAAAATAAGTCTTAAAAATACTGCTAATAATACTATCATCGGTCAAGGTGCGGGTGTTAATATATCAACAGGTACTAATTTCACTATTATTGGCCAGGGTGCGGGTACTGGTCTGACAACAACTAGGGATTCTGTTGCGATAGGAAAAGGGGCAATGTCAAGCGCAAACTCCGAAAGAGCTGTTGCAGTGGGGTATAATGCTGGGATAAGTTCTGGAGAGAGGGGTGTTCACATTGGTCATGAAGCAGGTAGACTAAACAGTGGGACCTATTGTGTCAATTTAGGGGCTTCGGCAGGGTCTACCAATGTTACCACTAATAGCACTGTCTCTATTGGAAACTCCGCCAACTCTAACAAAGGTGGAACAATATCAAATGCGGTAGCAATAGGAATAAGTTCAACTTCTAGAAACAATACTGTTTCTATAGGGCATACATCAGGAAATAACACAAGTACTGATAGTGTGTTTTTAGGATATAACGCGGGAAATCAAGAAACAAATAGTAATCGTCTTTACATAGAGAATAGTAACTCCACCACTCCACTCATCTACGGAGAATTTGACAATGATCTAGTTCGTATTAATGGTAAATTATTTGTTTCAAATAGCTTAGATATAACAGGCAGTGCTATAGTAAACGGAGATATCACCACAAACACCCTTTCTAATATCTCTACAACATTAGCCTCAGACTCAGCTACTAACGTAGATACATTCGCTACCGCAACTTATACTGGTGCTATATACGATTATATTTTAATAGATGCAACTGTAGGTGCCCGCACGGGGCAATTTATGGTAGCACAAGATAATGGAAATATAACATTTACTGACACTTCAACTAAACATTTAACAGATTCCCCAATCCCTGAAATTACAGCACAAATTAATGGAGCTAACGTTGAAGTACAAGTTACAAATGGAGATGGATACACTTTTAAATCATTCACTAAAAAATTATAAATAAATGTCACACGATATATTTAACAATTTACATTATGTTATTTTTGATACTACCGAAACAGGTAGTGTTAACTTTACGGAAGTAAAAGAAACCTCAATAAACACTTTAAGGTTAAGTATAAGTGGTTCACAAACCTTTGTAAAATATGAAGGTGATATAATGCCTACTTCGGTATCAAATTTAACAACTAAGGAAGGCCCATACTCACACACCGAGATTTTAAATATTTTAACAGGTAGTGAATGGACTGACCTAACCCCTGATATATAATGGCTGGATTTACAGGTACTTCTCCTATAGTAACTGATGGACTTGTATTTGCCGTAGATGCTGCAAATTATGAGTCATATCCGGGTAGTGGAACTACTTGGATTGATTTAGCAGGCAATAATAATGGCACTTTAACGAACGGACCTACATTTGATTCTGGGAATGGAGGTAGTTTTGACTTTGATGGAGCTGATGATTCTGTACCTATAGATGTTAGTAACATATTCCCCACAGGTAATCAATCCCATAATTTATCTATTAACTGCTGGGTCAAATTACCAAATACCACACAACAAGTAATATTTTTTGGCTCTAGATATGGAGATAGGCTTTATTTAATGATGTATCAGGGAAAATGGACGATAGGATTGGGCGGGGGATGGCAAAAAGGGGTTATTGATGCTACTACAAACTGGACAAATATATGTGCTTCTATTTCTAATGGGGTTGCAACAGTTTATGTTGATGGGATAAGCGACGCTACAAGAACAGACACTTCATTATCAATCCCCTCAATTCTTCCCATTGGTGCTTATTATCTTGATGGAATATGGAACTCTGGCCAATCCTTCCCAAATTCAATATCTAATGTAAGTTTTTATAACCGCTCCCTCACTGCCTCCGAAATCCTACAAAACTACAACTCACTTAAATCACGTTTTAATCTATAAGTTATGGCATTTAATTATTCACCAAAAATAGTAACAGATGGCTTAGTTTTCGCAGTTGATGCTGCAAATAAAAAATCATACCCTGGTAGTGGAACTACGTGGACAGATTTAGCAGGTAATAATATTGGCACATTGACAAATTCACCCACGTTTGATTCTGGTAATGGTGGGAATTTGGTGTTTGATGGGACGGATGATTACACACAATTTAATCAATCTATATCATTAACTGAAGCCACTTTTATAGCTTGGATTAAAAGGTCTGGACAGCAAAATTCCTGGGCTGGAATTTTATTTTCTAGAGGTGGCGGAGGAGACACTACCGGTTTAGGATATAGGTCTAACACCAACCAAATTGGATATCATTGGAATAATTCTAGCGCCACCTATAGTTGGGCAAGTGGTTTAACCCCCCCAGATGGTGAATGGTGTATGGTTGTACTTTCAGTAAGTAGCACAGCAACTACAGCGTATTTATGCCAAGAAAGTGGTATAACATCTGCAACAAAAACCAGAAGTCACCCTTCAACAACTTTGGGTAACTTAGTTATAGGTAGAGACCCACATAGTGGCGGTAGAAGTATGTCTGGAAACTGTGCTATTGGTCAAATATATAATAGACCCCTCTCCCCCTCAGAAATCCTCCAAAACTACAACGCACTTAAATCAAGATTCGGACTATAATGGCAACTAACGGAGGACCAAATATAATAGAAGATGGCTTAATTTTCGCAGTAGATGCCGCGAATAAAAAATCATATCCTGGTAGTGGAACTACGTGGAGTGATTTAGCAGGTACTAGTAATGGTACCTTAACGAATGGACCTATATTTGATTCGGGGGATGGTGGTAGCATTGTGTTTGATGGGACGGATGATTATGTAGACACCCAATTAACTTCTGGTGCTACGTTTACTTGGTCTGTTTGGTTTAATGCCGATAGTGTCGGTTCAAGTTATCAAAACATAATATCTATAAAAAGCCCCAATTATATGCTTATGTTATTAGACGGTAATAGCACAAATATGGGATTTTGGACGCAAGATGGTTTAGGCGGCGGATCTTTAAATATGAATTCGATAACTACAAATACATGGTTTAATGCTGTGTTTGTTAGAGAGGGCAACTCTATAACTAATGGATATAAAACTTATTTAAATGGTGTATTTAAAGGACAGGCTAATACAGGTACATGGAGCAGCTCTGATGTAGTTTGGTTAGGAGGAAGAGACCCTCTTAACATTAACCAGCAGTATGATGGTAAAATATCTAATGTAAAAATCTACAACCGCACCCTCTCCTCCACAGAAATCACCCAAAACTACAACGCCCTCAAAGGAAGATTTGATTTATAATATTTATACATGAACCTTTGGAAAGTGAAAAAGGAATAACATGGCAAACGAATTTATAGCAAGAAAAGGACTAATATCCTTAGGGGATTCCCAAGTAACTGGTAGTTTAGAAACTACAAGTAATTTAAATGTAGAGGGTAGTGGTAGCTTTGGTAACAATAAATTTTTAATTGGAACTGTTACCAATCCAAATGCTGCTACGGGATTTAATAGCACATTTGAATTCCAAAATGGTCCTTCAACATATTCCTCCCAATTAGTATTTAGACCAAAAGGAAATACAACAAATTATAACGCAAATTATTGGGGTTCTATACGATGGAATCCTGGTAACGAGAGTGGACTTACTATTTTAGCGGGTAACTATAAAACAAATATTTTATTTGGTAGAGGTGCTCCTTCATCTGCAAACCCCCAAGCATTTGCTAAATTAAACAATGACGGTCTAAGACTCCAAAGTTCCTACATACAGAACATTGCTACTGCTGAAGAAAAACTTCACGTAGTAGGTAATGCCAAAATTACAGGATTCGTAACAGCATCAGGTAACCTTATTACTGAAGCTAATATCACAGCTTCAGGCCACGTTAGTGCCTCCACATACTACGGCGACGGCTCCAATCTCACAGGTATTGAAACCGATCCATTCCCATATACAGGAGATGCTATCATTACAGGCTCAAATTCAAATATTGATTCTGCTTCTTTAGCAGTAGCTAATTCAGATGAAGAACCTCTTTTATCTCTTACAAATAATGGAACTCTAACTTTAGGACACAATGCTGCTAATACTACAGAAGGTAACCTAAGACTTATAAACAGAAGCGGGGATTCCTGGATGGGGGGTCAAAACCTATGGGGTAATATTAGTGCAGGTATAATGATCCAATCAGAACCTACTAATACTTTATATTATAGAAATTTATTATTTTATGTAAAAAGTACACAAAGTGCTATTGCGGGAGTTGAAAAAATGCGACTTGATTACAATGGTAATCTGGGTATAGGAACTACAACTCCTCAAGAACGCCTTCACGTAGCAGGCAACGCTGTAATTACAGGTTCAAACTCACTAGCAGGTAATTATGCTCTTAAAGTTACTAATACTTCCGGAGCTGATATTTTAAATGTTGAGAATAATAATGAAATAACATTAGGAACAACACCTTATACTCCTAATGATAGTGGTGAAGTTTCTAATTCAAATGTATACGCTAAAGGAGGAATATATGTAGCTAACACCGCAAATAACTTTGGAATGAGTTATGAAGGTAATAGAATTAAATATAATAATGGTTTATCTAGACCTACCCTTACAGGTACGGGTACCGGCTTTCAAAGTAGTGGAGAACTTAGAGGTACAACTGCAAGAGGTGATGATGGATTAATGGTAGGAGGGGGAATTGGAAACGAAGTAGGAGTAATCGGCGGAAATGATTTAGACATAACTTTTACAGGACAATTTGGTGCCGGGCTTACCTCAGGCCAAAGTTGGATGAGATTAAATGGACCTGGTAGAACATCAAAAAAGGGTCAACTTGAATTACATGCGGGTACCGATCCTAATTTTGCTTATATAACTTTAAATACCAATACCAACGAACGTATGAGAATTACTCATAGTGGTAGTATTGGTATAGGATTAACAGACCCCCAAACAAACCTCCACATCTCAGGTGCAGTTAGCGCCTCCACATACTACGGCGACGGCTCCAACCTCACAGGTATAGCAGGAATCACCTTTAATGGTAGTACAGCTAACGGTCTTGTAACTTATGGAAGTGCTACTACAGCAGATGTAGAATCTAAATTAACATTCTCAAATTCTAACTTATTTGTAGAATCTACAAATGTGGCATCTGGTGGAATTAAAATTTTTGGGGGTACATACCCTGTAGCTAATGCTTATATCTCTCCCGTTGGGATTTTTACAACTATGCAATTTGGAGATGGAAGTACAGGCCATATATTTGATCTACAAAATAATAAATTAGCATTCGATGCGGATTCTACTAACACTTACATCCAAGCCGACACTGATACTCCTGAAAACTTAGAAATCCACGCCGATGGTAATATTGAATTAAGAGCAGATGACGAATTACAAATTTTTAGTGATACAGATGTAACGGGTAATATAACAGCAAGTGGTGATTTATCTATTAGTGGATTTCCTAGTGTATCTTCTTCACTAGCCCTAGCTACTACTAGCACTTTCACTTATGCCCGAGCAATTATGGGTAATGACGTTCTACAAGGAGGAGCAAGCCAGCAGGATTTTAACAGTGCAACGGCACAGAAAGTCAAATTTAACACAAGCGCAAACACTGCAGGAGCAGGTATTACGATTGACACAACAAACAATCGAATAACAGTTTTAATTACGGGCTACTATCAAATAACGGCAAACCTGTCTTTTTTTAGCAATTCAGCAAGAACAACACCCGCTGCAATATTTAAAGTAAACGGCACTACGGACTTGCTTGGAGAAGGTTACGGTTATATCCGCGCAGCGTCTGGACAAAATGACAACAATAACCTTATTACTTGTGTCGTTGAGTTACAGGCAAATGACTTTGTAGAGGTTTATGTAGGTGACACCTCAGGTGTTAGTGGAGCTTTATACGCTACGCAAGCATTCTTTGAAATTGGTTCGGTAGGTGGATCAACAGGGCAAACGGGAGCAACAGGTACCCAGGGTCCCAGTGGAACTTCATATGATGTTGTTGAAATAACAGGCGACACTACACTATCAAGCACTTATACAACTAAATATTTAGTTTGTAATTCTGCTACTGCTATAGATATAACAGTACCCCAAACAGCATCTTATGATCAATATGCTGAATTTGTATTTGAACAAAGAGGGGCAGGTGTTATAACGATAGTTGCAGACACCGGAGTAACAATAAATAGCACAGAAACCTTAAAGTCATCTGGTCAGTATTCTGTTATTGGGTTAAAGAGAACAGACTCAAACATGTATACATTAACTGGAGAAAGAGAAGTCACACCATAATGGGTAATTTTTTCCAATCAGTTGCCTCAAGCAGACCCGTTGTTGTTAATCGTTTTCTAGATGATCAAACGGATGTTGTTGCGTTTTATTCTCTTCGTCGATTAATATCGATATACAATGGACCAGCGTTAACTATAAGGAGGGATAGCGATAATCAAGAAACGGACATTTATTTTAATGCAAACGACCTTTTAAATGTAGATGCTATTTATGAATTTTGTAGTTCTGGGGTAAGTGCGTATGTGAAGATCTGGTATGACCAGAGTTCAAGCGGATTAGATCTATCTCAAACAGATACTACTAAACAACCCCAAATATTTAATGGTACATCGGTTACTTCAAATGAAGGTAACCCAGCGGTAGGTGAAAATGGTGCTGTTTCAGCGCCTACTTTATCGAACTCTAATTTTACACCAAACGTACAAAACGGTTATTCTTACTTTGTAGCTTGTGGACCATCAGGATATAACGCACCTATCATGAATTTTAAGGACACTGCTATGGCCGCAGAAACTACGGGTCAAGCCACCCATCGCCACGCTTATGTAAATAATAGGTGGCAATCAATAAACGTGGACACAACAGGGTATCCAAATGTTGGTCAAAGAATTGCGGGTAATTCAGTAATTCAAAGCGGTCACTACGATGGATCTACTGGCGGAGAAGTTTACATATCAAGAAATGATGGGTATAACTTTAGTGGTTTAAGATCTGATTTAGGTTCACCTAGCAGTCAAATTTATGGTAGTGGTATAAATATAAACCATAAAGCAGCCATGAGCGAATTGATGGTTTTCAACGCTGACAAATCTTCTATAAGGGACACTATAGAGTCTAACATAAATGATTTTTATGGTTTTGCACAGTTAAATAACGATCTTCCTTTGGATACTTACACAAGCTCAATAGCGGCATGGAGTGTAAGAAAAGTAAGATCAGCATACACAGGTTCCTGTATGTCAGTATATAATGGAACTGGCTCCATTGATATTGGCTTTAACTCAAAAACCAATGAATTGGACATAGCTTCTATACGAACCCACTGTGGTTCAAATGATGGGTTTGTTTCAAAAATTTATGATCAATCAGGTAATAATTATGATGTTGCTCAAAGCACACCTAATAATATGGCTAAAATATATGATGGTGCTTCTCAATCTGTAATTGTTGAAAATGGTAAACCACAACTACAAGGTAATAGTGAATCAGCTAATCCTGGAGGAGGTGTATTTTATGAAACTTCAGGAAATTCAAATACTTATACTGACGTATATATATTCCTTGTGCAACAAAGATCAACAACATCTTCGTCTGATCTTAATGCTGCTATGGCTTGGAGAAATGGAGGAAATCCTGGAAGCAATAATTCTAGATATGCTACCCAGTTAAGTAACGGTGGGAGTGCAGGAGTTGGCTCAAATCTTCACATTAATGGGGTAGCTAACAGCTCTTATCAAAAAAACACCTTTGGCTCTGCTATTGGTGCAGTAAATAGAATTATAAATTCAAGCCATACAAATTTAACTATTGGAGGAAATACATTTAAGTTAGGGGTAGATTCTATTCGAAGCACACAGCATTTCCAAGAAATAATTATTTTCGATGATGACATGTCTAATGACCGTGTAGCTATTGAGCAAAACCAAAATTCGTATTTTAAAGTTTTTTAATTGTAAATCTATAACGCTCTCAAATTTAGATTTAATTTGTGATATTTATAACAAAACAACATGCCCAATACTCCCATCTGGCCCGGATCATCTTCATTTTTTCCTGGGGAAACTCCTTTTGGATTTTATGATAATGATATTGATTTCCAAACTGATGCTGATAAAGTAGCTGTATTTTGTGCTCGTCGTTTAGGATATCCTTTAACAGATGTTGAATTACAAGATATTAGTTTTTACGCTGCGTTTGAAGAAGCAGTAACCACGTATGGTAATGAAGTATACGCTTTTAAAGCAAGTGAAGATTACCTCTCACTAGAGGGGTCGAAAACAGGTTCTTTATTAAATAATAAACTATTACAACCTAATTTAGGAACTATGATTCGCCTTTCTGAACAATATGGTGAAGAAGCAGGCGTAGGAGGTAACGTTACTTGGAGGGAAGGAAGCATAGAAATGTCATCTAATGTCCAAACTTATGATATGAATGATTGGGCTATTTCCCAATCCATAGAATATGGAAATTTAGAAATCAAACAGATATTTTACGAATCAACCCCAGCTATTATAAGATATTTTGATCCTTATGCGGGTGTTGGTGGGTCTGATGTAGGGGGAATGTTGGATCAATTTGGTTTTGGAAATATGTCCCCAGGTATTAATTTTATGATGATGCCTATTAATTATGATTTGCAGGTATTACAAGCTATTGAATTTAATGATACTATTAGAAGATCTAATTATAGTTTTGAACTAATAAACAATCAATTAAGAATATTTCCTATTCCTAATGGACCTGGGAAATTATATTTTAAGTACATCTTAAAAACCGACAGAAACCAAGCAGTAGTATCGGGCAGCGTGTGGAATGGGGTAGTGACAGATATTTCTACTGTACCTTATACTAATCCTACTTATTCATATATTAATTCTATTGGACGACAATGGATATTTGAATACACTTTAGCTTTATCTAAAGAAATGTTAGGATATGTAAGAGGAAAATACACAACAGTACCAATCCCAGGAGCTGAAGTTACTCTTAATCAATCGGATTTAATAGCATCTGCTAATGAAGGTAAAGTTGCTTTGATTGAAAGATTAAGAGCATACTTAGAAGAAACATCAAGAAATAAGTTATTAGAAAAGAAAGCAGCAAATGCTGAGTTTATACAAAAAGATCTTAGTGCAGTACCATACACAATCTTTATAGGCTAATGGCATTATTTGGAAGACAACGAGATATAAATTTATTTACAACTGTTAATAGAGAATTATTAGGAGATGTCATAACCCAACAATGTGCTTTTTATAAATTTAATTTAAAACAGACTACTATAAATATTTATGGTGAAGCTGCCGATGGAGCATATTATGATGGTCCCACATTATTTAATTGTTTAGTAGATAGAGATAGCCAATCATTCCCTGAAACTGAGTTTGGTGTAGATTTCCAATGGTCTATTACTTTTAAATTTTTACGAGAGGATTTAATAGATGCTCAAGTAGTCCCTCAAATAGGAGATATAATTTTATATTATGATGGGTATTATGAAGTAGAAACTACTAATGCTAATCAATTTATTTTAGGAAAAGATCCGGATTACCCATATAATGTTAATCCCCTTAACCCTGGTCTAGAAAAATTTGGCTCTAATTATTCTATTATTTGCAAAACTAATTACGTCCCAGGTGATAAACCCGGTATAACTAAAGAAAGATTATAATGGCTACACAAGGACGAATCCCTATCCCAAAAACTCAAGCAGAAATAGCCGATAGTTTTATTACACCTTTTGATTCAACAAGAGGTAACCCTAATCAACCCCAAGACTTAAATAGGGGCAATAAAACCTCTCTTAGAGATGATTCATCTAAGCCCTTTTCAGTAGGGATTAAAGATATAGATGAATCTATAATGTATTATTTTCAAAACGTTATTAAACCCTTTGTAATCCAAAATGGCCAGCGTATTGAAGTTCCTGTAATATATGGTTCCCCAGAAAGATGGAAGTCTGTTCAACGCGATGGATATTATAGAGACCAAAAAGGAGCAATTATGGCTCCCCTAATAATTTTTAAAAGAAATACTCTTACTCCTATTAAGGGGTTATACAATAAATTAGATGCAAATCACCCTATTAATGTAGCTTATTCT